>NPID01003954.1_pt1 | contig 21148 bp, 15 predicted proteins | sample 8637491 | NCBI WGS metagenome assembly NPID01 (sample SAMN07420843, study PRJNA396082) | bioreactor metagenome | isolation source: sample BA6 brine-fed electro-methanogenic bioreactor BA | place: Japan: Kochi | collected 2016-06-14 | reverse complement strand
TAAGAGAAGTAGGGTATATGTTTGGGCAGTATAATAGAATTGCAAACAGGCACAATTGTGTATTAACCGGAAGTGGAATAGAGTATGGTGGATCTCTGGTACGGAAAGAAGCCACAGGTTATGGCCTTATTTATATATTGGAAGAAGCTTTAAGAGCAAGGGGAGAAGTTTTGGAAGGTAAAAAGATAATAATTTCTGGTTCAGGAAATGTGGCCATATATGCAGCGGAAAAGGCCATACAACTTGGAGCAACAGTTATTGCTATGTCTGACTCAAAAGGTTACATATATGATGAAAATGGGATATCTATTCCATTTGTAAAACATATCAAAGAAGAAGAAAGAAAATGTATCCATGAATACTTAAATGATTTTCCTGACACCATTTATAAAGAAGGAAGTGAAGGTCTTTGGAATATAAAATGTGATATAGCTCTTCCCTGTGCTACTCAAAATGAGTTAGATGAAGATTCAGCTAGAAAACTTTTAGATAATGGAGTTAAGTATGTTGCGGAAGGAGCAAATAAGCCATCAACTCCCGGAGCTACTAAATTATTCTTAAAATCTGGATTAATGTTCTTACCAGGAAAAGCAGCAAATGCTGGAGGAGTTACCACCAGTGTACTGGAAATGGCACAAAGAAGCTCAAATATGCACTGGTCATTTGATGAAGTTGATTTACGATTAAAAAGAAACATGGTTAACATATATAGAAATATTGATAAAATGGCTAAAGAATATGGATTTGAAGGCAACTATGTAGTTGGAGCCAATATTGCGGGATTTCTTAAAGTTGCAAAGGCAATGATGGCTCAGGGTGTTGTTTAAGAACGTATATTTAGTTAGGAGTAAGATACTTTAAAATTCATATATAAAAGCAGCCATTCACTGGTTTATCAACGTGCAAATGTAAGTTCTACACAACAGGGCTCTAATTCCATAGCTGCTCTTCCCAATAAATTCATATCTTTTTCTTTTTTTCCATTTAAGATATAATCAGGAACAGTTTTAGGAAGTAAAACCTTATATTTTTGAGGTGTTTGAAGGACTTTAAAGTTTGAGCAGTTAAATGCAACCAAAGATGTTATCCAAGTTTTTTTGGTGGAAATATCTCTTTGGTTCAAAAAATCAATAAGATTTAGTGTATTTCGTCTGACTTGCGTTCCAGGATTCTTTTTAATTTCCATATACTGGCCATTTTTATAGTAAAGCCATTGGTTGCCCTTTATACGATAACTTCCACTGTAGTTTTTGGTTTCTATGACGTATATGCCAGTAGGTCCAATTACAACATGATCAATGTTACCGCCTTTTCCAGGTAAGTTCACATCGTTAAATACAAAGTAATCCTTGGGTAGGGTGTTTAAATAATTGGAAACCAGGTTTTCACCTTCCAATCCCTTCTGCCAACTATAACCTTTTTGTTTACCCTCTTCAATTATGGAATTCCCATAAACAGCCAGGAAGCCTCCTATAAATACCAAAGCGAATAATAAATAGTTGAAAAATAGACCGGTGCTCAATCCTATGATAAAGATACCAATTCCTGCATAAATAAAAATATTGCCTTTTTCAAGTGCGGTTTTATATTGTGAAGCCTTTTTCTCAGTGTATGTTGAACCATTTGCCATAGACTCCCTGACAGGTTCAAGAGATTCTTCTTCAACACGATAATCTACATCAGTAACTGGTTCATCAACTATATCTGTTTGGGTGTATGAATCCTCTAAATTCTCAAAGTAGACAAGTTCCCTCCCACATTCACAGTGGGTTAATTCCATATCTGCTGCATCCTCTAAGCTCTCTACTTCATAGTACTTGTTGCATTCAAAACAAACTAAATATGACATTTTCCCACATCTTTATTACATTTTGGAGGCAATAATCATAACATAAATGAATATTTTTATTAGGGAACAAGTTATTAATAAAATTTAAGATTATTATATTCAAAGGGGTGATATCATGGGGGTAGAAGAAGAAATTTTTAAAGAATTCTTCCAAAAATTAGAAGAAAATGAAGAAATTCCCAAAGCTGTTTTAGATGACCTTAAAACTAGATATGAAAATGGTGATATTGATACTAAAGCTAAAATCCTGAGATCAATAAGAACAGGTGATTCTATTGAAGATTAATAGCATTAAAATTAATGCTTTTAGAGGGATTCCTAGAGAATTAGATCTTGATCTTAAAGGGAAAAGCTTATTACTTCTGGGTGAAAATGGAACCGGAAAAAGTTCCGTTATAGATGCGGTTGAATTCTTTTTCACTGGACAAATTTCTCATTTACAGCAAAGAGGGCCACTTGCACTCAAGGATCATGGCCCCAATGCCATGAATCCGGAGAATGCCAGTGTAACTTTAGTTACTTACCCCGATAATCACACCTCATCTCGAACATTTAACTCAAATCCAACAATTCCCGAAAGTCTTCAAAAAGACTTTGATCTTGCGAGCAATGGTACGTTTATTTTAAAAAGGTCCCATATTCTCGATCTTATCACTGCTACATCTTCTGAACGTTATAAATTTATTAGTCACATAATATGTGCTGATGAGCTAGAAAAAATAGATACTGCCATGTATCAAGCCAATAAGTCTCTGATTGATGAAGTTTCTAAAATCGAGGGTAATATTCAAAAAACAACAGAAGAACTAAAGGTTACTCTTGAAATTGATGATTTTAAAGATGTTTTACCAACGATAAATGGATTAATAGAAAATGAAGGGTTAAGCTCCTTAGATTCAATTAAAGAACTCGATGAATGTGTAAATAAAGTCAATGAAATGACTGAATCATCCAATAATGAGTTGCTTGCTGCCTTAAACAATATTTTTGAAATAATTAAGATAATACCATTAGTCATGGATGAAATCAATCGGAACTTTTCTGATGCAGACAATTACAAAAAACTGATCATGGAAAACCATGATCTATCCGAATTATCTCTAATAAAAATACTTAAAAATTCCCTTGAAATCATTGATAAAGACTCAGATAAATGCCCCCTGTGTGAAAATAAAGTCAACAGTGACAAACTTATAGAATCAATCAATAAACGTTTAGACAGTCTTGAATCACTTAAAGAAAATAAAGATCAATTGAAATTATCACTGAAAAATGCTAAAGATAATCTTCATTTATTTAATAAAGATCTAGTTGATTTATCCTTTAATATGGGTTATTTTAAGGAATTAAATGAATTTAAGGATAATATTAATATCAAAACAAAGTATTTTGATGATTTTGAAAAGCTTACTATTTTTGATTCATTTCTTCAAAATGAAACTTCAATAGATGATTTTAATCTGCTGGTGACTCAATTAAAAGAACTTTTACCAGATATAGAAAGGGGTTCTGAAGAATTAAAAGGGTCAATTAAACCATCAGAAAAAGATGAACGTCTGAAAGTTCTTCATGATCTTTTATTTGACATTGCTGAAAAGATGAAAAAATTGGAGGGATATAATCAAACCCTGAAAATTGCCAAAAAGCATCAGCATTTATCTAAGATAATTTACACTGAATTTTCAGACATTAAAAAGCGTAAAATCCAGGAAGTTTATGACACTGTCCAGGAAAGTGTGGAAAGTTATTATAATATTATACACCCCCAGGAATCCTATGGGGATATTAAAATTGGTATTGATCCTAACAAAAAGGGCAGTACAGATTTAAGAATGACTATTTTTGGAAAAGAAGATGAAGATCCAAGGTCTCTAAGTAGCGAAGGGCATTTAGATTCATTGGGTTTATGCATATTCCTGGCTTTATTTAAAAAAGCATATAATGACTTTCCATTGCTGGTTTTAGATGATGTTGTTACTACCATGGATGCCAGACACCGAGAAAATGTCTGCCAACTTTTATTTCAAGAATTCGGCGATAAACAATTCATTATTACAACTCATGACGGTATTTGGTTTGAACAGTTACGTGCTGCTCAACGTGTCCATAATTTAAGTAACAATTTTAAAAACTGTACCATTGCACGATGGGATGAGGATTATGGTCCAGACATCATACCATACAAAGTTAGATGGGAAAAAATTGAAGAGAGTATTGAGAAAGGAGATAAACATTGTGCAGGTAATGAAGGACGTCGTTATCTGGAATGGTTATTGAAAGATATTTGTAATCGAACAATGGCCAAAATTCCTTCCAGTTATTCAGGAAAATATATGATAGGAGATTTGTTTGAACCTGCTAAATCAAGGTTATTGGAGCTCATAATTGACGAAGAATACAAAGAAAACATTGAAAATTCATTTGATAAATTGGATAAGACTCTTATGATGGGTAATTTGTTATCGCATGATAATGCTATGGAAGGGACTGTTTCTATTGATGAAGTTGAACGTTTCTGTCGTGCTATTCATGAAATTCATGAACTCATGTTATGCCCTAATTGTAAGGCTCCGCTTGGTTATTACAGGGATTTAAGAATTATGAGATGTAGTAGTAAAAAATGTAGCGATCCTTTAGAATTAAAAACGAAAAAATCTTAAATTTGAGGGTAACATGAATAACGAACCACGAAATATCTGCCAAGACTTCCTTAAAAATCTAGATTTATTTATTGCCAATAATTTAGACACATTGACATGTGCAGATGTTTACAATATTTATTCGGATTTTTTTCATGATTTAAAACAATTTAAAGGAAATTCTAGTGGATTTACTGGACTTTCGGAGTATACAATTTTTCGGATTTTCTATCATCTTCTCGGTGGTAATTTTGAACCAAAGAAGATAACACATGATCTTTACGATTTCAGATCTCCTGATGGTAGGTTTCGTATTGGACAAAGTACACCAATTATTGCTGGATCACGGAAGTATTATCCTGATATTCAAATTTTTAAGAATAATTATCCTCTGATGATTTGTGAAATTAAAGTTTACTTAACATCTGGAATCAAAACACTTGAAAATGACATTCATAAATTAACTGAGATTAATAAAGAATATCCTGGAACTAAAGGGCTTTTTATTATATATAATGCTATTTCAACCAAGGGTAAGATTTATAAAAAGTTATTAAATGAAAATGACTCTAATGATTGGTTTAATTATTTAATACTTACTGATAACGATATTTTAATCAAAAAAAGCCTTGAAAAATTTCTATAAAAAGTAACAATGCCAGTAATTATAGGTATAAACTATTAAATACGATCATTGTAAATTTAATATCATAATATCATTAATGAAGGTTGAGCGGTTATCATGGCAGAAGATCTGACGTTCATAACAAATGAAGACAGTAATAAACTATTGGAACGATTCAAAACCTTAATAAATGATACTCAGTTCTTTGATTGTTTAGTTGGCTATTTTTATTCAAGTGGATTTAATTATCTTTATAACTCTCTTGAAAACACAGAAAAAATCAGAATTCTTATTGGGATCAGTACTGATAAAGGAACCTTTGATTTAATCCAAAAATCAAGAGAATCTCAAGAAAAATTTAATTTTTCCCATAAAGAAACTAAAGAAGACTTTTCTGATAAAATCGTAACTGAAATGCAGAATTCTAAAGACTCATATGAAGTTGAAACAGGCATTAGGAAGTTTATTGAATGGCTTCAGAGTGGTAAACTAGAGATAAGAGTCTTTCCTACGGAGAGAATTCATGCTAAACTTTATATTATGAGTTTTAAAGAAGGTGACCGGGACAAAGGAAGGGTAATCACAGGTTCTAGTAACTTCACTGCTGCAGGATTAAGAGATAACATTGAATTTAATGTTGAACTTAAAAATAGAGCTGATTACGAGTTTTCAAAAAATAAATTTAATGAATTATGGGATCAGTCTGTGGACGTTTCTGAAGAATATGTACAAACTGTAAATCAAAAAACATGGCTTAATGATTCAATCACTCCTTACCATTTATACCTTAAATTCATCTATGAATACTTAAAAGAGAAAATTAACATTGACAAGGAAGAGATTCAAAGAGGTTTACTTCCAGATGGGTTTAAAGACCTCCAGTATCAACGTGATGCAGTAAAAGATGCAAAACTTAAAGTTGAAGAGTATGGGGGTGTATTCCTTTCTGATGTAGTGGGTTTAGGTAAAACCTATATTGGTGCGATGTTGGCACAACAATTAGAAGGGCGAACCTTAGTAATTGCACCTCCTATCCTTATAGATAAAGACAATCCAGGTTCATGGCCCAATGTATTTGGAGATTTTGGAGTAAGAGGTCCTGAGTTTGAATCTAGGGGAAAACTAGATAAAATCCTTGAAAGAGGAGTAGACAAATACATGAATGTGATTATTGATGAATCGCATGATTTCAGGAACGAAGCTACACTGGGATATGAAAAATTATCTCGTATTTGTAAGGGAAAGAAGGTAATATTAGTCTCTGCTACTCCCATGAATAATACTCCTATGGATATTTTAAGTCAGATTAAATTATTCCAGAAGGGTCATAAATCCACTTTACCTAATCCAGAAGTTCGTGATCTTGATAAATACTTCCGTAAAATGCAAAATCGTCTGAAATCTTTAGATAGGCGTAAAGATAGAGAGGAATACTTACGTATTGTCCAAGATAATGCAAATGACATACGTGAAAACATCTTACAATATTTAATGGTAAGAAGGACACGTTCCAGTATTGTTAAGTATTATGGTGAGGATCTCAAAAGACAAGGTCTAAAATTTCCTGAAGTTGAAGATCCTATAGCTATTTACTACCATTTTGATGCTGATTTAGACTTTATTTTTGATCGAACTCTTCACTTAATAACACAAGAATTCCTTTACTCAAGATACACTCCACTTTTATATCTAAAACGGAAACTTACCCAATTAGAAGCAGTTTCACAGCGCAACATGGGTAAATTCATGAAAATATTACTCTTAAAAAGATTAGAGAGTAGTTTTTGTGCATTTAAACAGTCGATTAAACGATTTATCTATTCTTATGAGAATTTTATCCTGCAGTATCGTAAAGGAAATGTTTATGTAAGTAAAAAATATATCAACAAGGTTTTTGAGTTCCTTGAAAATGATGATATGGATTCAGTTTTAAAAATGCTCAATGATGATCGGGCTACTAAATACCAAGCCTCAGAATTCGAACCACAATTCATTAAAGACATGAAACATGACCTTAAAGTCCTAAAAGAAATAGATGAAATGTGGGCAGGTGTAGATCAGGATCCTAAATTAGATGAATTCGTTGAAGTCTTGAGAAATGATAAAAACCTTAAAAACAATAAAATATTGATTTTCACAGAATCTAAGGAAACTGCATTTTATTTAAAGAAAGAATTAAATCCTTTATTTGAAAATAAGGTTATGGCTTTTTCGGGAGAATCCCCTGAATCTGCCAGACAAACTATCATCAAAAACTTTGACGCTAACCACCGCAACCCAGATGATGATTACAGAATCCTAATATCTACAGATGTACTTTCGCAGGGTGTGAACTTACACAGATCTAATGTGGTTGTAAACTATGATATACCCTGGAACCCCACTCGGATGATGCAAAGAGTGGGAAGGGTACAGAGGGTAGATACTAAATTTGATGAAATATTCATCTATAACTTCTTCCCAGCTGGACAAATAAACAAAAATATTAGCCTGGAAGAAGCTGCTGAATCAAAAATCGCAGCATTTATTGAAATGTTAGGTAATGATTCCCGTTTATTAACTGATGAGGAAATAAAATCTCATGACCTTTTTGATAGATTAACATCCAAAGAAACCATAACTGGTGAAGAAGAGGAAGAAGATCATGAACTTAAATATTTAACTTTCCTTAGAAAAATCAGGGATGAAGATCCTGATTTATTTGAAAAGATTAAAAGATTACCTAGAAAAGCAAGGACTGGTAGAGAATATCCTTTGATTCAAGAAAATTCACTTGTCACGTTCTTTAAAAGTGGTAATCTAAGGAAAATCTATCAAACAATCAATGGAGAATCAGAAGAGTTAGACTTCCTGGAAGCAGCACTTCTTTTAGAAGCAGATCCTAAAACTAAATCCAAACAAATTGATCCAGAATTTTATGATCATTTAGAGTTAAACAAGGGAGCTTTTGATTCTGTGTTTGAAATTGAAGAAGAACCCGTCCGTAAGGGAGGTTCAGTTCACGCTAGGAAACTTATCAAAATTATTAAGGCTATTTTACAAATGCAGAAAGAATTCACGGAATTAGATGAAGTATATTTGGAAGATGTTCTTCAAATGCTTGATGATGGAATATTGCCTCCTGTTGTAACTAAGAAACTTAATAAAGAAATTAATAACACCAATCCTGAACCTCTAGCAATCTTAGCGAAAATTAAAGCCAATATTCCTGAAGAATATTTCCAAGATTTAAATGAAGATGTGGATAGTGTTGATTATTCTCATCCAAGAGAAGTTATTTTATCCGAATATTTAATTAAAGGTGGGTAAATGGATCATAAAAATGCAGTAGCACTACTGGAAGAAACTTTTGAACAAGAATTTGTTATCGATCGTTTCGCAAATTTTATAAAAGAGCTTTTTAATCATTTCAACATTTCTATACGCGATGTTCCACTCTGGAAAGAATATTATGATTATGTCGAAACTGTAAACTCTCTTGGTGTATATCGTGATAGTGATAAACGTTCAATTGAAGTTTTTACCATTAAATTAAAAAGAACTCGTTCGCGAGATAGGGCGCGAACCATGCAAAGAAACCTGGTTGCTCGATATTTAACTAAATTTAATTTAGATGCTGCTCTAGTTGCATTTTATGGGGATGATCCAGAAGATTGGAGATTATCTTTTGTGAAAATGGAATATGAACTTACTAAAGATGAAAAAGGTAACCTCAAAGTTACTGAAGAATTAACACCAGCAAGGCGTTACTCTTTTTTAGTGGGTAAGAATGAACCGAACCACACCTGCAAATTACAATTTTTAGGATTGATTAAAGAAGAGACTACTGATCCGCTACTGACTCAAATAGAAGAAACTTTCAGCATCGAAAAGGTTACCAAAGAGTTCTTTAGTGAGTATAAAGAGCTTTATTTGAAACTTAAGGAATCTTTAGAAAAATCGATTGAAAATGATGAAGTTATTCTACAAGAGTTTGAAAATAAAGTTATAAAAACTTCTGATTTTGCAAAGAAACTCATGGGTCAAATTGTTTTTATTTATTTCTTGCAAAAGAAAGGATGGCTTGGAGTTGAAAAAGGAAGAGATTGGGGTACAGGTCCTAAAAAATTCTTAAGGAAGTTGTTTAATGGAGAGATAGTTGAATACGATAATTTCTTCAATGATGTTTTAGAACACCTTTTTTACGATGCATTATCTTCTAAACATGATGGAGATTACTATGATAAGTTTGAATGTAAAATTCCTTTCCTTAATGGTGGTCTTTTTGAACCAATTAATGATTATGATTGGAGAAAAACAGATATTCAATTAAATAACGATATTTTTAAAGAAATCTTGGACACATTTGATTTATATAATTTCACTGTTAAAGAAGATGAACCCCTAGAAAAAGAAGTAGCTGTTGACCCTGAAATGTTGGGTAAGGTTTTTGAAAACTTACTAGAAATTGAAGATCGGAAATCTAAAGGTGCATTCTATACCCCCAGAGAAATTGTTCATTATATGTGTCAGGAAAGCCTGATAAATTACTTAAATACTAATTCTAAGTTGGATAAAGAGGATATAGATAATTTTATCCGTTTAGGTGATGTAGCTCTCGGTTCAATCATTAAAGAACAAGAACAAATCAAAAAAATACAAAAAATCTTATGAAAAGCCTGTTTTGCCTGCTTCAATTCAAAAAAACCATAAAGATCTTGACAAACTACTAAAAGAAATAAAAATCGTTGATCCTTCAGTTGGTTCAGGTGCTTTCCCTGTAGGAATGATGAATGAAATCATTAAAGCAAGGACAATTTTATCATTATATTCCAAAAAAAATGTTACCAATTATGATTTAAAATTAGAAACAATCGAAAACTGTCTTTATGGTGTGGATATAGACTCTTCTGCTGTTGATATTGCCAAATTAAGATTTTGGTTATCTTTGATTGTTGATGAAGAAAAAGTTACAACAATTGACCCCTTACCAAACTTAGATCATAAGATAATGTGCGGTGATAGCCTTATAGAGGAGTTTGAGGGTAAAAAACTTTTCGATGATAATATAATGTTCAGAATTCCTGAAGACTACTCTGAAGATATTAGGTGGCTTCAAATAGAAATTGATAATTTTCATAAAGAACTTGGGGAAATATTAACTGGTAAAGATCAAAATGAAGATCGGAAAAATATCATTCAAAAAGAAATTAAAAAATTACAACAGAAAAAGAAGAAAATAAAAAAAGTTTATCAAGATAACTCGGAACAATTTACACTTGATGAAAATTTTAATAACAGGGTACAAGAGTCTCATTTAAAGTTGAAAAAATTAAAAACTCTTCAAAAATTTTTCTTCAAAGAACAAAATCATAAATTAAAGAAAAGTTATCGTGAAGAAATTGATCAACTTGAATGGCAGCTTATTGAAGAAACTCTTAAAGAAGAAGGAAACGATGCAGCTATTGCTAAATTAAGTGAATACAAGATAAATAAGTCTAAACCATTTTTTATATGGAAAATTAACTTTCCTGAGGTTTTTTTAAGAGAAAATCCAGGTTTTGATATTGTTATAGCTAACCCTCCCTATGTGGAATTCAAAAATTTAGAAAAAAATATTAAAAATGTTCTTGAAAAAAGTTATGTCACGACCAAAGGAAAATATGATTTATACATCCCATTTTTCGAAAAATCGGAATATTTGTCTAGAAATAATGGATTTATAACATTTATCTGCCCCACTAGGTTTATGCATCGGGATTACGGTAAAGATCTTAGAAAATTCATCACAGAATCATTTTTAGTTAATGAAATCATTGATTTTGGGGATGATCAGGTTTTCGAGGGGGCAACAAATTATACAGGCATTTTTTCCTTTATAAAAAAGGAAAATACTAATGATGAGATTTTTTATTATAAACGCCTCAAATCAATGGATATTCCAGAAAAATCAAATTTTGCTAGATTATTACTTACTAAATTTTCATCAGAACATATTGAAGTTATTGAAATTAACAATAATACATTGAATGAAGAAGTGTGGTATTTCAATACTCCACAAGTTACTGAATTATTTAAAAAAATTTTTAAAGGTTCAGATCATTTGATTGACATATCGGAAGGGATTTTTCAGGGAATCGCTTCCGGTAAAGATCCTGTTTTTATTATTGATAAGAAAATTGTAAATTCTTACAGAATAGAACCTGAAATTATTTATCCATTTTTAAAAGGTAAAGACATTAGCAGATATTCAATTACCTGGAAAGACAAATATGTTATTTACCCTTATGATGATGATGGAAATGTAATTGATGAAAAAAATCTCAAAGTTAATTTTCCAAATGCATATCAATATTTGATTGAAAATAGAGAAAAATTAAAGGGAAGAGCCTATTTTGATAAATCTAATAAAAAATGGTATGAACTATGGAACCAGCGAAAATTAAAACGATTTAAGCAAACTAAAATTATCACATTAGATAATGCTAAAGAAAATAGCTTCGCTCTAGATAATAACAATTTCATTGGGACAACTACAGTTTATAGCATAATATTGAAATCAAAATCAGTAAATGATTATATTTATACGTTAGCTCTCCTTAATTCCAAATTGCTGAATTTTTATCATAAGAAAAATACTATACCTCAGAGAGGCGGTTTCTTTAGATATCAAGCGCTGTTTATTAAAAATTTGCCAATAAAAAGGGGTAATATCGAACTTAAAACTAAAATAATTGATTTAGCCACTAAATTAATTGATGTCAAAAAAACAAATAAATCTGATAATAATGAAAAAAAAATTAATAATGAATTAGACAATGTAATATTTGAATTGTATGAATTAACATCTGATGAAATATCTATTATTAATCAAAATGTAGGGGGAATTAAATGAAAATAAAAGGAGTTTCACATCCTATACCTCCGGTATACGCAGAAAGAATTTACAATGGGGGAAAAAATGTTTTTGTTGGAAAAAGATGCCTATGTAAGGTTTCTGAAGGAGATAAATTCATAATTTATGAATCTCACGAAAAAAAAGCCTATACTGGATGGGCAGATATAAAATATATAGGAAAAGTAAAGAAAAATTCAATTCTTCGAAAATATGGGGAAAACTTGATGATTACAAAACAAGAATTTGAACACTATTCAAAAGGTAGAGATGAAATGTTTGTAATAGAGTTTAATAATTTTGAGAAGTTTCAAAATCCAGTTCAGCCTAAAGGATATTACGTAACTGTGGCAGGGAAATATATCTATGAAGATGAATATGAAATGATTAGAAAAAGTAAGCAACAATAAATGTTTAGGATTGATTAATATTTAATATAAACCTCATGAATTATTGAATAAATACTAAAATGTATTTTTTTTACTGATGGTGTGGTATTATATGGAAACTATTAAAAAATGTCTAAATGAATGGAATGCTACTGTTGAAGCACTCGGACATGGTAAACAAACTATTTTAATACGTAAATATAGTAGTACACTCAAAGAATTTCTATTACATCCTACTATAAGCTATACTTTAAAAGATGATTATCTTCAAAGTTTCCAAACAAAATATAGGAAATTTGTTGAAGAAAATGCTCTTCCAAAAAAGGATGGAAAAAAAACAGAGATCAAATACTACGCTAAAGTTGATAAAGTTATTGAAAAACCCATTAATCGTATAGGTGGATTTTCAAAATATCACATATGGACTAATGAACATGTTCGATCTTATTTGGGTTCTAATAAAGCCCAAATATGGATACTTCGTGTGTATAAACTTAAAGAACCAGTCATGGCTGAACATGGCGGAGGCCAGATGTATGTCAACCTTAAAGTTCCGATTTCATTAGAAGGGATTAAACCCGTTTTAACTGATTCAGAATTCTCAAAAATAGTCCAGGAAATTGAAAATAAATAGCTGGTTTAAATGAGGAATAAAGACGGAATTTATTTTTCACCTAATTATAAGTTTTTAAACTTGAGATGGAATGATCCAGAGAACCTCATATTTGCCTTTAAAGATCGAATTTATGGGTTTTATTTTTCTCCTGCTATTCAATTGAACCAATATAAGCATGCCTTTGCTTCTGGAATGATATGTCTTAGCCTTATTGATCTTTTTTCAAAACTTCAAAATGACAATTCTGGCGTTAGAAGAAGATATGTTCCTTGGTTGGAAACCCATATCAAAGATTTTAATTCGATTAATCCTGATAATCAATCTGAAACCCTAGCTAAACGATTCTATGATGAATTTCGTAATTGTTTGATCCATGAATGCCGTATTAAAAATGCAGGACAGTTTTCTTACATTTACCCCAGAATAATACATCTCATGACGGATTCAAATAAACATATCATGATTATTAACCCAAAATTTCTTCTTTTTGCTCTTGAAAAATCTTTTGAGAATTACATTAGCGTAATTGAAAGTAATAATGAAGAATATTTAAAATTTCGGCAAATTATTAGAAATAATTTTTTTAATGATTTTGAATGTGTCGAAGAGGGGATTGAATGAAAATTTGGATATTTACAACTAAAGAAGTTCTGGAATATCTTAAACTGGATGAAGATGATAAATTAAAACGTGCAGCACCTATAAAAACTAAAAAAGATGATATTATTCTCATTTATAGAGGTCAACCACACAGTAATATTAAATTTATTTTTAAAGCAAAAACTGACGCTTTCAAAAACCCTGATTTTAGAGAGGATTGGGATATAGCAATAGATCTCTATGAGAAAATAGAGTTAAAAAATCCTATTGAATTTAGTGATATGAAGGATGATCCTATTTTAAGTAAATGGAGCATCGTTCGAAAGAATTTTATGGGTTCATTTTTTGATATGCCTTCAAAAGAGTGGGATAGACTAAAAACACTAATTATTGAAAAAAATCCAGAATTAAAAAATCAAATAATAAATTTAGCCCCAGACGAAAACAATAGTGATAATATTGATCAAAAATGGACTTTCGCAATCAATAAAGATTTTTATTTCGATCTCAAAGAACAAGATGAAATCACATGGAACAGTGCTAAAGAAGTCAAAAAAGATAACTTAATCATGATTTATTCAGGGGCCCCTTATAGCAGTATAGGTTTTATTTTAACGTCTCTTACAGATCCTTTCGAAGATCCAGAAATCAGAAAATATTGGGATAGACCAGCTGTTAATGTCAGAAAATTGTTAGAAATAAACAGTCCCATAACATTACAGGAGCTTAGAGATAATCCTATTTTGAGTCAGTGGAGTGCAGTTAGGATGGGATTCAGAGGTTCGCACTTTAAAATGTCTGAAGAAGAATTTTCTGAATTAATGGGACTTATTCTAGATAAAAATCCAGAACAAAGAAAATATATTGAGGTTATTCTGGAAAATCATTCAATAAATGAAAGTACTTTCATTGTGGGATGGGGTAGAGCGCATATTGTTAGAGACATTTGTTATTTAGTTAATGAGAATCCAAGTATAAACGAAGATGTTCTTTTTAATCTATTAAGAGATAAAGTTGGAGATAATGGAAATTATTGGAAAGCATATTACCAGAGAGCGAATAAACAGACTAGTCCAAAAATTAATCTTGCTTCTGCTAGAAATCTAAAACTAATAAAACCTAATATTCTTGAATTAACTGATTGGGGCTGTGAACTTGTTAAAAATGTAACTCCCAATGAATTGTATACTCACCATTACAGTCTGTCAACTAAACAATTTTATTTCAATTTAGCAGTCCAAAATCCTTCGATTAAAACTGCTATGCAAATTCTTAAAGATAGGAATAGATTACGTTTTTATGCCCCAACTTGTGATTTAACTGGTAAAGTTATTCGAGATTATGGAAAAAGAAGTAATGAATACATTTGTAAAGTAACTAAACATTCAGAATGTGACCTATGTGATAAAGACCTTTTAAACCACATCAAAGATTCTTCTCTTCCATTTGAAACTGATAAAAAAGTTAAACAAGGTGGAGGCTATGTTTTTTGGATGTGTAGTCGTGTTACACCAATGCATTTAACAGGGAAAGATCCAGGCTATTCTGGAAATACTATTTATTGGGATAAAGAAGCTGCAAATGAATTGGGAGATTTGATTAAAATGTTGGATGAAGAAAAAGCATTTACTCCTAGAATATGGAAAATTACTCCAGGAGAACCTGAAAAATCAGAAGTTTATTGGCCCATTTACAATAAAACTGGATTCATTGGTATTGGTTGGATTGAAATAAAAAGAGATTTCCGTGAATTTGAATCCCAAAATGACTTGGAAGCAGCATTTTATGATATATATGGAGAATCTAAGTCTCAAAGCGCTAAGATGATATGGGATTTTACCAATGAAGTTAAAGTCGGGGATTATGTAATAGCAAACCGTGGATATAATAAAGTAATTGGAATAGGTGTTATACAAAGTGAATATATAGGTCCTGATGATCCAGAAAACCTAAACTTAAGTGAATATCCTAATCTGAGAAAGGTGGATTGGAAAATCATAGATGAAATAGAAGTTTCTCAGAAGTTTGATAGGAAAACTGTTACTGAACTTGATGTTAGAAGATGGAATGATATCATTAGTGCTTACGCAAGGATGAATCCTGATTTTAAAAAGGAATTACTAGAAAAAATTTACAATGAATTCAAAGAAGAGTATTTAAATACAAATGTTGGTCAAGAACATTTAAAGTCATATGCCGATGAATCTGACAAGGTAAGAAAAGCTTATAATGATGTTATTAATAAAAGAAACGAGAATATAGACGTGACCGACGAAATACTCTATGACTTAGTTCCTCATAAAGGAAAAAGTATTGTTGGCTTCATTTCAAATATCAAGGCCTTTTTTGAAAAGACTTATGAAATCAAACCTAAAAAATTCCCTGAAATTGCAAATAACTATTTTGAAACCATTCATAATTTCTTAGAAACTAATGATTCTGAAATTCAAGAAGAAATACTCAATAACTTCACATCAAGTGAATATAGTAAAGGTTTTGCTGCAGGAACCTTAACTCCAATACTCTTTTTTATAAATCCAAATTATCCACTTGTTAACAACAAAACCGTTGATACAGTATCATTTCTATCTAAAATAATAGGAGAAACAATAAAATTGGATATGGAACTGAATCATTACGTAGAGAATAAAGACAAGCTTAATGTATTTTTAACAAATTTATCAGATTATATTCCGGATATCTATGATTTTGCCATTTTTGATATATTTTGTCACTGGTTATGTGACAATAAATTAGGTTTTTATGCTAAAGGGAAACCTCTACCCTTACTGGGTAGTGCTATTAAAATATCTGAGTTTGAACCAGTCTTCCTCAAACCTGAACTCATTGAAACTAAATTAAAAATAGCATCCAAAATTAAAGAACAAGTCTGTGGAACTTTAAATTCAAGTAAACATGTAATGCTTACTGGTGCACCAGGTACAGGAAAGACTAACCTTGCCGAAGATGTTTGTAAAGTTGCGGAGAATCACAAATTTACTAAAGGCTATGTTTTAACTACTGCTACTTCTGATTGGACCACCTTCGATACGATAGGGGGTTACATGCCTAATGAATCCGGAAGGTTAGTCTTTGAGGAAGGTAAATTTTTACAGGCTATAAAAGAAGATAAATGGTTAATTATTGACGAAATAAATCGTGCTGATATCGATAAGGCTTTTGGTCAACTTTTCACTGTTTTATCAGGCCAAGGTGTTGAATTACCTTTCAAAAATAATGGAAAACCTGTTCGCATTCAACCAACCGATGAAATAGGGAGTTATTATGATTCTGAAACTGCTACTTATCGAGTAGGTAAAAATTGGCGAATATTATCCACTATGAATGTTTATGATAAGGATTACCTGTTTGAAATGTCCTACGCTTTCATGAGAAGATTTACATTTATTTATATCGAGCTTCCGGCCATAGAAGAGTATAAAAAACTAATTAACAGTTGGTGTGAAGGACTTGATGGGCCATATATCCCTAAAATCCATCAACTATTAGAGATTAATCCTCATCGTGAGATTGGTCCTGCAATCTTTAAAGATGTGGCAGAATATGTTGCTGCAAGAGAGGAAATAGGAAGCACTGAACATATCTTAGAAGATGCAATTCTTTCATATATAATGCCACAATTTGAAGGTTTAGAAAAAGCTCAAATATTGGAAATATGGAAGATACTTAACTCGATCTTTGAAGATGCTAATGAAATAAAAAAAAGATTGCAAGAAATTTCAACTGTTCCTTTGGATGACGCAAAATGATATTTGGTTCAGTTGATGGTTGTTGGAAGGCTAAGGATCGAAAAGCAGTCCTAGAATTCATCAAACCATCACTTTATAGATACTTTTTCAACGAAGCTGTTCCTAATCTTTATGTTCCTTTAAAAGAGTTAGGACTTTCAGATTCCGATCTAAATTTCTTAAAAACGGTCCATTTTCTTCTAAGCCCTGAAGTTGAAGCACTGGTAAATGAATTACCTAAATTAATCAGAAATCTTTCCCACTCCACCAAAAAAGAAGTAATCGAATGTAGAGGGGTAGTTAGAGGTAGAATTGATTGGAATTTAACTCTTAAAGAAAGGTATAGTCAGGGCTTTAATGACCCTAGTTTATTCATATGTCAACCTGCAACAAAAATGTATGATTTGCCTGAAAATCAACTTTTAAAATTTATTTTATGGAAAATTCGTAGTTTAACTGAAACTATTGAGCTTTCTATTCCAGATGAATTAATAGAACAAGATCAGTGGCACCGCTGGGTTGATATTATTGCTTCAAGATATTACAAGGTTAAAAATGTCTCGAAAAATATTTACTTCCAACAGATTAGTTTACCTCGTATAATAAAACCTAAGACTCTTCAAAAAGCTTACAAACACAGAAATCAATCTTATGATCAAGTTGCAGAGTGCTATGAACTTTATGAGAAATTATTCATTAGTAATAACCAAGAAGTTCTCCGCAAACTAATCGAAAGTCAGATTTTCGAGCCTTTAAATAATGACAAGTTATTTGAAATATACGTTTTAATTAAAATTCTAAATTTATTAGAAAAATATCCTGGAGAGTTAGAATTCGGACTCCTTAGACCCGGCACCAATTACACTGCGAGATATACATCAAATAATCGAGAAATTTGTATATTTTATCAGAAAATGCCTCTAAGATTCATGGATTGCAGTAAAAATAAGGAAATTTTTGAATATTATGATCCCAATGTCAGTTTAAGACGTCCTGACATCATGTTAAAATTCCAAATTAATGACCAAACATTTTATAGGATCGTGGAAGTCAAACGCACCCATGAAAGAAATTACATTGTCGATAGTGTTTACAAAGTATTAGGTTACCTAAATGATTTTGAAGATTGTCTAAAACCTACATCTAATCCACAAGGAGTTTTAGTTATTTGGGATGGTGCAAACATGACTGATATGGAAAATGCATTAAAACAACCTGTTTTCATTCTTCAGGATAAAAATATGGAAAAAGGACTTCAAGAGATACTAGAAATTGATTCAGGTTAACTAATGTACATGCAATGTTAAGAGTCTTCTTTAAATTAAGTTTAAAAAAAATAGAAAAAAATAAAATTATTTAATTTCAACTGTTTTGTTTAATAATACTTCACTATCTCCAAATCCTGAAGTAATCTTAATTTGAGCTTTGGATGGTGTTGTCTGGTCAAAATACGATATTTTAAATTGATATGTCTGTCCAGGTTCCACATTATTAATATTCCATCCCAGAGAATCTGATTTAAGAACTTTACCCGTACTATCATACCAATCCACTGTTGCTTCTAGGTAACTAAATTTTTTGGTACTGTTTAGATCTCCAGTGACATATATAGAATTATAACCATAACTTCCTTCGTTCACTGTATTAATGTTGCTCAAAGTTAAAGCTTGTTTATTCTGTTCAATTCCTGTGTTATAGCTTCCTTGTGCTGCTAAAGCCGCTCCAACTAAAATTATATTAAAAGCTTAATAATGGTTTTTACAGCATCAGAGCATTGCTGACCAAATATTGAAAATTTTCATTTAGGGTAATACTCCAGGCAAAAACATTTTATCATCGGATGCATATTAGTTCTAGGGAGGAATTAAAACGGGAGACAAAATATACATCAGAGGCCGGGTAGATAAAGAAGTTTATGATGAATTCATGATGAACGCATTCCACGCACATGGCCCAAAACATGGTTTCAAAGGCATTAGCTTGGAGGCATCTATGAGGCTGTTTAATAATTATTTCAAGGTATATGAGAACACATGCATTATGGCATTGCTCTGAAACGGATTTAGAACCCTGGAAACTGGGAGAAATTCTTATTAAAATGAGTATCAATTTATATCATAAAATGGGGAAAGATCAAAGTTTAAATTTAGATAAAAATCACACAAAGTTTGCAAAGCTTCAGGAAATAGCTCAAAAAAAGGAACTTTTACTACAAGATTAACATTTATTTTTTTTTAAGCATAAAACTGTAAATTATCAGTGTATTAGTTGAAATACACTAAATGAAGGTTAAAAAGTGAATGGGAAAATTTACAAAATAAAAGTCAACGAAGAACTACTGGAAATTCATGAGGAAAAGCATAAAAGCGAATACAACTTCCAAACATTACTAACAAAATATCCAGACCTCATCCCCGGCGATCAGATCGATCCAGAAAATCCTCGCAAATGGCTCATTATAGGTCGTGAAATTGACAATATCGACATCTTCTTATTAGATCAAGATGGTATTCCCACTATTGTAGAAGTTAAAAAAAGCAACAATAGTGAAATACACCGTGAAGTAGTAGGTCAAATGTTAGATTATGGTTCAAAACTTGTTTTTTCTCAATCTGCAGAAACAATCATCCCACAAATAAAAGCTAATAATCCTATAAGTGTGCAGGACTTTCTAGACAACACTATAAGTGAAAAAGAATTTTGGGATAAAGTAGATAAAAATCTAAAAGAAGAAAAAATGAGACTCATAGTGGTATCTGATGAAATACCCCGGAATCTGCAAAATATAATTGAGTTTCTAAACAATAAAATCAAATCAACTGAAGTTCTAGCACTGGAAATAAAACAGTTCACAGATAATGCTACTGGAACAAAGACTTTAGTGCCCCGATTAATGGGCCATACAAGAGTTATAACACCTACTGAACCTGAATTGATAGAAACAACTTTTTTCGAAAACTTGGATAATGTTGGGATAGAGTTCTTCCAAGAATTAATCACTTTTGCCGATTCAAATGATCTAACCAAGAAATGGACCAAGAAAGGATTCTTTTTAACAGTTCCCCTTGAAGACCAGGAAGTAAAGATATTACAGTGCTATTCTCAATTATATTCTTTTGGCCAAAGTGTATTTTCCACCCATTTTAACATAATTAATGAAGTTAAAGAGGGAAATAGAATCTTCAAGAATTATTTAGATATATTGGAATTAGAAGATTTTTACAGTGTAGGCGATGATTTTGGATTTAAAGTCGTAAAGAACTTAGACGAATATCAATGGAAAGAATTTAAAAGGGTCATACTTGAAATGAAAGAAGCAATTGAAAAAAATGGTTTGATTGAAAAAAAATAAATCATTAATTTAGGTGCAGCTATTAAATGACCGCTTGTTAAAGGCAGTCATCATTTGACTTTTTTCCCAACATAAAACACATACCCATAATATTCTTTGTATTTGTCAAATAACTCTGCTTCATATTGCTGATAGGCTATAAAGTCTTCTGCGGATTTATTGTCCTTATATTTTTCTTTTTCCAGTAAAGATTCTTGCATTTGGGGGTGCTGAACTTCATAATAATATGTCCAACAGGCTTCAGGGACAACAAAAGTAGCAACGGGAAGATAACCTGCTTTTTCCATTTGAGCAACCTTGTTGGATATGGTGTCTATTTCGGGATAAGCTTCTTGCCAAAAGTCCTGAATTTCGGTGGGTCTCTCTTGGGTAAACCAGGTATTTTCTGTAACTGCGATATATCCTCCCTTTTTAAGATATTTTCGCCACTCCCTTAATCCACGTTCAAATCCAAT
>NPID01001531.1_pt1 | contig 21168 bp, 16 predicted proteins | sample 8637491 | NCBI WGS metagenome assembly NPID01 (sample SAMN07420843, study PRJNA396082) | bioreactor metagenome | isolation source: sample BA6 brine-fed electro-methanogenic bioreactor BA | place: Japan: Kochi | collected 2016-06-14 | reverse complement strand
ATTTTTGCAATTAGACACTAGCCCCGGGCCGGGAATGCGGCAAATTGGCGAAGGGGCCGAAGGAGCGCTTAGCGACTTGCCGCGCTTTCGGTCGCCGGCAGCGGCCTCAAAAACGGCAGGATCTCCGCCGCGACCATCGGCCTGCCAAACAGGTATCCCTGAGACTGGTCGCAGCGGCGGGCCTTGAGGAACTCCAGCTGCTCCATGGTCTCGACCCCTTCGGCCACCACCTTGAGCCCCAGGCTGTGAGCCATGGCGATGATGGCTTCGGCAATCGCCGCGTCATCGGGATTGGTCAGGATGTCCCTCACGAAGGAGCGGTCGATTTTCAGCTCATCGATGGGAAAGCGCTTGAGGTAGCCCAGCGAGGAGTAGCCGGTGCCGAAATCGTCGATGGACAGGTGAACTCCCAGCGCCTTGAAGCCGTTGAGGGTGTGGATGTTCTCTTCGGTGTTTTCCATCATGATGGTTTCGGTGAGCTCCAGCTCCAGCCAGCGGGGAGCCAGATCCGTTTTCTTCAGCACCTCGGCGACCATATCGCAGATGCCTGGCTGCTTGAGCTGCAGACCGGAGAGATTCACCGATACCCGGATCGGCTCGTATCCCTCCTCCTGCCAGGCCTTGTTCTGGCGGCACGCCGTTTCCAGAACCCATGCGCCGACGCTCTGAATCAGACCGGTGTCCTCGAGAATCGGCACGAACTTGGCCGGAGAGATCATGCCGTGGCTGGGATTTCGCCAGCGCAGCAGGGTTTCGACGCCGATCAGGCGGCCGCTGGCAAGATCGACCTGGGGCTGGTAATGCAGGGAGAATTCGTTCCGCTCAAGCGCCCGGCGCAGGCTGGTTTCCAGTTCCAGTCGCTCCATGGCCTGGTTGGACATTTCGCTGGAATAGAAGCGGTAGTTGTTCTTTCCCTGATCCCTGGCCTGGTACATGGCGGCTTCGGCGTTGGCCAGCAGCGATTCGACATTGTCGCCGGCCACCGAAGAAAGCGCGATGCCCACGCTGCCGGTGCAGTAGAGGCTGCGTCCTTCGGTTTCCACCGGCCGGGCCAGCGAACGCAGAACACGCTCGGCGACCCGGGCCGCCTGGTGCTCATCGGCGAGCCCGCACAGCGACATGGCGAACTTGACCCCGCCGACCCGGGCCACGGTTTCTCCGGCCGGCGCGCACTCCGTCATTCGCTCGCCAATGGCCTGCAGAATCCGGTTGCCGGTGGCGTAGCCCAGGGTCTGGTTGATGTTTTTGAAGTGCTGCTGATCGAGAAACAGCACGCCGACCATGGTGCCGTCCCGGTCCGACCGGGCCAGCTGTTCCTCGAGCCGTCTGGCCAGCAGGGTCCGGTTGGGCAGGCCGGTGAGCGAATCAAAATAGGCCAGCTGCTCGACTTCGCGTTCGGCCGCCTTGCGCTCGGTGATGTCCACCAGGGTGCCGACCAGCCCTCCCGTCTCGCCGCCCGTTCGGAACGTCGCCTTGTGAAAGAGTACGTCGTGGCGGGTTTCGTCGGCGTAAACCACCGAGCTTTCGTACACCTGGATCCCCCCCCTGCGGAGCAGCGCCTGATCGGCCCGGTAATACAGATCGGCCAGATCCTTCGGGGCGATATCGTACGCCGTTCGTCCCACAATCCGCTTCAGGGGCAGGCCGATGAATTTTTCGAAGGCTTCATTGCAGCCCAGGTAGATGCCCTGTTCATTCTGGTAGTAAATCGGCGCGGGGATGGCGTTGATGATGGTTTGCAGCTGCCGGGATTTTTCCTGCAGGATCTGATAGGCCGCGCTTAGCTCGGAGGTCCGCTCTTCGACCCGTCTTTCGAGGGACGCATTGGCCCTTTGCAGGTCCATTCTGGCCTTTTTTCGCGCTCTGAGCACGGAGACGACGATGACGCTGACCAGGACCATGAAAGTGGTCCAGAATGCCATGTAATATCTGGCCCGCGTGAACTGCCGGTCCAGGATGGCGCTGCTGGCCTTGGTCCGAGTCCAGTTCTGGGCATCCTCTGCCGAGAGCAAGGAGAAGATTTCGGCAGCCTTGGCGTTGGCTTCCAGCAATGAACTGCGGGCCTCGCCCTGGCGAAAATGCTGGTCGGCGAATGCCTCTTCGAGCAGGGCCTGCACATCCCGAATCGTGCCGTTGAGCTTCGTTTCGTTCTCGGCGGGAATATACTGGCTGGTTCCGGCGTAGCCGATCGACGCTTCGATGAGATCGAGAGAGTCGTCCAGCAGCTCCCGGTCTTTCGCCGGGATCGCGGCCAGGGCCTGGGCGAAGCCCCGTTGAAAGATCAGATTGATTTTCAGGATCGCCCTGGTTTTCTGGTGCGCGGCATAGTTCTGGGTCAGAAAGTTGTCCGCCACCGAAGAAAGATGCAGGGCCAGCACCAGCAGCAGCGCCGATACGCCGATGACGATGCCGGGCGACAGGCCGAGCAGAAAGCTCTTCAACGTTTTCAGGCGGCACCGGGGCATGGGGCTGCGCTTACTCCGTTAAAAACTCGATGCGGTTGACCAGCCAGATCCACTTGGGGGCGAAGTTTCTCTCCTTGCTCGCGGCCGGATCGTAGCGCCGAACGATCTTGGCCGGACCGCTCTGCTGCAGGCCCATCAGATCGCCGTCCAGCCGCGTGGCCAGCAGAAAATCGCTTGTTTCCCATTCGTTGCGGACAAATTCGACCTGGTAGGCGTCGATGGCTTTGAGCATTATCCGCTGCACGCCGGGCGATCCGAAGCTTGCGGCAAGGTCGCGCAGCAGCACGCCCCGGTAGCGGATCTGCCGTTGCAGGTAGGGGTCGAAGGTGGTCAGTTCGGTCTGGGGCAGCCGGTCGAGATCGGCCACGGTCACCGCAGTCGGGGCGGTCGCCAGCGTCGCACCCCGCAACCGGATCTTGAGAGGGCGAGAGCCCGGATCCGCGCTGGCTTCGCTGGGGCCCGGGCCGACCAGGGCCAGGGCGAGGACCGCCAGGGTCGCCAGCACGGGCCAGCGCGGGAAAAACCCTGGCCGCTTGATCATCGTCACGCTTTGCGCCATCGGGAGATGGGCCTCAATACCTGCCGAACTCAGAATCATCGAGAGCGATGATGTCCTCAGGGCGCGGTTCCTCGTGCGCCGGTGTCTCAGGCTGCGCGGTCGGCCGGGGTCGGTGTTGGAGTTTGGGGGCGCCGGGGTTCTTGGCCGCTTTCTCCAAGTCGTCCCAGCCCGCGTACCCACCGGCGGGTTCGCGAAGGGCCCGGGGCCGCAACGCTTCGCTCTGGATGTGCCCCTTGAGTTTGAACCGCGCCAGCGTCTGGCGCAGCTGGACCGCCTGGCTGGAAAGCTCTTCGGCGGCCGCGGCGCTTTCTTCGGCGTTGGCGGTGGTCGACTGGGTAACCTGGTCGATCTGGTCGAGTCCCTGGCTGATCTGGCTGACCCCCTGAGCCTGCTCGCCGCTGGCTGCGGCGATTTCTTCCACCAGGTCGGTGACCTTGGTGACGCTGGCCACGATCTCGGCCAGGGCTTCGCCGGTGCGGGTGGCGATTTCGGTGCCGTTGCGGGTCTTGGCCACCGACCCTTCGATCAGTTCGGCGGTCTCGCGAGCGGCCTTGGCGCTGCGGGCGGCCAGATTGCGCACCTCTTCGGCGACCACCGCGAAGCCCTTGCCGTGCTGCCCGGCCCGGGCCGCCTCGACGGCCGCGTTGAGGGCCAGCAGGTTGGTCTGGAAGGCGATTTCGTCGATCACCTTGATGATCTTGGAGATGTTCTGGCCCGCCTCGTTGATTTCTGCCATGGCACCGGCCAGGGCCTGCATCTGCTGGTTGCCGTTCTGGGCGGCGGTGTGGGCCTGATTCGACAGGAGGTTGGCCTGGGCGGCGTTTTCGGCGTTGAGCTTGGTCTGCGACCCGATTTCGGTCATCGAGCTGGAGACCTCCTCCATCGAGCTGGCCTGCCGGGTTGCCCCTTCGGACAGGGTCTGGCTCCCCTCGGCGACCTGCACCGAACCCGAGGCGATCTGTTCGCTGGCGGCCTGTACCTGGCCGACCAGGTCGCCCAGATCTTCACCGAGCTTTTTCAACGATCCGCGAATCACGTCCCGATCGTCCTTGGGGACCACCTCGAAGGTCAGATCGCCTGCCGCCAGCCGCTGCAGGGCATCGACCATCTCGTTTTCCAGGTCGTCGGCGAACTGGTCCATGGTTCGGGCGACCTGGCCGATTTCGTCCCGGCGCTGCAGGTTGAGGCGCCTGCCGAGATGGCCCCGAGAAAGTTCTTCGATCATGGCGACCACTTGGTTCATGGGGGTCGAGATGCCGCGTGCGACATAGGTCACGAGCAGGACCGCACCGATGAGCACGGCGGCCAGGAGCCCGAGAATCTGGTAGAGCATTCGGGAGAGCTCCGCCGCGATGTCGTCAAGGTAAAGCCCGGCCCCAGGGATCCATCCCCATTCGGGAACGAGTTTGACGAAGGAAATCTTCGGTACCGGGGTGGTAACGCCCGGCTTGGGCCATTTGTAGCCGACGAATCCTGCCCCCTTATCCTTTACGACTTGCGACATCTCCCAGAAAAGGCGCTTGCCGTCGGGGTCTTGCAGGCTCGAGTAGTTTTTACCCTCCATTTCGGGCTTGAACGGGTGCATGATCACGTTTTCGGAGGTATCGGTGATCCAGAAATAATTATTCCCCTCGAACCGGGTGTGCCGGATCGCCTCTCTGGCCGCCTGCTTGGCTTCGGTCTCGGACAGGGCGCCGGACTTGGCCAGTTGGACATAATGGTCGATGATGCCCCACGCCGATTCCACGGTATTCTGCACCATGGTCTGCTTGCCCTGGTACAGGGTGTCTTTCAGTCGTACGTACATCCAGCCGATAGCCAGAGAAAAAACCAGGATCAGGGCGGCGCTCAGCAGGAAGATCTTTTTTGCCAGCTTGAGATTGTTCATCGGGACTCCTTTGACTATTGCGTTAAAGGACCATTTTGCGGGAAAGAAGGCTCGCCGATCATTTCCTTGACGACTTCAAACAGCTCTTCGGGTCGGCACCGGCGAAAAAGAGAGGACCTCCCGATTGTTGCCGGCGGGTGATCGGACCATTTTTCCCGCTGGCGCTCCACGACCAGAACCGGTATTCCCAGCTCGGGCCGGACCAGGTCGGGGATCCGGGGCGGACGGGTTTGCGCCCCGCCAAGATTACGCATGATCAGCAGCCGGAAAGGCTCCGGGGAACCGCGGCGGTTGGTAATCCAGTTCAGCGCCTCGTTTTCGTCTTCCACGCAGGTCACCTGAATGCCCGCCAGTTTGAGCAGAAACGCAGTGTTGCGGCGAGATTCGATCTGGCGATCCAGTAGCAGGACATGTTTGAATTCCATGCGGGGATGCTCCCAGGGCGACCGGTTCGCCGTCTGCCACGTTCATCGGTTCGGCAGGTAAATACAAGTTTTAGCAAGCCTTGTGCCCTTTTGGTGAAGATTGTGTAAGTGTTGGTTTGTGCGATATAAACCCATGTTCTATGGATATTGTTGGCGGTGGGGAAGGGCGTAACCTCGGTTGCCGGATTCCCGCCCGCTCGCGGGCAACTGTCCAAAACATAAGGAAAACCGTTCATATAACCCAAGCGGCCGGCGTAACCCAGGTTACGCCCTTCTGTGCAACTTGAAGCGTCCCAGCATCTGCTGCAGCTGCACGGCCTGGCCCGACAATTCCTGAGAGGCCGCGGCACTTTGCTCGGCGTTGGCAGTGACCTGCTGGGTGACCTGATCGATCTGTCCCAGGCCCTCGTTGACCTGGGCAAGCCCCTGGGCTTGTTCACTGCTGGCGGCAGCGATTTCGGCAACGAGGTCGGAGACTTTGGCGACACCGATCTCGATTTCGGCCAGGGCTTCGGCGGCCTCGCCGGCGACCCGGCTGCCGTTCTCCGTCTTGCCGACCGAGCCTTCGATCAGCTCGGCGGTTTCTCGGGCCGCGCTGGCGCTGCGGGCGGCCAGGCCCCGGACTTCTTCGGCGACGACCGCGAAGCCCTTGCCGTGCTGACCGGCCCGGGCGGCTTCGACGGCGGCGTTGAGGGCCAGCAGGTTGGTCTGGAAGGCGATTTCGTCGATGGTTTTGATGATCTTTGAGATGTTCCGGCTCGAGGCGCTGATCTCGGCCATGGCCGAAACCATCGCCTGCATCTGCTGCCTGCCCCGCTGCGCCGACTGTCGGGACCGACCGGAGAGCTGGTTGGCATGGCTGGCGTTCTCGGCGTTGTGCCGGGTTTGCGACGCCAATTCGGTCAGGGAGCTGGTGATCTCCTCCAGCGAACTGGCCGATTCGGTGGCGCCCTGGGAGAGCGACTGGCTGGCGTCGGCAATCTGGGTGGCGCCGGCTGCGACCTGTTCGCTGCTGCCTTGCAGGCGGCTGAAGACGCCATGGAGACTGCGGGTCATCTCCCGCAGGGCCTTGCCGAAGTTGTCCTGGTCCGAGGCCAGTTCCACGTTTCCGGTCAAGTCTCCTTCGGCGATCGCGGTGGCCAGGCGAACCCTTTCGCGAAGGTTTTCGGCCATGGTTTCGATCGATTGCTTCAAGCGGCCCAATTCGCCGCCGAAATTTCCTTGAATCGCTGCGCCGAGATTTCCCTGGCTGATCTGCCGGGCGAAGGTTTCGACTTCCTTGACCGGCCGGACCACGCTGCGGATGAGAAAAAACGTCAGCGGCAGCAGCGCCAGAAGCAGGGCTGAAATGCCGACCAGCAGGGTGAGCAGATGCGAAGAGGTCAGGGTTTCGATGCGCGCGAGGATCAGTCCGCGGGTTTCTTCAACGTCATCGATGTACACGCCGGTGCCGACCCAGAAGTCGGTGCCGGCAATCGGCGCCGCATAGGCGAGCTTGGGCTGTACGCCCTTGCCCGGCTTGTCGAAATGGTATTCGACGAAATCGCCGCCGCGCTCGGCCGCCGCAACCAGCTCTTTGATGAAAAAGGTCCCCTTTTTGTCCTGGGCGTCCGAGAGATCCCGGCCCTGTAGTTCTGGTTTGGGCGGTACCGTAACCACGACTCCTTGCCGGGTGTAGGCAAAGAAATAGCCGCTTCGGTCCTCGCCGAAGCGCACCGGAGCCAGCAGGGAACTGATCGTTTCTCGCTGCGCGGCGGCATCACGCTGGTTTTCCAAAGCGCTTCCGAGACTCAGGGCCATCGACTGGACCAGATCCTTGAGCTCGCGTTTGTAGCCATCGAGCATCACCCGCGAGGTTTCGGCGGCGCCGAGGTCCTTGACCTTGCCGACCAGCACCTGGTACCCGGCGCAGAACAAAGTGGTGAAAAAGAGCAGGGCGGCGACCAGCAGCCAGACCCTGGCGCCGATGGTGAGGTTTCTAAGCATGTTGTGGACTCCTGTTTCGATAGGCCTGCCGTCGGGCAACGTCAGGTCGTCATTCACCGTCTGCCGAACCGATTGGTGGGGGCGCGGGTCAGCAGGAAAACGCCTTCTGTCTTAGCAATATTGGTGCCGGAACCGAGCGGGTCCGGTAACTGCCTGATATGTATTTAAGGGATGCGGGACAGGGCGGGAGCAAAGGCACTCCGGTAGTTTTGGTTACGGGGTTCAGGCCGGGAGCAGGCGGTCAGTCCCGCGATTTATTCAAGCGCTTGCTGAGGGCCGGGCGGGAGATGCCAAGCAGGCCGGCGGCGATGGTCTTGTTGCCCCTGGCGCGCTTGACCGCTTCGGCCACCACCAGTTCGGTCGCCTCGGCGATGGTGGGCAGTTGCTCGCCGAAGATCAGCTTGGGGCCCTCGTCGGCAAGCTTCGGTGACCTGGGCGCATTGCCGGCTGCCGCCCGCTGGTGGCCCATGGTCGCCTTGAAGCTGTCCATGGACAGCTTGCCGCCGGCGTGAGTGGCCACCGCGTCGAACACCATCGCTTCGAGTTCGCGGATGTTGCCTGGGAAATGATAGGTGGCGAGAAGTACTTCGAGCTCTTCGGGCGGCGTCGGCTTTTTTTTGCCGAGGGCGCCGGCGGCCTTTTCAAGAAAATGGCCGAGCAGCAAGGGGATGTCCGCGGTCCGTTCGCGCAGCGACGGCAGTTGAACCTGATGGCCCTTCAGGCGGTAGTAAAGATCCTTGCGGAAGCTGCCGGCCGCCTGTTTGGCGGCCAGGTCGTGATTGGTGGCGACGATGATGCGGGCACTGCTGCGCTTGGGCCGGTCGGCGCCGAGGGGAAAGTATTCTCCTTCCTGCAGCAGGCGCAGCAGCTTGACCTGCGAGGCGGCGCTCAAATCGCCGATTTCGTCCAGAAACAGGGTGCCGCCGGCGGCCTCTTCGATCATTCCGGCCCGGGCCCGGTCGGCGCCGGTGAAGGCACCCCGGGTGTGGCCGAACAGGGTGTCGGAAAAGACGTTGTCGTCGAGTCCGGCGGCATTGACCGCCACCCACGGGCCCTTGGCGCGGCCGATGCGGTGAACCGCCCGGGCCGCCAGTTCCTTGCCGGTGCCGCTCTCGCCGGTGATCAAAACCGGCTGGTTGCTGGACGCGACCGCTTCGATATATTGAAAGATATCGTGCATCTTCGGGCTGCAGGTGCAGATGTCGGCGAAGGCCTCGGGGTGTTCCAGCTGCTTCTGGAACAGGCTGTCCTTGAGCCGCTGGTTTTCCCGCCGCAGCTCCAGCATCCGGATGGCCCGCTCGATTCCGGCCACCAGACGGTCTTCCTCGATGCTTTTGACAAAATAATCGTAGGCCCCCATCTTCATGCAGCGCACCGAGCTCTCCACCTGGTTGATCCCGGTCAGAATGATGACCGGGATTTCCGGGTAGTCTTTGGCGATCATCGCCAGCAGGTCCTCGCCGGAAAGATGCGGCATGGTCAGGTCGAGAACCACCAGCCCGGCCTCCTGGCGGGCCAGCAGGCCCATGACTTCACGGCTGTCGTTGCACTGCTGCAGGTTGGTGATCCCTGCCGAACGCTCCAGGGCAATGGCCAGGCCGCGCAGCCAGGCCCGCTCGTCGTCCACCAGCAGGACGGGAAGTTCAGGGTAGCTCGTCGTTTTCATCGGATTTTCCCCTCCTGAGGGATCGGCAGCGCCAGCACGGCACGGGTCCCCTGCCCGGGGACCGAGTCGAACTGGAGCGAGCCGCCATGTTCTTTGACGATGCGTGCCGATACCGAAAGCCCGAGTCCGGTGCCGCCGCTTTCCCGGCGGGTGGTAAAAAACGGATCGGTAAGATGCGGCAGGTTCTCCGGCGCGATCCCGACCCCTTGGTCCTGAACGCAGAGCAGGATCTTTTTGCCGTCGGCATCGATGGCGGTGACGGCGGAAACCGCCCGGCTTTTGTCGGGCAGGGCCTGGCAGGCATTCATGATCAGGTTCACCATCACCTGTTCGATGCGCTGCGAATTCCCGTGGACCAGCGGAAGGTCGTCGGCGTATTCAATGGAAAAATGGTCGGTGGCGTTTTTGATCGCGTTGGCGGCCAGCCGTACGCTGGTTTGCAGCGCACGGTTCAGGTCCAAGGTTTCCGCAGGGTCGTCGGCTCGTTGCCGGGCGAAATCCTTCAAATCCTCGACGATCCGCCGGATGCGGGTGGCGCCGTCCTGGATTTCCGAGAGAACCTGCGGAATTTCCTCGCGCACCCGGGTGTAGCGCAGGCCGCCGAGCTGAAAATCGCCGATCTGCTCAAAACGTTCTTCGAGGATCGGTTCCACGTCGCCGAACACCTCCCGGAGAAAGGGCAGGTTGAGCAGGACCAGCCCGTTGGGGTTGTTGATCTCGTGGGCCACCCCGGCCGACAGCTCGCCCAGCGAAGCCAACCGGCTGGCGCGCTCGGCCTCCTCGCGCAGGCGGATCCGCTCGGTGATGTCGCTGGCTACTTTGATAACGCTGGTGACCCGTCCGCTCTGGTCGAACTGGGGAAACGCCTTCACCCCCCAGAACGTTCCGCCGGGGGCCTGGACCTTGGCGCCTTGCACTTGTCCGGTGGCAAAGCACTTCTGAACCGGGCAGTTGGAGCAGGCCTCGGAACGGTTGTGCCAGAGGGTATGGCAGTGCTGATCCGGAAAGGGTTGGTCATGGCCGATAAAGGCCCTGGCGGCCGCCTTGTTGTGCCAGATCAGCTTCATCTCCGGCGACAGATGGACGATCGGATCCGGGATGCCGTCGAGCAGGGTCTGGAATTCCTGGGAAAGCTTCCTGAATCGCTGCTCGCTGTCGATCAGCTGTTTTTCAGCCCGCTTTTGTCCGGTGATGTCGACCAGGATGCCGATGGCGCCGACGAGGTGGTTGTGCTCGTCGCGCAAAGGGGAGGTCGAGAGGCTGATGTCGAGCAGGGTGCCGTCTTTTTTCTGCCTTTTCACTTCCTGGTTCTGGGGATTGTGCCCATTCCAGACCCTGTCCAAGAGCAGCCGGTGGTGGTCCTGCTCGCCACGGGGGACCAGCGGGTAGGGCTTTCCGAGGACTTCGCCGGCGCTCCAGCCGAACAGCTTCTCGGCGGCCGGGTTCCAGAGCGTCACCCGGTCGTGCGCATCGAGGGCGATAGCCGGCAGGGGGGCGGCCTCGAACAGGGCCTCCAGGGTGTTGTTGGCCGCGCGCAGCTGGTTTTCGATCTGTTTCAGCTTGGTGATGTCCCGCGCCTCGGGGATCAGGTAGATCACCTGTCCGTTTTCGTCCCTGACCGGCTTGAGCGAAAAGTCGATCAGCACGGGCGTCTGGTCGGGATAGAGATGAAAGGTTTCGAAGCGGATGAATTGGCCCTGCGCGGCCTCGCCGATGGCCTGGCGGACTTTTTCCTGTTCCGCGGTCGAATGGTTCCACCAGGGGGTGTCCCAGAAAGGTCTGCCGATCACCTCGGTGTCCGTCGCCCCGATCGCATCGAGCGCCGTCTGGTTGGCCTGCAACAGGGTCCCTGCGGGGTCGAGCAGGCCGATGAACTGGAAGGTGTGATCGAGCAGGGCCCGCAGCTTCTGCTCACTCTGGCGCAGGGCCTGGTTGGCTCTGCGAAGGTCCTCCTCCGAGCGAACCCAGTCGGTGATGTCGGTAACTACGGTAATGAATCCCTCGATCTTCCCCTGGGAATCGCGCAGGTAATCCCAGTCGAACTGGCGGAAGACGGTCCTGCCCTCCAGGTCCTGATTGCGGATGATCTCCCCGGCCGGTTCGGGCTGTTCCGCGCGAATCGTGTCGATTTTTCGACGCAGGCTCTCTCGCTCCTCGGACGGTTTGATCATCTCCCACAGAAATCGGCCGATCAGGTGCTCCGGTTCGACGCCATGCATCCGGGCATAGCAGGCGTTGGCGAAGGTGATCCGCCCGCGACCGTCGCTTTCCAGCACCCCGTGGGGAATGGTTTCCACCAGGGCCCGGTAATGCTCGCGGCTGCTCAGCAGGGTCTTCTCGCGATCGAGCAGCTCCTGCCTCACCCGCTGGAAGTAGACCAGCAGAATGCCCATGGCCACGATGAAGCCGAGCGTGCCGCCGATGAGGTATCCCCAGGGGGCGAACCCTTCCATGGTCCGCAGAAACGGGTAATCGAACTGATGCAGGCCCCAGAGGATCAGGCTGCCGCCGGCCAGATACTTGCCGGGGCCCTGGGCCGCCGGGGAGCGCAGAAAAAGATAGCCGGTCCAGATCGAGACGAAACCGAAAAACAGAAAAATCGGCAAGGATTCGATAAAAAAGGGCGTATCGGTCAGGTGACAGAAAAGCACCCAACCCGCCCCGAGCCCGCCGCAGGCCAGCCAGAGGCGAGTCGCCCTTTTCCCGACAAACAGAGTGCTGCCCCACAGCAGCATCAGTCCGCCGGCCAGGACGCAGAGCTGAATGAAGTCGCGCATGTCGTGGGGAGATACGCCGTTGAGCACCAGCAACAGAAAGATATAGCGCAACGCGTAGAAGGACCACCCCAGGGCCCAGATGCCGACGTGTCGTTCCCGGTACTGGAAATACAGAAACGAAAACACCAGCACCAGGGCGAGGGAGGTGCAGAGCGAAGCGATGACGGCGGGGAACAGCCAGGGCATAAGGGGGCCGCCTTAAAAGGTCAAAAAAGTGACGGATGCCGAAACGAACAAAGTGGACTAGCAATAATGGGGCCAGCCGTGCATGACGGATCGGAAGAACGTGCAGGAGGGGGGCGGCCATGACACTGCCGGGGCTTTTCGCCGCGTGGGGCGCAGGGGATTTCCCGCGACACTGGCATCGGGAAGCGGTTCATAGTATGATCGCTACCCGAATTCAGACGAGCCCCTGGCGTACCGCAACCGTCCCGGGCCCGTGCGGGGCGTGGGATGAGGCGCGGTGAGCCGTGCCCCCTTCTCGGACTCCCGGCAGATTTTCTAACCGAGCGGTCGGCTGAACCGCCGGCCCGGGAATGACGGAAAATGAATGATGCGCAAAGTCCTGATCATCGACGACGACAAGGCCTTTCTGGAGTTACTCGAAGCCTATGTCCGCGAACGCTGCCCCACCCTGATCGTGCAGACCTGCACCGACCCGCTGCAGGGGCTGGCCGTGATCGATGCCGACCTCGGCCTGCTGCTGGTCGATCTGGAGATGCCCGGCCTCGACGGCAGCAAGATCCTCGCCTACGCCACCGCCAAGGGCCTGAGCAAGAACCGGATCATCATCCTCTCCGGCCGCGACGCCGACTACCTGCACCAGCGCTTCCCGATGGGAAGCTGCCTGGCGGTGCTGAACAAATTCGAGGCGAAGCAGAAGGCGGTACTCGACATGGTCTTCGATTCGCTGCAGCAGAAGTGCGCGGATTGAGACGGGACCGCAGGCGTTATCAAGGGGGGGCAATTCCGGCGTTGGCGGGGGGGGCGGCGAATAAACAAGCCAGACCAGGGGATCGCGAGCAGATCCGCCTGGTCTGGCTTGTTGCCTACATGGCAGAGCCCTCTGTCGTTGGCTTCAGATCGGTTTCGGCTTGCAGAGGTTCTCTTCGTTGTGGACGCGGGCCCCGCAGTTGGTACAGACATAACGGGGGTCCTCGAAAAGCTTGTCGATCTCGGGACTCCTCTCCTTGTACTGCAACTGACAGGCGTGCAGATCGCAATGTTCCTCGGGGTTTTCGCAGTCGTTTTCAGCCATGAATGTTCCTCCTTGCTTTTTTCAGAAAGATTAACGCAAGACGCCCCGCAGTCAATAGCTCTCTTCCAAAACCCTCGACGTGGGCGCCCTTTTTTGGGGGATCGGGAAGGGGGGACTGGTCGGAGCTACTCTGAAGCCCTGGATACGAGCTCGACCTGCCAGCCGAGGCGGTCGTTCTTGGCCAGGGTTCCTTTGCCCGCAAACGTCTCTCCGCTTTTGCTCTTGAGTCCCTTCAGGACAATCTCCCTGCCGGCCAGCAGACTTTTGGCCTGGTTGAGGGTGAGCGCTTTTTTCCCCAGATGCGAAAGGGCGTTTTTCCAGAGCGCGAACGTGCATTCGGGATAACCGCAGCAACTGTAGCTCTTGGGCCGCTCGACCACGTCCCTGCCGCAGTCCGGGCAGCTGCCCGCGACCTTGACGCCGAGCTTCGGCGGCGCCCCGGCAGGCTTGAGCGGTGCAGAGGCGGCGGCCTTTTCGATAATCGCCCGGGTGTACTGTTTCACCTTGTCGAGGAACGCCTCGGGGGTGACGCCCCCGCCTTTGGCGATCTCGTCGAGCTGCTGTTCCCACAAGGCGGTGTAGGCGGGGTCGGCAATCCGCTCCCCCTCGACCGCATCGATCAGCGCCATCCCTTTGGGCAAAGGGACCAGAAGCTTCCCCTGGCGCCGGATGTAGTCGCGCCGCTCGAGGGTCTTGAGAACTTCGGCCCGGGTCGCCGGCGTGCCGAGCCCGGAGGTCTCTTTCAGCACCTGCTTGAGGCGCTCTTCGGTGACGAACTTGCGGGCGTTTTCCATGTCCTTGAGAAGGGTGGCGTCGGTGTAGGCCGAAGGGGGCCTGGTCTGCTTCTGCTCGATGCGGGTTTCCTCCACCCGGACGCTTTCGCCCCGGGAGACGGCCGGCAGGGCCGGCTCCTGCTCCTCTTTGTCCTGGCCGGCCGCGCAGATCGCCTTCCACCCCGCCTGGACCGTCACCCGGCCGCTGGTGCGGAAGCGTTGTCCGGCCGCCACCGTGATGACGCGGGTTGCCTGGTAGCTGTGGTCGGGGTAGAAGGCGGCGACGAAGCGGCGCACCACCAGCTCGAAAAGCTTGCGCTGGTCGGCCGAGAGCGGGCCCTCGACCCGGCCGGTGGGCATCAGGGCGTGGTGATCGGTGAGCCGGGCGTCGTTGAAGACCCGTTTGTTGCGCGGGTTCACGGTGCAGTCCTGGCGCGAAAAGGGGACGATCTTCATGGCCGCCAGCTGGTCGAGAACATCGGGGACTTCCCGGGCCTGCTCCTGCCCGAGATGCTGGCTTTCGGTCCGCGGGTAGGAAAGGGCCTTCTTCTCCTCGTAGAGAGCTTGGGCCAGGCGCAGGGTCTGGTCGGCGGCAAAGCCGAACTTGCGGTTGGCCTCGATCTGCAGCGTGGTCAGGGAAAAGAGCAGCGGCGGCGGATCTTTCTTGGCCTGTTGGCGAACCTCGGTGATTTCACCGCCGCCGGCCTCCTCCACGATGCCGGCGATCTCGCGGGCCCGGCCCTCCGAGGCCATCCGGCGTCCCTCCTGGCCCTCTTCGGTCCCCTCGGGCTCGCTGCCGAGCCACTGCCCGACGTAAGACCCGGCTGCGGCGGCGAAGGTGGCGGCCAGGGTCCAGTAGTCCTCGGGGATGAACCGGTCGATCTCCCGCTGCCGGCCGACGATCATCGCCAGCACCGGGGTCTGCACCCGCCCCAGGGAGTGCAGGTCGCCGCCGGCCCGCAGGGTGTAGGCCCGGGTGGCGTTGATGCCGATCAGCCAGTCGGCCTGCTGGCGGCACAGGGCCGAGCGGAAGAGGGGATCGAAGTCGCTGGCGGGCCGCAAGCTGCCCATCCCCTCGCGCACCACCTCGGGGGAGAGGGCCTTGGAGCTCCAGAAGCGGAAGGTCGGCTTTCGGTTGCGCGCCAGTCCCAGGATCAGGCGGGCGATCAGCTCCCCCTCGCGCCCGGCGTCGGTGGCGATGACCACCCTGTCGATCCCGTTGTCCTGAAGGAGCCGCTGGATGACCTTGAACTGCTTCGCCCCGCTTTCGGTCGGTCGGTAGCGGAACTTCTCCGGGAGAATGGGAAGGTCCGCGGCAAGCCATCTCTTGAGGCGGGGGTCGTACTCGTGGGGTTCGCGCAGTTCGACCAGGTGGCCGACGGCCCAGGCGATGAGGTAGCTGGCGTTTTCGAGGTAGCCGTCGCGGCGCTCGAACGCGCCGAGGCCGCGGGCGTAGTCGCGGGCCTGGGAAGGCTTTTCGGCGAGGATCAGGGTCTTGGGCATGGGGCCAGGCTTTCCCGCGGGAGCACCGGTTCACTCCCTGACCAGGTAGGTGATATGGTCTCCATCCTTCTGATTCTTTCGAGCGGCACCCCCTAGCAGCTCTTTGACCTCATGCAGGGGGGTTCGCTCGGCGAGGAGCGCAACGATGTGCTGGTTGAGGCTGACTCCTTCCTTTTCGGCCGATTCGGCCAGTTTGCGGTGCAGGGACTTGGGCAGGCGCAGGGGGAACTTTCCGCTGTGGCGGTCGGCCTGCAGCGCTTCGGGCAAGGGGATTTCCAGACCGTCCTCAAGGGCGGTGCCGAGCCATCCGCGCATGGCGTCATCGATCATCGTCAAGGCCTCGGCCCGAGTCTCGCCGACCGACATGCAACCTTCCAGTTCTTTGATCTTGACGAAGAAACTGCCGTCGTCGGGGGTGATTTCGATGGTGTAGGGGAGGGACAGGTATTCTTCAATGGTTTTCTTCATGCCATGCCTCCAGGTCGAGCAGCCGGATGATCTGCTTGCCTTCAGGTTTGTTCACTTTCTTCCCCCCGCTTCGCTAGACCAACCTTGTCCGTGCTTCTCCACCGTCGCCACCATCTTGCACTGCTCGGAAGAATCCAAAGAATTCTCAACAAAAATAAAGATTTGTCAGGGCCGAACGTTAACATGTTCAGGGGCGGGATGAAGCAGAAAATCTCCCCGCAGGCCTTGGCCGACGCCATCTATCGCAAAGGCAGGGAAGGGGAGGCCCTCGGGTGGTTGGGTACCATTGGGAAAAAAATAGCTGTTCCTGGCTACCCACTTAAATCAAGCTGCTGGCTTATCAGGAGCGTCGAGTCGGAATCGAATCGCCTGAATCAGGAAGCTCAATCGGGTGAACGGCATTCTCGTAGGTATCGACAAGCATCGCCAGGGTCTCAAGCTCATCGAACTCACCAGTCCCTGGCTCAGCGTCCATAAGCACGGCGATGCGCTCCAGGGCTGATTCGTATGCGGTTTCGTTTCTGATGGCTTTTGGTTTCATCGGACAGTCTCCGCATCAATGGCATCCAGGTTGAATCAACGCTCTCCGTCAGTCAGCGGGGCCTCACAGATTGGCGATGATGGAAATAATCTCATCTATTCGATAAGCGCCCTCAATAGGATTCTTTTCAAAAACCATGAAATAGCGGTATTGATTGCCCGCTTTGGCCGCCCAGGCTTTGCCCAATTTCAGCTTCCGTTCCGAATCGGAATTGTCCCGATCGTCCCCTTTGGTTTCGATCAGCAGGGTTTTGCCGCTTTTGGTCTGCACCAGAAAATCGGGGTAGTGATTGATGAAACCGTTGATGCAGAAGCCCTTTCTTTCCATGATGCGGTGCCAGAAGAGAATGTTATCCAAGTTGGCAATGTCGTTGATCGCTTTGGCCTCGAGGGAATTCATGCCTCCTTCGTGGGCGTAGAGGCTCTTGGGGATGTTGGGGGCCATGTCCACCGGGTGGATGAGAGCGGGCAGCTCGTAGCTTTGCTTGACGGTCAGTCGGTCCCCGGCCAGCCACTTGCCAAAGCTCTTTTCTGCATGCTCGGTGGCCAGGGCGTTGATTTTGCCTTTGATCTTGTCCCGGTAGCTGTATTCGCGCTCCACGCAGTCACGTAGCTGTTCAACCGTCATGGCCGAGAAGATCCGCTCAACGTAAACCTTGATCTCCTGGTCGGCAATCGGGTACATGTTGCCGATCAGCTGACACATCCGGCCAGTTAATTCGCGAACCTGAGATTCCTTCGGGCGATTGAAAATGTACTCGGCCAGTTGCTCGCGCACCCCTGACTTCAGCTTCCAGAAGCCCGGCTTGTAGTCGTCTTCTGCTACTTTTTCGATGTCAATGCGGTAGGCGTCGCCATCCATGGTGGTAAAGTCGATCCGGCTGTCGCACTGGCTGAGGCGGAATTCTTCAAGGAACAGCTCTTTGTTGACCCGCACCTCGTCCTCGAACAATGCGAGTCCCAGCGGCTGGGTATAAAACTCGGGAAGGCGCAGCTTCTTGGCCTCTTCCGCAAAGACCGGTTCCATCGGGTGCTCGTTCATTTGCTCCCTCACTTCCACTGGCAGCTCAATGGTGCCAGTCTGCCGAACCTTCTCCTCGTAAGTCTGGTTCGCCTCGTTGGTGATTTTTTCGATCGTCTCAACGACCTCGTCAACGTCTTCGGGTTCCCAGTCAATCTCGAAAGTTGCGTCCCCCTCCCTGTCCGGCTGGGGTTCGTTTTGGGTGACGTCAGATCCTGCTTTTTGCGGGGGGAAGAGTTCTTCCTGGATGGTTTTGGTGCTGGCTTGTTCCCCGGTTTCCGCCTGAGGCTCATCAGCATCTTTTGCCCGCAGGTCCTTGCGGCTGAACCCGGCCTGGTTCAAGCCTTCGACGATCTTGTCCAGCGTGGTGATGAAGTGGGCGGACGACGCCAGGACGAAGGCGTTGTTCAACAGGTTGCGCTGGTGTTTTCGGGCATAGGGCTGGCGCAGAACCCGGCCGACAATCTGCTCCACGTCCACGGAAGAGTGCCGATTGGCAATGGTGGCCAGCACGTAGGCGAAGGGGCAGTCCCAGCCTTCCTTGAGAGCGTTGATGGTGATGATGTAGCGGATGGGGCAGGTTCGCGACAGCAGGTCGACATCCTTCAACTCGTTGATCGTCGCGGTCTTGATGGCGATCTGCTCTTCGGCAATGCCAAGTTTGACCAGCCGTTCGCGAATGTGATGGAACGTGGTGCTGTCCTCGCGGGTTTCCGGTTCGGCCTGAAAGAGCACGATAGGGCGGATGTAGTCGCCACCCTGATTCTCTTCTTCGATAGCCTGCGCTTCCAGCCGGTTGCGCAGCTGAATGGCGCTGTTGATGACCTCCCTCTGGCTGTGATGGTTGTAGGCGATCACCGGCAGCTTGACCATGTGGGTGTCCTTGAGCCGCGCCGCGTCGACATAGCTGATGATGTTGCTTCCTTTGCGCGGCGTCGCCGTCAGGTCGAGGATGAAGCTGGGGTTGAAGTTGGCCAGCATCTCCTTGCTGAGGCTGGAACCCGCGTTGTGGCTCTCGTCGACTATGCAAACCGGCTTCATGCTGCGGATGACGTTGATCAGGGCCGACTCGTCGGTCTCAGGGAGGACGTCCTCGGCGCTGATGGCGCGGACGAAGCCGTCCAGGTTGCTGTTCTCCTGATACGCCTTGCGCCCATCCTTGTTGCTGGCCCGGAACGACGCATAGCTGAGGACGAACACGTTGAGCTGTTCGCGCACGCTGCTGACGTTGAAGTTCGCCCCTTGCAACAGGTCTTCTTTGCCGTACACCTCAACCCGGCTATTGAACAGAGAGTTGAGCTTCTGGCGATAGGGATGCTGGGGATTGGTCAGGCTTTTGTGGGTCTGTTCGAGAATGGCGTTGGAAGGGACCAGCCACACGACCGCTTTCGGTTCTTCGCGCAGGTAGATTTCGAGGCCGTCGAAAATTGTCCTGAGGGCATTGGTGGCGATGAAGGTCTTGCCGCCGCCGGTCGGCACCTTGACGCAGACGTGGGGTACCTTCGGGATGATGCTCTGGTACTTCTCGGGTCTGGCCACCCCCTTTTCGGTCCAGAAACCCGTAAAAGCCCTGTCGAGGTTCCCTTTCTGTTCCAGAAGTGAAAGAAACCCGGCGATGTCATCGAGCACGTTTTGTTGATAACCGAGCAGTTCCATTATCGTGTCCGCATTTCTTCAAGGGCCTCTTTCAATGTCGGCAACTCTTTTTCGATCACCAGCCAGATCAGGTTAAGATCGAGGCCGAGATAATCGTGGACCAGAATATTGCGAAAGCCCGAGATCGCCCGCCAGTCGATGTCGGGACGCATCTCTTTGCATTTGTCGCTGAGCCGTTGGCTTGATTCGGCCATGGTCTGAAGGTTTCTGACTACCGCGTCCTGAACAAGCGCAGAGTCGAAAAACTCTTTCCGCCCGCCGGGCAGATATTTTTCAATGCGGCCGATGCACTCAAGCATATGCTCGACAAGTACTTCATCTCGCTCTTTCGCCATCATAGGTCCACCGCCTGCTCAAGAACCTTTTCGCGGATTCTGGGATGCAGGGCCGCCGGCGTGACCACATCGACCCGCCGCCCGAGGTATTCCTGAAGATCCATCAGCAGCCCTCCCAGGGCAAGGGCCGAACGCCCTTCTTCAAGATCGACCAGAAGATCGACATCACTTTGCGGCCCCCCTTCGCCACGGGCCAGCGAGCCGAACACTCGCACCCGCACGGCACCGCGCTTTGCCGCCAGTCGTTTAATCGCCTCCCGGTGCTCTTCGATGAATTTGTCCATGAAATTTCTCCTAAAAGCGGGAAATGTCCCGGGGGATTTTTTTGAAGCGGATGTTGTGCTTACGCATGAACTTGTCGTCGAGAAGGCAGGTGTCCGCGTAAATAAGGTAGCTTTCGTTTTTGCGCCGGATCGTCGCCAGAAAATCGAGGTTGAGCACGGTCGGTCGCTCCGGCTCGTAGTAGAAATAAAACCCGGTCCGGTCGCGTTCGCCAAGCCAGTAGGGATGTTCGTCCGTTTCGACAGAGAGTTTTTCCGTCCAGGCAACGTACTGGCGGATTTTCCGGGTGCCGATTGCTTCGTTCAGGTTCCCTTCGTCGTCAAAAACTCTTCCCCCCAGGGTGTAATAATCGAAACCGCCGCCGGTGCCTTCAACTCGTTTGGTCCCTTCACCGTAGCCATTGATAACCCGCCGCACCCGCTCGGCCGTGATGGATTCGGCGTAGTCCATCATTTCGACCAGGATGAATTTGCGATTGCCGCCGTCCTGCTTGTTGAGGTTCTGAACAGCATGGGCGGTGGTGCCGGACCCGGCGAATGAGTCGAGGATAATGGAGTTCTTTTCGGCTGCCAGTTGTAAAATACGCTCAATGAGCCTGGTGGTTTTGGGGGTGTCGAAAAGATTGTCGTTACCAAGAATTTGCAGAATCTCTTTTTTTGACTCTTGATTATGGCCAACTTCTTGGTTGGTCCACCATGTCCAGGCACTAATGCCCTCGACTTCGCTTAAATAGGTCTTGATTCTAGGTCTGGACGTACCATTTTGCCCAAACCAAACTCGGCCCTCCTCTCTCAGCTTATTGAGCTGGGATTCCAGGTTTGCCCAACAACGGTTTGGTGGGGGACTATATTTTTGTCCGCCCGGCGTTGTTATTTCGTACATTTGATTTGGCCTAAAACCTTGCGCTGTAAAATCTGCAGATGCCCATGGCCCACGAGGGTCATTGTCCGGATTTTGAAACCTTACAGCTTTGTCTTCTGTAAGTTTAATTTTGTTTAGGTTCAGGAGTTCCTTGGATTGCGCATAAACCAATATGTGATCATGAGCAGCCCCAAGTGGTAATCGCGACTCGGGAGAGGTGCGTTTCTGCCATAGGACGTTTGCCACAAAGTTGCGTGCCCCAAAAATTTCGTCGAGGACCAGCCTCAACGTAGCAACTTCAGTGTCATCAATTGAAACCCAAATACTCCCATCTTTCGCCAGCAACCGCCTGAGCAGCTGCAACCTCGGATACATCATGCACAGCCACTTGTCATGTCGACAAAGGTCTTCCCCCTCTTTGCCGACAACCTCGCCCAGCCATTTCTTGATGCGCGGGTCGTTGACGTTGTCGTTGTAAACCCACCCCTCGTTGCCGGTGTTGTAAGGCGGGTCGATGTAGATGCACTTGACCTTCCCCTCGTACTGCGGAAGCAGAGCCTTGAGGGCTTCGAGGTTGTCACCGTGGATGATCTTGTTGCCGGATTCGCCCTCTTGGACACCGCCAAAGGTATACTGATGATCGAGGGTCTTGACCGGCACCTCCTGGTGATGGTTGATGACCTTGTAGCGGAAACGGTTCCTTGG
>NPID01000634.1_pt2 | contig 21210 bp, 13 predicted proteins | sample 8637491 | NCBI WGS metagenome assembly NPID01 (sample SAMN07420843, study PRJNA396082) | bioreactor metagenome | isolation source: sample BA6 brine-fed electro-methanogenic bioreactor BA | place: Japan: Kochi | collected 2016-06-14 | reverse complement strand
TCATTGTACTCACCAATGAGAGTAAAGGTCTCTGTTGATGGACTGAATTTCAACACCTCCAAACCTGAATTTGTACCGCCAAGATACAAAATTGAGTCTTCAACCAGACAACTGGTATATCTTGAATCTGCTCCCCACTGGGTATCAACATCCGAGTGGAAAAAGGATGAGATATAAACCGCTGAGTCGGGATATGTGAAATCATAGGCGGATACAGCAGCCCTCGTATAATCTATGCCGTAGGGGCTTGTGTCTACAAAGAGACCTGCGGTAAAAAGATAATGATTTTCAACGCTCATATCATTAAATCCAGAAAAAGATCCATCGAGTTCATAGAAACCAGCACTTTCAGGAATAGCTGATGAAGTGTTAACAAGTCTGTAGCTGTCAATATCTGGATTCAAAACAAGGGTATCAATAAAAAGCAACTTGCTTTCGATGAACCCCTCACATCTCCATATAATTGTAGTGTCTGTGCCTTCACCTATATTGCGACATTCAAGACTCCCCCATCTATTTAGTTGATAAAGCAAAGTATCATCAATAAAGATTGACCACGAGCTATCACCAAATTGACTGTGATAACTAAGTTCTCCATCATCTTCCATCTCGAAGACATAAACTGTATCTGTTCCTCCACAATAGATAAAACTATCCATACTTGCGATAGATTTGTTGATATACCTTGTTGTTGTGTATTCATCCACCAACCTCATACAAAGCGAATCCCGCTGTGCGAAAAGCCCACCTGCCAGAGAGAAAAGGACTATCAAAATAAACACAGATTTTCTCATATATCACCCCTCAAGAATATTATTCTACTTCATGGGTAATATAGCGTTTTGGGAGGTGTAGGGGCAAGGGGAAAATGGAAATCACCTTTGTCTCTTTCGACCTTCCCATACCCGGGGTTAAAACCCTGGGCTAACTAATTGCACCCTTTCAGGGTGCTAAGATGTGAGAATCAGGATTCACAAGATTTAAGGATTTTCAGGATTAAGAGTAAAATTGAGAAACTATTTCTTGATTTTTCCAATCTGTCTTCAATCCCATAATCTTGAAAATCCTGATTCGGACTTTCTTTATGTTCCTCTTTGTCCCTTCAGGGACAACACATATTAGCGAGTGCAGTTTTCGGCAGACATTCCCATGGCTGACGAAAAGTGCTTAGATCTTAACAATTCCGATTGTTAAGATCAGTGGCTTCAACCGCCGGCGATGATGGAAGTGTACCCTTCGAGAGCCTCAGGGTACAATGAAACCGGACATTGAGGCTCTCGAAATGACCGGTTTCTTCTCATGAGTTTTGAAGATTGTTACATCATAATTATAAAAGCCTCAGGGTTCTTTGTCTGCCCATCTTTGTTCCGCAAAAGGCAAACCACCCTATCTATCTGCCTTCCCATGCTCCACGAATATCAATTCCTCTGTTGGGAAGCCCTTTTGCCGGGCAAAGGCTATGTATTGGTCAAGTTCCCCTTCGGGCATCCGGGGTGTGCGGGAGAGTATCCAGAGGTATTTGCGATTGGGGCCTGAGACGAGGGCATATTGATATTCGGGGTCGAGCTTGAGTATATTATAGCCTGCATAGAAAGGCCCGAAAAAGGAGACCTTGAGCTTGCCCTGTCCGGGTTTGCCGGCGGGATATGCCTTGCCATTGGCCTCTTCCCATTCGCCGTCTTTGAGACCGCGATTGCGGACATTGATTCCGCCCCTGTCCCTCATCGAATATTCTGCAGTCACATCCGACAGTCCCCTCTCGAATCTGTGGTCAAGGCGGGCTATCTCATACCATTTGCCGAGATATGGCTCAAGCTCAAAGCCTGTGACAGGCTCTGTCCCCTCCGGTGTACCGACGCAGCCTGTCAGAAAGCTCAATAGTCCTGCCATAAATATTCCTTTCCAGAGCTGTTTCATCTCTTCTCACCGCGCACAATCACGATGACGCTTCTGTTTATTGTCCTGCCTTCGGGGAGTTTATTGTCGCCTGCGAGAACTGTGGATTTTTCGCCATTTCTAAAGACCTCCACCTCAAGGGGCTTTTTCGAGCCGAAGCCCTCGGACTCTATTGTCGCCTTTCGCTCTTTGAGCCAGCCCTTCAGCCCTTCCAGCGACAGACCGAGGGAATTGGCCATTGTCAGGCGCAGAAGCTCTTCCACTGCCTCTGCCCTCTCTATGGAAAGCCTGTCATTGCGCGGTTCCTTGCCTATGATGTCCGTGTGGCCCTCGACAATGATCTCCGATTCTGTGGAGCCTTCTATTATCTCGATTATCCTGTCTGAGACCTGTTCCAGCCTGTCCTCAAGATAGCGTGACCGGGCTATGGGTCTGTCGAATTCGAATTGGACGAGGAGCATTTTCTCGTCGCGAATCTCCGATTCCTCGACTGTGGTGCGTATATCCTCCTCTGCTGTCACTGTATCCACCTGTCCCCTGTCATTCTCTGCAATAAGGCGGAGATTTAGCGTCCTGCCTATGGGCAGAAGTTCGCCCTGTGGGGAGCGGAAATCCCATTCCATATATTCCGGCACACTGCCTGTGCCCTCTTTGATGGTCGAGACAAGCTCGCCTGTCTCGGTGTCGAGGGCATCTATATGCCATCTGTCAACATCGCCCTGGCATTCAATGGTAATCTCGGCATTGGATATGCGCTCGGGAACCATCTCGCGGGAGCCTGCAAAGACATGAGGTTTGTACAATACTGCCTCAGGCGAAAGGAATATATGGGATATATCCGCCTTTTCCTCCATGCGCGCAACAGAGGCAAAGACCCTGTGGCTGTACTCTATGCCCAGCATCTCTATCATCTGCTGCTTGAGACGTGCTGCCTCGTCCATAGCCCTTTCCATGTCGCCTGTTCGCGAGTCTGTGGATACAACCATGACAATGTCGGGATTCCTGCGCATTAGCTCTTCCATTGGGACAATGTCAACGTCAAGCTCTGTCCCATAGGGTGCTTCTATGTAGTGGCTGTCGGGTATTGATACAGAAAGCTCCGCCCTTCTGTTCTCCTCGAGTAGAAGGGGTGTGTCCTCCGGCGTTACTCCCTCTGTCGGGACGGATTGCGCTGTTGTGTCTGGGTCTGCTTCGATTTCGATGCGCTCTCTCAGGAGGGGTTCACGCTCAAGAAGCTCATTGAACACTGCAATCGCCCTTCTGTCCGGCAATGTTCCCCTTGTCTCGCCCTCTGTGACATAGCCTGCAAGGGTGAGCCTCACATCGGGATTGCGGGCCAGCCTCTCGGAAATTACATCGAGCAAGAAGTCGAATCTGTCGTCTATCTCGTCGGAGTTCACTGCGAAGAAGACGCGTGGAACCATGCTGTGATCCTGATATGTGTATTTGATATTCTTGAGCTTCAGCTCCTCGGGTGTCATGGACATGGAGCAGATCAGGGGGATGACAGGGACTGTCTTGACCTCTGTGAAGGCTGTTGCGGAATTGTCCCTCTCGCTTGTTTCCTTTACAGTGTTCATTGGGTCTATCTCCGCTGTGAAAAGCCTGTCTTCGACTCTGACATATTCTGTGTCAAAGGTCTTTCTGTCGCCGGGTTCTAGGGCGAGAGTTTCCTTCATCAAAATCTCGTCACCTGTTCTGAGTATAAGCTCGGCATTCTGAACAGGGAGATTCTCGCAGATGGCTGTTATCTCAAGAATTAGTGTGTCGCCCTTTTCGCTGTTGTCCTTCTGTATGTCAATCAGCACGGCGAGATTGGGCCTTTCCTTGACCGGAATGGCTGCGCCGGATATGGATATGCGATGGCTCTGGGCAACCTTGCCCACCTCCGACAGTGGATATTCAAAGGCATAGGAAAGTGCTATGGATCGTGCAATATTGATGGAAACAAGGGCATCCAGTGCGTCCATGTCCACCGCTGCACCTGCGGACAGGGGGCCATATACATTGCGCATATAGCCGACTGAGCCGTCAATTTTGCCCTGATCCGGCCCTGCAATATCGTATGTCGCTCCTATGGAAAGCCCACCTTCCCACAGGGGATAGCCCCATGTCAGGTTGACCTTCGGCTCGAGGGCATTCCTGTCCGTTGCCTCGTCTGAAAGGGCAACAGGCAGAATATTCTCGGCAATAATGCCGAATTCCCCTAGCCTTCCTGCGTCATATCTCGTGCCTGCTGCTACTGTGAAGCCTGTCTGATTCTCATTGTCTGCGAAATAGGGATCTATTTCCGTCTCATCATCTGTGTAGTGGAAATTGGCTGTATTCCACGAGTCAAAGGCAAAGGATGGCGTAATGCCGAGGGAGAAATTCCCCAGCCTGTAGCCCATACCTACGCCGAGAAGACCCTGTGCATACATGTCGGAATTGAGATAGGAAAAGCCGAGGGATATGCCCAGATTGCCCCTGTCCCAGCGACCATTTAGGCCACCGCCTGTGATATTGTCGCCCATGCCCTGATATGGCCGGGAAAAGTCCGCCTGCCATTCGAGGAGATTCCCTGCCCTTGGTGCAGGGTTCTTCGGCGAAAGGCCGGAGAACTGGCGTGTTGCAAGGGGGTTGGCTATTGTCGAAAATGCGATGGCTGCTATTGCTATGAGCTTTTTCATTTCCCCCCCCTTATCTCGCAAGGTAAATGGTTCCGTGGCATATCCTGTCTCCGTCCATGAGCAGTATATACAGATATACCCCCTTGGGCATTGGATTGCCACCTTGATCTTTGCCGTCCCATCGAGGCTTTGTGCCCTCTATCTCATCCACAAGCCTGTTTTCCAGGTCGAAGATCTGCAATGTCACCTCGTCTGTGCCCTGTCCGGGATGCTCGAAGACTGCGCTGTCATATATGCCGTCGCCATTGGGCGTGAATGGATTGGGATGTGCATCGCAGACAGCACCGACAACACGGAGAGCAGTGCAGAAGGTATTGTCTGTCTCGTCTGTCTCCTCTATCTCGTCATCGGGGTCTGCTGTGATGCATATCTCATATTCGCCCTCGGAAAGGTCTGCGATAAGCTTTGTGACAAGCTCGTCCCAGCCGACTGTTATGTCATTGAAGGTATTATAGCCCAGCTCCTCGCCTTCTAGGTATATGCCCGCACCAAAGGACGGAATATCCGCACCTTCATTGCCTATTATGCCTGTGAGCATTGCGGAGTCGCCCTCCACAATTTCGGGCGGGTCAACCCATGCTGTGTCAACGTGGAGATTGGGCAGACATGCCACTGTGAATTGCAGGATAAGGCTGTCTGTATTGGAGGCGCAGAGATCAGGCTCGTCAGCAGCATGAATCACAACTGTGTGCTCAATGCCGCATTCAAGGGGCAGGGTTGGAGTTGCGGTCAGTCTTGCGCCGTCCCAGTCGAAGGGAATTGCTGTGCCGTCAAGCGTAACCGATATGCTGTCGGGGTTCACGCCGGAATATACATCTGCTATAAGGGTCGTTATCTCCGGCATATTATCGGATATGTCGCCTATGGGCGAGAAGTCCGAGAACTGGGGAGGCGATAGATCGAAGAGTATTGTATCGCATTCCGGCTGTGATATATCCGCACCTGTTATGTCCATGACATGATTCAGGCAATAGATGACCATATCGCCGTCACTCCAAAAGTCCGGGTCTGTCGGTGAGAAGGTGAGCGTGTCGCCCCACAGGTCAAGCTCCCTGTCCTCCATAGAATATATCAAGCCGTCAATGCTCACCTCTATTGATGCTGTGTCGAGGGCTAACTCATGTTCTATAAACCAGACAAGCTCCTGATCAATGCAGGCACTGACAGGCATTCCCGGAATGCCGCCGGGGTCTATGACATGGGCTGTTACCTCGCCAAGCTCAACAGTAATATCTATGCAGAGCTGGCTGGAATTGTAGCCACAGGTATCAGCACAGAAATCGTGGGCAAAGAGACATAATGTCAATGTGTCACCACCTGTCAGCCCGTCAATAGTACCGATCTGCTCAGCAGGCTCGGATATGCCATTGCGCCAGAGGAGCACAGAGTCGATATGTGCCAGTCCGCATATCTCGTCTGTCACGTCGAAGGAATAGAAGAAGCTGTCCGCTGTTATCGCTCCCTCTGCGCCTGTGTAGTCTATGATCGGTGGCTCTGTGTCTATGATATAGTAGCCCTCCACAGGCTCGGAAAGTGGAATGCCGTGTACATTCGGGGTCTCTGTGAGTATCACGTGCAAGCTGTCGCCGGATTCCCATTCTGTCAGGGGCATCCACTCTATGACCAGCGTTGCTGTGTCCGGGCTGGATATTGTGGCATCATCCTCTGTATAAGGCATTCCGTCTATGGCAAAGGCAATATCTGTACCTGTGAAGCCGGCAGGGTCGCTCACAACAAAGCGTACGCCCTGATCGGAACAGGCGGATATGCGTCTTCCGTCGCCGTTGGCATCCCTCGGAAGGACAAATTCGCCGATTGGTGCGCCGTTGTATGCCACGTATTCCCAGCAATACACAGTGTCATTTGGCAGGCAGTAGTCAGCGCAGTTGTCCGAGAGATACATACAGGCGTGTACGGAATCCATGCCAGACCAGCCTATCAGCGCTGTGGGTATGTCCATTTCGACGATGTGGCTTGTTCCGCCCTCTGTAAATACATTAATAACAAGGGAGTCGAGGAAGTCCTCGCCTGTGCAAACGGAGTCATACAGCGTGGCTGAGAATGCAACCGATGTATCGCCTGCCATGAAGCCACCTGTGGGCGGTTCCAGATCTGTGAACCAGGGTGGCGAAAGGTCAACTGTGAAATCGCCGGATACAGGTGCGGAAATGCAATTGGCCAATGTGTCGCATAGTGTATTGAGGGAGAAGGCTATGTCCGCGCCGTCTGTCCAGTCGCCGGAGAAAATGAGCGTGTCGCCTGTCAGCTCAAGCTCTGCATCGCCTGTGCCGTATGTGCTGCCATCGACAGTCACCTCTATGCTCGCCGGGTCTATGGGCAGGCTGTGGCCTATGCGCCAGATAATCTGTTGATCCGCGCAGGTGGTGATGACACGTCCATCCCCTGTCAGGTCAACAGGCTCTATGAGTGTTGCTGTCACAGAGCCGATCAGAACATCAAAGGATATGCAAGTATCGGAACTGTTGAAACCGCAGGTGTCTGCGCAGTTGTCCCTTGCATACAGACAAATCGTGACATTGTCGCCTGAAAGGAGGCCGGAAAGTGTTGTGTCCACCCAAGAGCTGCCCCTGTTTATGTGCAGGCCGGCAGGCTCAATATGTATTGTCATTGAGTCGCGAATGGCTGTTGGGCAGATGTCGTCTGTGGCAGTTGCCGATATACTCGCCATGTCGGCGGTATGAGTGCCTGTGGGGCCGGTATATGCAAGATCCGGCGGTTCAAGGTCAACAAGGAAGGAGTCCAGAGCCACTGTCACAAGGGGATCGCCCAGCCTGTTATATGCGCTGTCTATATTGACGACAACCCATTCGCCGTGTGACCAGATGCCCGTTGGGTTCCAGCTCGCCCATAGCACTGTTGTGTCGGGGTCAAACCAAGTTGAGGCAAGGTCTGCTGTCCTGTATTCTGCCCCGTCAACAGTGAAGTGAATGCCGTCCTCGCTCATGCCGTGGGAGTCTGTGAAGGTCATCACTATGCCCTGATCTCCGCAGGCTGTGATGCGTCTGCCATCGCCATTGCTGTCGCGAGGCAACACAAGCTCTGCCCTTGGCTCGCCAAATACACCTGTGAAGCTGAAGCATATAGTATCGACATTGGATGCGCAGTAGTCATAGCACATATCAGCCACCTCTGCACAGACAAGAACGGAGTCGCCGTCCTCTATGCCTGTGAAGCTGAAGGGGAAGGCAGTTGGCGCAAGACTGATGCCCGTTGGATAGGACATCGCCGTGATATTGGATATTGTGATATTCGAGTCGCAGACATCGTCGAAGAAATTGGCATCGACAAGAACAGAATCTGTGTAGGCAAAGGTCATAGGCGAGTGGCTGAGCATTCTCGGCGGGTCTCTGTCTATGATATAGCTGGAGCAGAAGTCGGTGATCTCCGCTCCTGTTTCGTCCTCTGCAAAGTCTATGCAGAAATCTATGGTATCGCCAGAGGTGAAGGGCATATCCGGCACAAATTCGAGATATGTTCCGTCCCAGACCAGATGGTCGGGATATGTATATGTCGCGCCGTCAACGGTGACTGTGATTGTCGAATCTACAATTGGATAGTCGGATGTGATCTCCCATCGAATGGTATCGCCGGGGCAGGAAGAGACAATGCGCGTATCGCCATTTGTATCCACAGGCCGGACAACAGAGGCCGAAACAGCACCGATGCGCACAAAATAGGTCAGGCATAGAACACCATTTGTATCGAGGCAGGTCACATCCTCACAGTCATCGTGGGCATAGACGCAGACAAGGGCTGTGTCCGCATCTGTCAGACCGGTTACTGAATATAAAGAATCGAAGAAATGCGCCGACAGGCCTGAGGTTGTCGTCACCCTGATGGAGTCTATTGGCACATCACCGCAGATGTCGTCAAAGGCACTGAACTCTCCCCCTGTGCTGTCGGAAGTGATGGTGCTGCCCTCTGTTGGCCCCCTTTCCCATGTGATTAGAGGAGGCTCAAGGTCAACAATGAAATATCCGCAGGCCTCGTCTGTCACCCTTGTGCCTGTGATGTCCTCCATAGCGTCTATGCAGAAATGTATTGAATCGCCGTGTTCCCAAGGCTCTGTGGGCGTGAATACAAGGGAGTCATTGCGCCACAAAAGATGATCCGGCCAATTATAGGGCATACCGTCAACAGTGACATAGAACTCAGATGCCACCATTGAGTCTGTATGTGTTATATCCCAGACTATGCCCTGATCTGCGCATGTCGTTATGATCCTGCCGTCTGTATTTGTGTCGGTCGGAGAGAGAATATCGGCATATACAGTACCCATGGAAACCGTGAAATCCCAGCAGCTGACAGCATCATTGCCATCGCAATAGTCCTGACAGCCATCAATGGAATAGGCACATACATGAATCGAATCGCCGTCCAAAAGCCCTGTCACAAGGCCGGAGTCGGCAGAAAAGCTGTGCACACTGCCGGATGGATATATAGTGGCAACAATGGAGTCCAGAGGAACAGCACCGCATATAGAATCGAAGGCAGAGGCCGTCACCCATGTATCTGCGCTGTGAATTTCGCCTGTTGGCATAAAGCCGGAAATCACAGGGGGATCGAGGTCAACGAGGAAGGAGTCAGCAACAGGGCTTTCCAGTGCAAAGCCATATATATCGACGGCTGAATCGAGAACAAAGTGTACATATTCGCCGGAATATGCGGACCAGTCGAAGCCGAGAATAGCAGGGTCGAGAGTGACGAATGTCGTGTCGCCGGAAATTGCCGTCATGAGGTCGTCCTCGTAATATGTGTCGCCTGTCTCGGTGACGCTCATTCTAAGACCGCCGTCAGTATCGATATTCGAGATCAGGCCAATGGTTATCACGCCCTCGGCACAGGCTGTTATTGTCCTGCCATCGCCATTGGAGTCAACAGGATATTCCACCCAGCCATAAACACCGCCTGTTATCACAGGATAGCCCCAGCATATTGTAGTCATATTCGGGTCGCAGTAGTCGGCGCAATTGTCCTCTACATCCACACAGATGGATACCGAATCACCGCCAACAAGACCGACAAGATCCACAGGAAAAATCGAACCAGTGAAAGATATGCCGGAAAGGGGTGCATTGACACGATATTCGACAATCTCCGCACCTGTACACATAAAATCTGTGAAGCTGGCAGAGACCGAAGCAGTCTCGCCGAAAATCGTATCGCCTATGGAAGGTGTAGCGCCTGTGAGAAGTGGTGGGGAAAGGTCAATCACGATATTTCCGCAGACAGGGGAAGAAAGTGCAGTACCATATATATCGGCAACGGAATTGAGGCAGAAAGCGCAGGTTGCGCCGTCATGCCATAGGGTGTCGGGGGTATAGATCAGCGTATCGCCTGAGAAGGAGAGAAGGGGCGATGGCCAGGCTATGCTGCTGCCGCAGACATCAATCTCTATGGTGCTTGAATCAATCGGGTATTCGCTGTTTATCCTGAAGGCTATACGCTGGTCGTCACAGTTGGATATGACCATCATGTCGCCGTTTCTGTCCACAGGCTCCGCCACATTGGCGAAGATGCCACCTGCATAGGGATTCTCGAAACTGAAGCAGACGCTGTCTTCATTCGGCGGACAGTAGTCGGGTATGTCCTCGGCAACAATGCAGATGTAATTTGTGCCGGGACACATGAAGGGCGGAGTGAAGAGCGTATCGCCGGAGAGGAAAATCTCGCCAAATGTATATGTAAAGCTGCCACAGTCATTTGTGACATGGACATTAATATCGCCAATGCCGGAAAGTGCATCGTCAACATCGAAGAATACAGATGTCGTCTCCTCAGGTGCAAGTGTATCTGTAGGCCCCCAGAATGTGAAGAAGGGCGGATCAAGGTCGAACATGACGGTAAAAGTCGAGTCATAGCTGTTTCCGCATTCGTCCTCGAAATGTGCGATATAGGTGTGTGTTCCGCTACTCCAATAGCCTGCACCGAAGTTCAGTGTCAGGTCTGGGGCTATCCATGTATATGCCGGATTAGTCAGATAATATGTATCTGTGCCGTCTATTGTGATATAGGAAGCTGCAAAGTCAAGTGGGCATACGGAGTTGATCTCGAACTCTATAGGCTGGTCATCACAGGCATAGAACCCCGAATCAGTCGGGAAAGGGCCGATATGCGTCACATCGAAGCCGCCGCCTATGGCAAAACGGCAGGTGTCCTCGTCCCTGTGGCAATATTCGTCCATGCCCCTGTAAATGAAGGTGATGGAGTCGCAACCTGCTGCACCAAAGGGTATTTCATAGTCAAGGCTATAGGGCGGAAAGCCTGTTATCTCATAGCCTTCAGAACCTGAGCACCATTCGACATAAACAGAGCATTCCCCTGCCTCGAAATAGTCGTTCACATCCCACTCAAATGTGTATGTATTGCCGGGCAGCAATGTGTCATAGGCACAAATCGCGGTCACTTCGGGGTCTTGGGTGTCGATGCATCCTGTATAATAGTCCTCGTCTTCGCAGCCCCAGAGACAGACGCGATAGACCATGCCCTCTGAACCCTCGGGAGATCGGTGATCTGTATACCAGAAGCATCGCCCGTCAAAGGTCAGACCCTCAGGGCCATAGGTTTCTGCTGTCGGCAATATGTATTCGCCGAGGAAATTACCCGCCATGTCGAAACGGAAAAGAATATTGTTGGTGCCTCCATCTGGATTCTTGAGAAACCACATGGAACCAAGCTCAAATTCCAGTGCATCTGGCAGTCCATCGGGGAAGAGGTCTGCTCCACCGTGGGAGGCTGCATATATATCGGTTACATTCATAAAAGGCGTGGATGGATCGGCTGTCAGGGTAACAGGGTCAACACGCCAGACCTCGCCCAGTGTATTGTTGAGCCAGAGCCAGCCATCGTGATATTCTATGCCCTGCCCGAATCGGCCTGTGAAAATGGGATCGACAGAGGAATCGACAACAGCGAATGTCCAGGGATCAAAGGCGAAGATACGCCCCTGAACACCTGTTCCCACTCCACCTCCTGTTGCACCGACAGCATAGACCTTGTCGTCATACCAGCAGCAGTCAGCCCAACCGCCTGAGCGGCTGATTGTGCCGGAATGGAGAACAGCATGGGTCTCGGGGTCTATCTGAGCCAATGTAGAAGTTGCACCACCAAAGACACTGCCCATAACCCAGAGATTCTCGCCGTCATAGGTCACGCCCTCTGCATCGACATAGGGTATTGAGTCATATATTGATAGAACATCTATTGTCTCGTTGAATATGTCCATGCTCAGCTCATAGGAACAGCCCTCTTCGCCGGGAAGATCAATCCCTGCATCCCAGTAGAAGCAGTGCATACCCGGTGCCACCCAGCCGAGCTGGGGACCGAAATAGCCGGGTACTGTCTCGTATATCGTGGAAAGCCCTATTGTTGTGTCGACAGTATTGAGCTGAAACTCCACATAGACAGAGTCGCCGTCTGTGTCCAGAACCTCATAGCATATCTCGACAAGGTCATTGCCGTCGCAGATATCCTCCTGTGTAAAATCTAGAGATTCAATTGTGGGACAGGCTGCATAGAGTGCAGCAATAGTCAGAAGTGCAGAAAATATTCTTTTCATGTATAACCTCATATTTAAAGATTTCCAACTTATATAATAACGACTATCTGCCAAGTTAGAAACAATCGATTTTCAATCAAGTTAAATTAAGGTAAAAGGCGGAAGAACACCATGTTCAGAATAATCTAAGTCATGTCAGCACATGGAATTAATGAACGAACAATCTTTTTTTATCGAAAGAAATTTCTTGTATTATTGGTCTTTTTGATTTATCTAAGTATTTAGGATACGGAGGAATATGAAACAACTGATTATATTTATTCTTATATTGTTAGCAGGGGTTTGTACGGCAGAAGAGCCGGATTCCCTGTATGTTCGTTATTCCCAACTCCTTTCCGAATATGTATCCGAAGAAGGACTTGTGGACTATGTCGGGCTTTCCGAGAGAGATCTGGCGATAAAGGGGATTCTTTCCGGTCTCTCGGAATTCGAGCAGAGCAATCTTGAAGGGGAGAATCAGAATATAGCCTTTTGGCTGAATGTATACAATCTTCTGGTTCTGGAGTCAGTTGTCGACAACTATCCCATCAAGTCCTCAATGTTGAAGGGGATTATATATCCCGCTAACTCTATTAGACATGTACCCAATGTCTTCGCTAGAAAGGTATTCCCCGCAGGTGAAGATATGCTCAGCCTCGACGATATTGAACACAGAATTTTGCGACAGGATTTCGATGACCCGCGAATACACTTTGCCCTTGTCTGTGGTGCGATGGACTGCCCCCCCCTGAGAAGGTCTCTATACATGGGGGATTCCCTCGATACCCAACTGACAGAGCAGGCGAAGCTCTTTCTCGGCAGAGAGCGAAATTTCCAGGTTGAAGAACAGGTCATAGTCCTGTCGGAGATCTTTTCCTGGTTCGGCGAGGATTTCACAGAATATGCACCGGATGGCGGAATACAAGGTCTCAGCCCAATCGAGGCTGGCTTCATGGGCTATATTGCCTCTGTGATGCCTGAGTACAGGGATTTCATTCTCAAGGGTGGCTATCGCATATCATATACCGACTATAGCTGGGCTTTAAATGCCTGGAAAAGATAGGCAGCGGTTCTCATCAGGCATGAATTTCTTTCTATGCAATATGGTGACGTCTATCTTGGTTTTATTGCCCGTACCTTATTGGCAAGCTCCACAGGGACTTTGACCCAGACAACATTTGTGCGGGATTTTGTAGTCATTACCCTCTCTACAGGGAATTTGCCGATTATATGACCCTGTCTGTCCATTACCTGCACCAGCTTACCGGCTTTCGGCGGATTGAACTCATGGGGCAGCTTGACTATGGCATCCATACCCTTTTCCTCGACTGCAAAGATGGCAAGACCGGGACATGTGGCTATGCAGAGGCCGCAACCATCACATTTAGCAAGATCAAGGGTAGGCTTTTCGTTGATATTTGTCATCGGTTTTATCGCACCCTTGGGACAGGCCTTTGTGCAGGGGTCGCAGGGTATTTCCTGAAAGCATTCGATTATCGCATAGCCCTTTTCAGCTCTTCTATCCTTGCCGGGTAATATCCTGTCTATGATTTCTCTCCCGGGAACACCGATTGTCTTTATATCATCCGCCATCTTACCTCTTTCTCGCCTCTATTATAGCAAAATCAACCTCCAGACCAAAAAAGTGCAAAAAAGGAAAATGGGCAAGACGAAAATATCTGTCATTATTTTAATGGAGTGAGTATATTTCGAGTAAAAGGGAGGACAAAATGAAATTCAAATTAATCACTATCGGCATTTTGGCTTTAGTACTTTTCACAGGCTGTGAAGAACTGGCAAAGGAGCTATCCACTACAATATCCGGAACAGTCAGAGATGGAAGCGAACCGGTGGAGGGGGCCTTTGTCCTTGCCATGCAGGGGTTGACTGTGGATGGTCTTGCCAGTATGGAGATAGACCTCTCCAATGGTTCGATCACAAATTCCATAGGTGACTATACAATAATCGAGGTCGATCCCGGAACATATCAGATTCTCGCAGTCAAGGATCTCAATGGCAATGGCATGGTAGACTGGGACACTGATCAGGTCGGAATATATGGCCCAAGCATCGGGGGCATCCCCACCGGCTTCACCAGCATAACAATAGAGGAGGACGAGGACATCGAGGGCATAGACATCACCAGCCTGTATGTCTGGCCGCTGTAGCCCCCAACCCGTTTTGCAGATTCATTGTACCTCAGACAAATGACATTGCCCACTCTGCGTATTTCTTGTTATAGTTGATATCGAAAGGACGTTGTCCTTCCTCAATGGCAGATATGACATTGTCTGCAAGCTCTTTGCAGTCCCATTCGTGGAAGACATTGACGCCATATAGGGGCAGCACAGACAGGGTACATGTGGAGCAGCAGTATATGCCCTTATTAGTGCGACCTGTGAAATATCCGTTCATAATCCAGTAGCCGAGATGCATTTTCCAGTATGCCAATCTTTTGTCCATACGCTCATATCGTTGACCATATATCTTGCGCCCCAGAAGCAGAAAATAGGCATTCAATGCTATTCTGCCAGTCGCGCCAGTTGCCTTCTGTCCTGTCACAAGCCTGAAGTCCCCTGGTGTGGTACCGAGAATTGGATCGATTTCGTCAAGAATGGTCTTTGCTATTTGTTTGTCTTCCTTTGACAAAGGCCTGTTTGCCCTCTTAAGCAGGTGGTACATGAGTTCCATATTTCTCCTTTCATGAGGGAGAATATACACTGGAAAAAAAACTAAGCACCGAATATTTATTGACAATAAGTTAATTTTTTAGCAATATATAAGCGTAAGACTTTTAATGACAGGAACATAAGATATTATGCATATTGCAATCATAGATAGATTTCTTTTGCTATTATTCTTTTTATTTTCTACAGCCATTGCTCAACAGCCCCAATATCCCAATTCCTATGCAAAGGACATATTCACAGATGCACCCTGGTTCATCAAGAATGCAGATGAGCCTGTGCCTGTTATTTTCGTCATTAAGGACGCCGATGTGATAGATCTCGAGGAGCTTGAAGCATTGCTCGTTGAGGTGGATATCAGCGAAGGTAACTTCGCGCGAACAGATACCCTTTTCCACAGAATTTATGACCCTGTTCTATATGACTTTGACCTGCCCTATTGGGACACACTGATCTATGTGGAGATCCCCGATGATTTCGATAGCGGAGATATTGCCTTTCTCAGAACTACAATAGACTTTGAGGACGGTTTACCCTGGGACGAGGGATTCTCACAGGTTCTGAGGGTAAAAATCGGTCACTCGGCCCTTCCCAGCCTATACAACTGGTATGCCGGCGACTGCCACTTTCACACAATAATGACCACAAATCCATACGAAAGCGGCGGCGATTTCCCCATGATAAAGACCTGTGCCAAAGCAATGGGACTCTCATTTATCACAACAACAGACCATGCATCGGACTCATCTTATTTTGCAGGTGTGCTTATCGATGATCTAAATCTATCGGACTGGAATAACCTGCCGGACAGCTTCACAATCTATGGTGATGATGAGCTTGTCTTCATACGCGGTGAAGAGGCAGACATAGAGAATGAACTTGGCGACACCCGCAATCACTTTCTTATATGTGGCAATGACAGCTTTTTCTCTGCACCTATTCCCGAGACCTTTCCCGAGCGCAGCTTTGAAGAGGTCTATCAGTTCCTGAGCGATTCTCCGGAGGCTGTATCATATGCAGCCCATCCCTATTCCCCAGACTACCTGTGGTCTGATGAGATTGTCGATTCAGGTCTGAGAATGGGGGTTCTCAATGGGCTTCAGATCTGGAATGAGAGGTCTGTCTGGAAAGTGAATGTGGACATGGACGAATACTGTAATCCATTCCCCTTCTCCTTCGGTGATATGCTCGGCAGGGACGGCAAATGGGATTCTGCCCTTCTGGACGGTCTGGCAAAATGGCAGATGTTCATCTGGAGCGGACTGGCAGCCACCGATGGTCCGAGAAAGGTCTTCATATCCGGAGGCAGCGATGCACATGGCGATTTCAACTATTTCACCTACAATAGATTCATAGGTGGCTTGCCAACACCAGATATATGGTCAACGGACAATGCCTTCGCAAAGGTACGCAGCCTTGCATATTGCCCAGATGGACTTTCACCGGATGCGGTACTCGATGCAATGCGTATGGGAAGACTTGTCGTCACAGATGGTCCTGCACTTGCCATGAGCTGTCATCGCAGTTTTGGTGATACCGAGATTCATCTTGGAGATGCCGACACCGTAGAAGGCGATGAGAGTCTCTATCTCGAATATGTGAATAGCGAGGACTTTGGGGGTGAAATTGTATCTCTCGAATTGACTGTAATATATGGTGATACGCTGTCGGTAACGAAATACACGATCGATATTGGCTCAGGCAGTCTCTATGGACGCGAGATTGTACCACTGCCCGTACCACTTGAATCTGGGTGGTTTGCACTATATGCAGAGGCAAGAACATTCGACGAGGGAGAGCAGTACATACAACCTGACAGCTCATTTCGAGCTATCACCAATCCCATCTGGTTCTATGTGCCGGAGCCCCTTGCTGTTCTACAGAATGATGAGCAGGACATCGAATTTGAGCTAAACCCCAATCCCTTCAATGTATCGCTGAATTTACCTTCGGACTTGGAGATCGAGATCTTCGATAATCTTGGAAATCGGATTTTCGATGGACTTGGGCAGGGACGATGGACACCAAGGAGCAATACTCCATCCGGCATCTATCTCGTCAAGGCTGGAAAGGGTAAGAAAAAGGTACACAGAAAGGTTCTCTATATCAAGTAGCTCTATTCCCTGGCAATAAGACTGGTTAACTTGCAGACAAGCTCCTCAACAGATTCCAGTGGGCTTTTACATGAAGTATCGATAACTATTCTTTCGACATGCCAGGGTCTGTAGTCGCGCTCGAGGACTTCCTGCCATGAAGGCAGCCGCAGACCCTCAATATCCGATGTTCTGCCTTCTACACGGGCTCTGTGTTCATCTGTATCTTTGCATATGATCTCGATGTTGACAAAGGGAAAGCCATCCCCTCTGGCGACATCCATCCATAGCTCCCTTGTCAGCTCCCAGGGATTGACACAGTCTGAGATGACATCCTTCCCGCCATTGAGAAAGTCTTTGGCGAGAAGTGCTGCCATATCGTAGCCTTCCCTTGTTACCGATATACCCATATCCCTCAATGCCTGCTCAATGGTATCTATACGCAGCCACACAGCATTGAGTCTTTGGGCAAGCAGTCTTGCTATTGTCGACTTACCTGCTCCGGGAAGTCCTGAGAGTATATAAAGTATCGGTTTACCAGCTGATTGTAACAAGTCCATTGCCTGCCCTTACGCCTGCCGTATTGGACTGATCCGTGCCTCCATTATAGGAGCCACCGCCGCCACCCGCGCCCATAACATATGGCGAGGACTGCCAGCCATTTCCGCCACCGCCGGAATAGCCACCGCCGCCACCTGAGCCATAGGAGCTGCCACCACCTCCGCCGCCGAAGCCACCTGATACTGTACCCGTTCCCCCTGCAAAGGTCGGTCTGGACTTGCCGCCTACATCATCCATTCCTGAACCATTGGAATACCAGCCTGCACCGCCGCCCGAACATTGAGTGTCACCGCCACAACCACCTGTACCCCAATTACCGCCATTTCCGCTTGTTCCTCCTGTTCCGAAGGGGTATGAGCTGTGATCGCCCTGTCCGTTCTGTGCTGTTGTGCCTGTCACCCCGTCTTCCTGAGAGGCATTGGAATAGCCTGCACCGCCACCACCTGCTGCGATTATCAGCGGCAATGAAGCACCGTCGACCCAGACAAAGCTGCCGCCACCACCACCTGATCTGTATGTTGTGCTGGAAGCACCCATTCCGCCGACTACTATCTGCAGAAGATCGCCGGGTGTCACTGTGAATGTTCCCCGCATCCTTGCCCCCTGACCGCCTGTATAGGAATAGCCGCCATAGGATGTGCTTCCGCCCTGTGCACCCCATGCTTCGATTGTGATGCTCGTAACGCCAGTGGGTACGTTCCATGTCTGTATTGAACCAGAGTAGTTGAATGTAACTGAATCGCTCTCGAATTCGACAACAACTATGTCGTCACTTGTTGAGAATGCAGAGTCGCAGATTCCAGAGCGGACCAGGGCACGATATTCGTAGAGACCAATGCTGCCTGGAGTCTCCGAGTATATATCGCCGGAATAGGCAATATTTGTCCAGCCTCCGCCGTCATGCCTCCTCTGCCACCTAAGTATAGAACCTGTGTAGCCGGAAAGGATGATATCTCCTGTGGGACTGCCGAGGGAAATGGTATCGCTGATAGCTGTAACGGTTCCCCCTACTGTTAAGGGATTCACGCTGACCGCCATACTTTCCGTAACATCTCCGCAAGGGCCTTCGGCTGTAACAGATAAATTACCAGAGTTCGCTCCAAAATCGACAGTTATAGAACGTGTTCCGTCTCCCGATGCTATGGTCGCTCCATCGGGCAATGACCAGATATATATCGCGCCGGAATACTCTCCGACATCATAGGCGACAGATGTTTCGCCCTCGCATACAACAGATGAACCTGAGATCGCCCCAATATCTGTTGCAATGGTGGGCGGAAAGGCCCGCCAAGCACCGCCATCATAGTAGTTGAAATTGTTGCAGTCAAGATTATATATCAGCGATGATATAGGGGGCGAGGGGATAAGATCCCTCTGTGCCGATGACATTCTCGGGATAAGAATGCCGGATTCCGTTGATTCAATGTCGAGTATTGCTCCGGGGGCTATTGATGTTCCAATGCCCACGGCGTCAGCACCTATGACTATATCCTCCCCGGGATAGCCGAGGTTCATGATGGTCTCCAGCTCTCGCATCAGCCTTGAGAGGCTGCCCGTCCTCTCGCTGCCGGAGCTGCTGAAAATATATGTCGCCTCCTCTGGCAGGTCGGCCTTTTCCCTTTCGAGAAATTCCGTCACCTCCCCTCTGAAAAGGGTATCACCGGTTTCGGAAACAACAACAAAATCCGCCAATATAACTGAAGCCAGACAAAGTATTAAAACAGTAGATCTCATCAATCCTCCTTTTTCTATACATAACAAAATAGATAAAAGAGTCTCAAAATACAACATCGAAAGAGGTTTGAAATAAATGGTACATATATCCTGACAAGGATAACTGGTTCATGACCCCCACAAAAAAAGCCCCCGAGGGGGGGCTAGATATTCAAAAAAATATCGATCGTGATTTATTCGATGATCTCAAGGACAGAGCGTTTGCCCTGCTTTGCAGAAACGGCTGCGAGAAGGGTACGGATTGCGCGTGCTGTCTTGCCTGCCTTACCGATGACCTTGCCGAGATCGCCTGCACCGACGCGAAGCTCAAAGACTGTTGTTCTTTCGCCGACTACTTCCTGTACCTCGACGAGTTCGGGGTGATCTACGAGCTGCTGTGCTATATACTCTACGAATTCTTTCATGATTCCTCCTTCTCAGTTTCTGTCTGTGCCTCAGTTTCAGGCTCAATGGGTGTATCAACCGCCTTTGGCTGGCTGTGGACATTCTCGAGTTCAGCAAGAAGATCCTTCCACATGCCCACGCGGGTCAGGACATTTTTGAGGGTGTTCGAGGGCTTCGCCCCTACGCTCATCCAGTAGACAAATCTGTCCTTTTTAACATTGACCTCTTCAGGATCAACCAGTGGATTGACCTGTCCAACGATCTCTATGAATCTTCCGTCCCTCGGAAAACGTTCGTCGGTTGCAACAATTCTGTAGAAAGGTTGCTTCTTTTTTCCTTCTCTGCGCAGTCTAAGAACAACCGCCACAAAAACCTCCTTCAAGTACCATAGTCGTATGTGTCTGTGCCTGTTCAATAATAGATGATAGAATCATCCGTGGCTTTGGCAACCTTGTAAATATATTTTACATCCTTTGTGTGTCAAGTGAAGAATCGCAAGTTTTCTCTATTTTTTTAACAGACTGTTAAGATTTTTCCTGAAAAAAGGGGGGCAAATGACCCCCCTAGTATATGTGGGAGAATTTTATTTTTCCAACTGTGCCTTTCTGGCGAGGCTGTAGAAATAGAGCTTCGCACCACCAAAGCCCGAGACAACCAGCCCAAGTGATATGCTCGCTATCACAAGCCACTGTTCGACAACGAAGAGCGTCATAAGCAGAATGCCGACAATGAAGATGGCCAGTCCTGTGCCGAGGGAGATTATGCCCGAGCGGAGATTGACCATGGGGTCTGTCTTGCTCTTGTTATTCTCCGGAAATTCAGGCAGGGCTATCCCTTTTTCTATCGCCATCTTCCTCTCCTCTGAGAGCATCTTGTCCTTTCTCATACCTCGGTATATTGCCAGAAGTGGAATACCCAGAACCATCACGTTGATTGTTATGATCATGAACGCCTCTGTAAAGCTCATCTTCGCTCCTTTTCTTTATATTGCCTGATAGATGTAGATTTAAAATGTACATTTCAGCTCCTTCGTTGTGATATGACGAACCGGACTGGAAAAGGTTTCAGAAAAATCAGATATTTCATGAATAAAAGGTTAGACGCCATGCCCTGAGGTTCTCGAAGGCCTGCCCTGAGGTTCTCGAAGGCCTGCACTGAGGTTCTCGAAGGGGAACGCCTTCCATCACGACCGCTCCATATTCGTGGCCTGTCGGGGATTGTCCTTTTCTATGTGACGTTTTCCGCAATAAATTCAATAAGGAACGGTCATAAGAATGCCCGTTCCCTACATTCGGTATTCGGGTTTTTGTCCTTATGCGGAAAGAAAAGGGACGTAAAGAAAGTCTGAATCAGGATTTTCAAGATTATTGGATTGAAGACAGATAGGGAAAATTAAGATTGCGCTCCCCTCTTATCCTGTAAAACCTCAAATCCTGTGAATCTTGATTCTCTTCTCTTAGCACCCTGAAGGGGTGCGATTCATTAGCCCGGGGTTTTAACCCCGGGTATGGAGATAAATCGGCTTTTTTCCCAGGGCTTCACCCTGGGCTAACCAATATCGCCCCTTTGGGGCTTTGTTTATTCCCATAGAGAAACAAGAATGTCTGAATCAGCATTTTCAAGATTAT
>NPID01002273.1_pt1 | contig 21224 bp, 21 predicted proteins | sample 8637491 | NCBI WGS metagenome assembly NPID01 (sample SAMN07420843, study PRJNA396082) | bioreactor metagenome | isolation source: sample BA6 brine-fed electro-methanogenic bioreactor BA | place: Japan: Kochi | collected 2016-06-14 | reverse complement strand
CCGGACGGGCCGTGAAAATGGTAACCGTGACCAGCTTGAGCGTACGCTCAATCAGGATCTTGGAGATACCGGCCTTGGCAAGACGGGCATACAGATACTTCCTGATCTTATTGTCTTCGAGCAGCTTGCCACCAAAGTCTTTGCCACCATACCAGTTGGAGTCCCATCCTTTGATGATGCCCAGGCGAAGTCCTATCGGATTTGTTTTTTGTCCCATTATTATACTGTATTTTCTAGTTTTCTACCAATTCTTTTTTACTGTCGAGGAAGAGGGTAACATGGTTTGAACGTTTCCTGATCCTGTGTGCCCTGCCCTGGGGGGCAGTCCTGATCCTTTTCAGCATCCGGGCACTGTCAACAAAAATATCTTTAACGTACAGATTGCTTTCTTCAATCCTGACCCCTTCGTTCTTAGCCTGCCAGTTGGCGATGGCGCTGCGAAGCAGTTTATGTACCCTTCCGGCAGCTTCTTTGGGTGAATGTTCAAGTACACTCAGTGCAGACATAACGTCCATTCCCCTTACCATATCCGCCACCAGTCTCATTTTCCTGGGGGATGTAGGACAATCATTCAGTCTGGCAAAGTATTGGGTCTTCCTTGCCTCTTTTAATTGTTCTGCACGATTTCTTTTTCTTGCTCCCATTATGATATGCTTTATTAGGTTCTATTATTATCTGTTCTTGTTCCCGGCATGACCTCTGAACTGGCGAGTCGGGGCGAATTCACCAAGCTTATGCCCGACCATGTTCTCGGTAATGTAAACAGGGATGAATTTGTTTCCGTTATGAACTGCAATGGTCAGCCCCACAAAATCGGGAGAGATCACTGAAGCCCTTGACCAGGTCTTGATCACATTTTTCTTCTTGCTTTCGGCCTGCTCCAGAACTTTCTTTTCCAGCTTATAATGAATATACGGCCCTTTTTTCAGCGAACGACTCATGGTGTGATGTATTTATTATTTTTTACGTCTTTCAATGATATACTTGTTGGATTTATTCTTCTTGCTCCTGGTTTTATAGCCTTTAGCCGGAAGTCCTTTCCTCGACCTCGGATGTCCTCCTGAAGCCCTTCCTTCACCACCACCCATGGGGTGATCGACCGGGTTCATGGCAACACCACGGGTCCTGGGGCGGCGTCCGAGCCAGCGTGAACGGCCGGCCTTGCCTGATTTCTCCAGCTGATGGTCAACATTGGAAGCCATTCCGATGGTGGCCTTGCAACTCTGGAGGATCATCCTGGTTTCCCCTGAGGGCAGTTTGATTACCGCGAATTTACCTTCACGGGTCATGAACTGGGCATAAGATCCGGCACTGCGGGCCAGCTTGGCTCCCTGTCCGGGCCTGAGCTCAATATTATGAATGATCGTACCAAAAGGAATTTCACTCAGGTAAAGGGTGTTCCCGATATTCGGGGCTGCTCCCTTGCCTGAAACAACTTCCTGTCCCACTTCAAGTCCATGAGGGGCAATGATATACCTCTTTTCGCCGTCGGCATAATTCAGAAGAGCGATACGGGCCGTACGGTTAGGATCATACTCGATCGATTTCACCTTGGCAGGGATATTTTCCTTGTCGCGTTTGAAGTCGATAAGCCTGTATCTCTGCTTATGGCCACCCCCCCTGTAACGGACGGTCATTTTACCTTCACTGTTCCTGCCACCGCTGTGTTTACGGGGAGCCAGAAGGCTCTTTTCCGGTGTGGAAGTAGTGATATCGTCAAATGCGCTGATGATCTTGAAGCGCTGACTGGGCGTCGTTGGTTTGTATTTCTTTAAAGCCATTTATCTAAATATTGCTATAAAAATCAATTGTTTCACCTTCGGCTAACGTGATGATAGCCTTTTTGTAAGCAGCTGTCTTGCCGGTAATGATCCCGGTTTTGGTGTACCTGGATTTGCTTTTTCCACGGTACGACATCGTGTTTACGGAAGCCACTTCTACACCATAAAGCTCTTCTACGGCTTTCTTGATCTGAAGCTTATTGGCTTTCTTGTGCACGATAAAACCATAACGGTTCAGGTTTTCACCCATTTCCGTCATTTTTTCCGTGATCACCGGTTTAATAATGATATTCATTGCTCTTGGTATTATGATTATGCTAATATCTTTTCAATTTCTTTCATCGAGCTCTCCGCGATCAGCAACTTGTTTGCATTCAGGATGTCGTATGTGTTCAGGCTGTTCACGTTAACCACTTTGGCCTTGGGAATATTCCTGGCCGACAGCAAAATGTTCTCATTGGTCTCGGGAAGAATAAGAAGGGCTTTCTTGCCGTTCATTTCGAACTGGCCGAGAAGCTCAACGAATTGCTTGGTTTTGGGGGCTTCAAAACTGAAATCTTCCAGGATCACCAGCTCATTGTCTTTCGCCTTGTAAGTGAGGGCAGAACGACGGGCCAGTTTTTTCACCTTTTTATTCAACTTGAAACCATAGTCCCTGGGTTCGGGTCCGAACACCCTTCCGCCACCGCGGAAAAGTGGGTTCTTGATATCCCCGAAACGGGCGGTACCGGTTCCCTTCTGACGTTTGATCTTTCGGGTACTTCCGGCAACGGCATTTCTTTCTTTCGTGCTGTGGGTTCCCTGCCTGCGATTGGCCATGATCTGCCTGGTGTCGAGCCAGATAGCGTGATCATTGGGCTCAATGCCGAAGATCGCTTTGTTCAGCTTGATCTTTTTGGAACTCTTCTCTCCGTTTATTTTATATATTTCTAACTCCATCTTTCAACAATTACATATGAACCATTGGGGCCGGGTACGGCACCTTTAACTAGGATTAGGTTTTTTTCGGGAATGACCTTCACGACCTGGAGGTTGATGAGTTTTACCCTGTTTCCTCCGGTACGGCCGGCCATGCGCATTCCCTTGAATACCCTTGAAGGGTAGGAGGATGCTCCGATAGAACCCGGGGCACGCATACGGTTGTGCTGCCCGTGAGTGGCATCGTTCACCCCACGGAAATTATAACGCTTGACAACACCCTGGAAGCCCTTACCTTTTGAATAGCCGACCACATCAATGAATTCGCCTTCTTCAAAAATATCTACGGTAAGCACATCGCCATACTTTTTCTGGTGGCCTGCCTCAAACCTGGTGAACTCCCTCAGAATCCTCTTCGGTGTTACACCGGCTTTGGCAAAATGCCCCTTCATGGCCGCAGTGGTATGCTTTTCCTTCTTCTCGTCGTAAGCAAGCTGTATAGCATCATAACCGTCGGTTTCCTTTGTCTTGACCTGGGTTACAACACAGGGGCCTGCTTCAATGACCGTACAGGGTATATTTTTTCCATCATCATCAAAGATGCTGGTCATCCCTACTTTTTTTCCAATTATTCCTGACATTACGCTATCGTTTATACTTTATCACACTTTGATCTCAACCTCAACACCACTCGGAAGCTCAAGCTTCATCAGGGCATCGATCGTTTTACTGGTTGTGCTGTAAATGTCCATCAGCCTTTTGTATGAACAAAGCTGGAATTGCTCCCGCGACTTTTTATTCACGAAGGTGGACTTGTTCACAGTGAAGATCTGTTTGTTGGTGGGCAGGGGAATAGGTCCGCTGACCACAGCTCCAGTGGATTTTACGGTTTTTACGATCTTTTCAGCCGATTTGTCGACCAAATTGTAATCGTATGATTTTAACTTAATTCTGATCCTCTGACTCACGATTTTCTTTGTTTAAGATCTTATTAATAATTGACTACGTATCCTTTTACTTTATACAATACCTCTTCAAGAATGTCTTTGGGCAGTTCCGCGTAATGCGAAAATTCCAGGTTGGCATTCCCGCGCCCTGAGGTCAGGGTGCGCAAAGTGGTCACATATCCGAACATCTCCGCCAGGGGGGCTTTGGCCCTGATCTCCTGGAGGTTGTTCACAGTAGAAATTCCTTCCATCTGCCCGCGCTTTTTGTTCAGGTCGCTGCTCACTTCTCCCACATAGTCGTCGGGGGTGGTCACCACCACGCGCATGATGGGTTCCAGCAGCACGGGGCCGGCCTTTTTACAGGCTTCCCTGAAGGCCATTCCGGCAGCGGCTTCAAACGACATGGCATCCGAATCGACCGGGTGTGTGCTGCCGTCGATCAGGCGAACCATGAGGTTTTCCATCTGGAAACCTGCCAGTACTCCGTTCATCATGGCCGACTTAAAGCCTTTTTCCACGGCGCGGACAAATTCATTGCTCAGTACACCGCCGGTGGTGCCGTCGATAAATTGCAAACCGCGTTCTTCTCCTTCGGCGGGGCCGATCTCAACAGTGATATCGGCGAACCTTCCTTTGCCTCCGGTTTGCTTCTTATAGATCTCGCGGTGCACCACGGTCGATGCCACAGCTTCCTTATAGGCTACCTGTGGTGTTCCCCGGTTGCACTCGATATTAAATTCCCTTTTCAGGCGGTCGGTGAGCACTTCAAGGTGAAGTTCACCCATGCCGCTGATGATGGTCTGCCCGGTTTCATCATCCGTACGGATGGTGAAGGTGGGGTCTTCTTCCGAGAGTTTGTTCAAGCCCTGGATCAGCTTATCCACATCGTCCTGCATTTTAGGTTCCACTGCCATGCTGATCACCGGCTCGGGGAACTGGATGTTTTCCAGCAGGAGGGGGTGCTTGATGTCGGTAAGCGAATCTCCGGTGCGGATCTCTTTGAATCCTACCGCAGCGCCGATCTCGCCGGCATAAATATTTTCAACGGGCTTGCGCTTATTGGCGTGCATTTGCAGAATGCGGGCAATCCGTTCTTTTTTGTTGGTGTTTACATTGAGAACTACGCTTCCGGCCTTCAGGCTGCCTGAATATACCCTGAAGTAGGCAATGCGGCCTACGAAGGGGTCGGTAGCGATTTTAAAAGCAAGTGCTGAGAAGGGTTCTTCTGTATCGGCTGCCCGGCTTTCCTGTTTTCCGGTGAAGGGATTTTCACCTTTAATGGCGGGAACATCAAGGGGGGAGGGGAGATAAAAAGCAATGGCGTCGATGAGTTTCTGAACGCCTTTGTTTTTAAAGGCCGATCCGCAGAATACGGGTGTGATCTTCCCTTCGAGTGTAGCCTTGCGGATGGATGCGATGAGCTCTTCTTCGGTGATATTGTTCGGATCTTCAAGGAATTTCTCGAGCATCTCCTCGTTCTCTTCTGCGGCACCTTCGATGATCTCCATGCGGTATTTTTCAACGCTTTCCTTCAGATCTTCGGGAATGGGGATCTCCTTGTAGGTGACCCCGAAATTTTCTTCATCCCACTGGTAGGCTTTGTTCTCAACCAGGTCAACGAGACCGGTAAATTCATCTTCCTGACCGATGGGGATCTGCATGACCAGGGGCTTGGCTCCCAGCTTTTCCCTGATCTGCCCAACTACTTTATAAAAGTCGGCGCCGGAACGATCCATTTTGTTCACGAAACTGATACGCGGCACATGGTACCTGTCGGCCTGGCGCCACACTGTTTCCGACTGGGGTTCAACACCGCCGACGGCGCAGAAGATGGCCACGGTCCCGTCGAGGACGCGCAGTGAGCGTTCCACTTCAACCGTGAAATCAACATGGCCGGGGGTGTCGATAATATTGATGCGGTATTTCTGGGCGCTGGTGGTCCAGTATACCGTGGTAGCGGCCGAAGTGATGGTTATGCCCCTTTCCTGTTCCTGGGCCATCCAGTCCATGGTGGCGGTACCCTCATGCACTTCGCCTACCTTATAGTTAATGCCGGTATAATACAATACACGCTCCGTCGTTGTGGTTTTACCCGCATCGATGTGAGCCATAATGCCAATGTTACGCGTGTATGTCAGATTTTCCGGCATCTTCGGTTTACTTCATTTAGAACCTGAAATGGCTGAATGCCTTGTTGGCATCGGCCATACGGTGAGTATCTTCTTTTTTCTTGAAAGCAGCGCCTTCTTCCTTGTAAGCAGCCAGGATCTCGCCGGCCAGTTTTTCGGCCATAGTTTTTTCGTGGCGTTTACGGGCAAAGAGGATCATGTTTTTCATACCGATCGAAGTTTTTCTGCCCGCCCTGATCTCAGAGGGGATCTGGAAGGTGGCACCACCAATTCTGCGGCTACGTACTTCAACTGCAGGAGTAACATTGGCAAGGGCTTTTTTCCATACCTCTACCGGGTCTTCTTTGGTTTTCTCAGCAACAATTTCCATGGCTCCGTAAAAGATCTCATAGGCAATGTTCTTCTTACCGCTGTACATCATGTTGTTGACGAACTTGGTAACAAGGGTGTCGCTGAATTTAGGATCAGGAAGAATGGTCCGTTTCTTAGGTTTTGCTTTCCTCATCGTATTGTTATATAATTATTGTAAATCTTATTTCTTAGGTCGTTTGGTACCATATTTTGAACGGCGCTGTGTACGGCCTTCCACACCGGAAGTGTCGAGTGCACCACGGATGATGTGATAGCGCACACCCGGGAGGTCCTTTACCCTGCCGCCACGGATCATCACGATGGAGTGTTCCTGCAGGTTATGTCCTTCACCAGGAATGTAAGCATTCACTTCTTTTCCGTTCGTGAGCCTTACCCTGGCCACTTTACGCATGGCTGAGTTAGGTTTCTTCGGGGTAGTGGTGTATACCCTCACGCAAACTCCCCTGCGCTGCGGACAAGAATCCAGGGCAGGTGATTTGCTCTTTTCCGTTAATTTTTTGCGTCCCTTGCGAACTAATTGTTGTATTGTTGGCATATGTAAGACTTATTAATTGTTTTAATCTCCTGTTAGAGAGATGTTTGTGATTCAGTCTTTTTGAAAATCAGGGGGGATTTGATACAGGTGGGGTCTTGAAGACAGCTCCCGGTTGATCAGGATGGAACCTTTATTTGCCTCACTTTATCAGGTATCCCTTGGATTTCCGGCTTTTCAGAACGAATCATGAAAAGCGGCTGCAAAGGTAAGAATACTTTTTAATTATGCAATATTTGTTTAGAAAAAAAATTAGAAATTATTTACGGGTTACCGGTTACCGGTTACCGGTTACCGGCTACCGGCTACCGGCTACCAGCTACCGGTTACCGGCTATAGGCTACCGGAAATCTTAAGTGTTTCTCCTTCGCCAAGGCTGCGGCGAACGCTGTAAATGCTAAATGCTAAGTGAATTTTGCCGTGTAAATATGTTGAATCCGTGGTAAGCGCGTTCCCTTTTTGGGCACCGGGTGCCAGGCACTAAGAAATCTTGATTTATGAATCTTGAACTTTGATTCGTGAATGACTTTGTGGTGAAGAAGGGCAAAAGGAAACAGGCAAAAGGTTTTGGAAGAATCATTTCTACCTTTAATTTCAAGGCTCAAACATCAAGTTTTTGAGACTAGAAGCTTAAAATAGTTGTTTGAAAGCAGAACTTCTATTTGATCAATTATAATAGGTTGAAAAGAAGCAGATAGCGAAAAATTTAGTAAATTTGCAGCATGTGTAAAGAAGTATTGATTACCGGTGTTAAAGTTACTACACAAATGAAGAGGGCGGATAAGATCCTCAAGACCGTTGTAATCCCTCAGGAAAAACAATTTCAGCAGCGTAAAAAAAACGGCACATTAAGCCCTGAGTTGAAAAAAGCTCTTAAGGGAAATGCCTGATCTGGTTCTTATTGCAGGATGTAACGGCTCAGGAAAATCTACCTATGCTTCAGCATTCCTTCCATCTCACCTCAAATCATTTGACTACGACAAAAGAAAACTGGAGATTTATAATTCGCTTGAAGATAGTGAATTAAGAGAGAAGTTTGCTAAAGATCAAACAACAAGAGAATTTGAAATTGCTATCAGCAATGCACTGGCAAAAGGCAATGACTTTTGTTATGAAACCAATTTTGATGCCCACCCAGTCTTTTGGTTAAACAAGTTTAAAGAAACAGGTTATACCGCAAGTTTGATTTTCTTTTGTCTTGAAAACATTGAAATCGCGAAACACAGGGTAATGGTCAGGACGGAATTTAAAGGACATTTTGTGAATGATGACACGATTGATTACAAATGGAAAGAGGGATATAAAAATGCAAATTTGCATTTTTCATCCTTCGACAAGGTTCTGATTGTTGATAATTCTGACGATTCTGATTTGTTCATAAATGTTCTCCAGATTGAGAATCACATTCCCGAATTAATGTCCGGGATCGTGCCTGAATATTTTCCGAGAAGGTTTCCTGATATATACAAATCAATGAAACAGCATGGGCTTGTGTAATGGAATATCCTTTTCCCGGCTTTCACATTTCCTGCTAGGGCTTTGCTTCGCTTTGTCTGCTTGTTGTTTTCTGGCGACCGCTAACTTGACATTGTCTCAATAGGCACCAGCTATCGTATAACGGCAAGCGTTCCAGAGACATCGAATTCATAATTGTCGATAGAGTATTCGACCCGATAAACATAGGTTCCGTTTGAGACTTTCCGGCCATCGCAGGTGCCGTTCCAGCCTAATGAAACTTCATGGCTTTCAAACACCATTTGTCCCCAACGGTTGAAGATCTTCATGCTGAAGGACGCAAGATTATCGGGCTGTCCAATGGCTTTGAACTCATCGTTCAATCCGTCTCCGTCAGGGGTGAAAGCATTCGGAAAATGGAAATGGTCATAGAGGGGTTCCGGAGGTTCCCAGAACAGGATGTAAACCGAATCCTGTCCGTAACATCCAAAATGTGATTCAATGATCACACTGTACCAGTCTTCGTATTCTACACTTATTGATTGGCCTGTTTCACCGGTATTCCACAGATACGAAGCATAAGCACTTCCTGCATCAATTTCAACAGGTTCCTCTGTTACAATAGTATCCTGGCCGGAGAAGGCCGGAACAGGAGCAGGGTGTACTGTAATATTTACTGATGCTTCAGAAAAACAATCCAGTGTGTCTGAAACATGCAGGCTGTATGTCCCGGAATGGCTTTGCTGGATATTATAAATTGAAAGAATTTCTTGATTGCTTGTATTTCCGGAAGGATATGTCCACAGGTAGGAAACATCCCCATTGCTGGACCAGAGCATGGGGCTGATCTCCACATCATCCCCCTGGCAGGCTTCCACCAGTGGATCAATCGTAAAAAACACTTCCTCATAAATTTTAACACTTCCAATGTAATAATCAACAGGTATAGTAAGGCCTGCAACATTTTGAAACAGGCTGGCCCCGGCGCTGCCATCCCAGGCCACCATGCTGATGCCGGGATCGAGAGATGCAAAAACCAGGTCAGCAATAGGAGTATTATCGGGCAAAGTAAGCGCAGCAGAATGCCATAAAAGCTCTATCTTGCCTTCGGCAGGGAAGAGCATCACTTCAAGTGAGTCCTCCAACTGGGTGTGGGCATTTGCAAAACCGGTGCAGTTGATCAGGGATTGATCGTACAGCAGGGTGGTTTTGAAGTTGGCCACATCATTGAAGTTGCTCACATAGAGCGGCACAAAGGCAGCATTGCCCGGACAGGCTTCATCTTCTCCGGCCAGAGCTTGCAATCGAAGGCTGATCTCTTCAGGCACTTCTACCACAAAAGTAGTATCGCAACCCACTTTATCCAACACAACGCAGGTATAAAATCCTGCCGGAAGGTTAAAAAAACCACCGTTATTGACCTGGTAGTTTTGACCGTTGTCGTTGGAATAATACAGTGTATCCCCACTGCCTAGGGCGGTAATCTCTATGGATCCATTGCTTTGACCCGAAGTGCAGGCCCCGATCTGCACATCAACTATTTCCGGTGCATCCAAATCATCGATTACCACCGGATTGTTAACATATACATCCTGGCAATCGGAAGAATCCTTTACACGTATGGCATAGGTTCCTGCCGACAGTCCAGTGAAAATCCCTTCATTGGCATAGTAGTTTAGCCCGTTATCGATGGAGAAGAATAGCATTTCACCCAGGCCCGATATGGCATTAATGCGAATAGATGCATCCTGTTGGCTGCAATGTTCGATACTATAATCAAGGCTCTCGATAAGTACATCGCCGGCATCATAGACATGATAAGGGCCAAATTCCTTAATACATCCGTTTCCATCCAAGACTTCCAGTGTATAGTTGCCAACAGGCAGGTGGTAAATATCAAGAGAAGTGGATACAGTATTCCCCAGATCATCCTGCCAGTACCAGGACAGCGGTTGCATTCCATCGATTTGGAGCCCTTTGATCACTCCAGTGCTTCCCCCACAGGTGGTTGGTGAAATCTTCAGGTTTGACGTGTCGGCAATAACCGGGGGATAATTAGACAAGTGTATTGAATCAATGCCGTAGCATCCGGCATCAATTTCTACCCTGACCCAGTACCATCCGGTATCGATTACAGTTATTTCAGGGGTTCCGGATTGACCTGTACTCCATTCAAAAACATCTCCACCACAATTAGCATTTAAGATTAAAGAAGTATTTTGACAAACAATGGTATCACTCCCAAGCTTTGGATCCGGTGGCATCGCAACATAAATAGTATCATGGCTTTCAAATGCCTGTCCATAATAGTAAGCAGTCAGGCTTACTATAAATTCGCCGGAATCTGTATAAAGGTGGCTCGGGTTGATTAATGTAGAATAGTTCAACAGGCCCGAGGCAGGATCTCCAAAATCCCAGATAAGAGAATCCTGGTTAAAGGAAATGTCTCCTGAAAAGTTGGTAGGTGTGCCAAAGCATACAGTATCACTGTTTATTGTAACTACCGGGTTGAAATATGATTGTATAAATGGAGGAAGGCCGAATTGAGATATCCTGTTGTTCAGGCTAACCCCCTTATGTACATAATTGCAGCCATCACCATAAACATTCGGGTTCGTAATTACACTGATCTTGCTTTGATCATAAAGGGCAACATAAATTCTAAGGTCAGGCCCCAATTGTAGTGCACCCGGGTGTTCATCAGGCTCGAATAATACTCTACGGGAATCAATAATGTCCTGAGGTGTGCCCGCATTTAAGTCATATTGATAAAGACGTGCCATACCTTCCCAGTTCGACACATACAGTACACTGCTGTTGGCTGAAAAAGCCACTCCATATGGGACATCATAGAATAAATAGGTATTATCAATGATTGGATTACTTAGCACTCCGGTTTCAGTATTAAAATCAAATATCTCAACGCTTTGTAAATAGTGATTGGCCTCTGCCAGCATTGTTCCATCAGGAGAAACTGTCATATATCCTTTGGCGTTTATATATCCACCTGAAACAACCACTCCCGCCTGGCTGACAACCGGAGTTTGGCTTACTCCAAATTGCGTCACGAGGTATGAATGATAAATATTCGTATTGTACAAATGTACAATCACCCAGGTTCCCGAACCCGACTTATTATGTACTGCTGTAACCTTTTCGCACACGGGTGTAACCAGCAGTATGTTTTTTTGTTGAGGGTCTATATCACCGTAGCCTCCATTTAATGACATATCAACCAGTGAATATCTCAGGCCATTTGCCAAATTATGATTGGCAGCATCAACAGTGAAAATGTAATACAAACCTTCAGATCCCGGTTTTGGTACAACAATAGCGGATTGTGTGCTTGAGTTGTGCCCCATTAATCCTGTTCCATTGGGCATTACCTGATGATCTCTTTGCCATACTGTATCGCCCTCCGTATAAAATAACAGTTCACCCTCAGGAGAAGACATAGAAGCGCATCCTTCCAATGCATTTAAGGAGCCGTTCGTTAAGGCAGAGGGAGAACCTCCGTTTGAAAAATCTAGCCCGGCATAGTTACCAAAGTACCAGATATTGGATTCACTTTGCTGCGAATGACATTGTGTACTTATGAACAGAAATGCCAGTATTGCATAGCTTGTCCGGAGTACAATTAGTCGCGAAAAGGTGAGTTTATTCATCCATGATAACCCATAAGGGTGTGTTTGTCTTCAAAAATACAAAAATATGTACTGAACTTGGTTATATGTTTTTCAAAAATTATTACTTCTTTGTTCTTCATTGTTTTGGGTATCCCGGATTTCATTGTTCCGTCAGAGCTTGCCATCTGCCAGAAAATAAAATCAGAATGAAAAGATAAGTGAGTCCATGCAATTTATTACTCGCTCAACTCTTAAGCCTCAAAACCTTTTCTTCCGAAGGGAATCCATCCAAAATTCATAATCAAGAAAGGAAGGCATAAAGAAGCATCCGCTAAAAAAAAGTTTATATTTGTAATGGGTTCGGATTTAGGACAACATGAAGGAAAAATACTTTACGGAAGAGAACATGCACCTCGAATCCCACGAGATGATCGAGGAGGTGAAGTACTATTCGGGCATGCGTCTCTTCAAACCCGACTTTAAACATGCCGCCCTGCTGGTGATCGATATGCAGCGGTATTTCCTCGATCCGGATGAACATGCTTTCGTTCCCTCATCCACTACGGTTTTGCCCAACATTGTGAAGATCATACATGCCTGTGAAGAATACGGCATGCCCGTGTACCTCACCCGGCACATCAATAGTGCTGAAAATGCCCGCATGATGGGCATCCGCTGGCATGAGATCATAAAAAAGGAAGATCCGCGCAGCGAAATCCATCCCGACATCCTGAAAGCGGGAGGAAAGGAGCTGATCAAGAGCCAGTTCGATGCTTTTCATGGCACCGGCCTCGAAGAGGAACTCAAAGCAGCCGGCATCCGCCAGATCATCATGGCCGGAGTGATGACCAATGTTTGTTGCGAAACCACCGCCCGTTCGGCTTTCATCCGGGGCTTCGATGTGGTGATGCCCGTAGATGCTACCGCCGCCTATAATTATGAGTTTCACCTGGCCACTTTCCTGAACCTGGCCTACCTTTTCTCGCGTCCCATCATTACCAAAACCCTTTTAGATCATCTCGGAAATGCGCAATGAGCAGATCATCATCATTGGTGGAGGGCCTGCCGGCATTGCCTGTGCCGTGCAGCTGAAACGATACGGTTATGACCCCCTGATCATCGAAAAGAATACCATTGGCGGACTGGTGAAAAATGCCTGGCGGCTGGACAATTACCCTGGATACCCGGAGGGGATCAGCGGGGTCGATATGGTATTTAAATTACAGGAGCACCTGGCCCGGTTCGAAATCAGAACTCTGAAAAACGAGATCAGAAATCTGAAAAACTCCGGAAAAAAGTTCTATTTGGAGAGTGATGCGGGTGAATTTCAATGTGACTTTTTGGTAATTGCGACCGGGACAAAACCAAAACATAACGGGAAGGGGTATACCGAAGTTTATCCATTGAGGGATGTCAGGGATAAAAAGATCGCCATAATAGGGGCGGGGGATGCGGCCTTCGACTATGCCATGAGCCTGGCTGCACAGAACGAAGTGCATATCCACAATCGGGGACCCCGGATCAGCTGCATTCCTGCATTGCTTGAAATTGCAGATAAAGAGGGCAATATCCGGTATTTTGAAAATTCTTCCCCGGAGGATAAATACGATTATACTATTTTTGCCACCGGCCGGGAGCCGGAGCTGAGCTTTATTTCTGACGAACTGAAAGAAAAGATGGCCGGGCTTGAACAGGATGGCCTTTTGTATGTAATTGGAGATGTAAAGAATGGCATGGTGCGACAGACTTCAGTCGCTGTAGGCGACGGTGTCAGGGCCGCCATGGCCATTATCGACAGGATCAGGGAAGATGAAGGTAATCAGCAGGACAGCAGAACATGATATAGCCTCGGTTTTCATTGCGGAAAACGAGAAAGGAAAACGCATTGAATTCGTTGAATCCACCCAGCCCCCGCTCACTATTCGACAGAAGTGGGTGCTAATTCTTTCAACCCTTTACGGCTGTCCGGTCGATTGCAAATTCTGCGATGCCGGAGGGCATTACGATGGGAAACTTTCGGCCGAAGAGATCTTTTTCCAGATCGATTATCTCGTAAAACACCGCTTCCCCTCAGGGGTTCCCGAGACGGATAAATTCAAGGTTCAGTTCTCCCGCATGGGGGAGCCCGCTTTCAATAAGGCAGTGCTGGATGTGCTGGAGCAGTTTCCGGGAAAGTATGCCATCAATAATTTTGTGCCTTCCTTGTCAACCATCGCCCCGCGGGGGACACAGGCTTTTTTCGAGCGGCTGATCAGTATTAAGAAGAAGCTTTATGACCAGACTTTCCAGCTTCAGTTTTCATTGCACAGCACTGACGAAGAGCAGCGGAATGAGCTCATCCCGGTAAAAAAATGGTCATTTGAAGCGATGGCGGAGTATGGTCGCCGTTTTTATTCCCCGGGGGGGAAGAAGATCACCCTGAACTTTGCGCTGGGCAATACAAATATCCTGGATCCGGAGCAATTGCTCGGGCATTTCCACCCCGATCTCTTCCTGGTAAAGATCACCCCGGTAAATCCCACCCATAAGGCAAAGCAAAACAGCATCCATTCACTGGTGAGGCCTGAAGTATCGGATTATCCCATTATCCATGAACTGAAAAATGCAGGCTATGATGTCATCCTAAGCATCGGCGAATGGGAAGAGAACAGGATCGGCAGCAATTGCGGGCAATACATCAGGGCTTTTGAGGATCACTGCTCACTCCCCGAAGGTGCATATGTGTATAAGCTTGAGGAGCTTTGAAGCACATAAGTTTTGAGTTTTGCCCTTCGTCTTCGCTCAGGGTGACAGTCGTGTTGAGTTGATTACTAATTATGGATTTCCGTTGACCGTTGACCGTTAGCCTTTAACCGCAGCCGTTAGCCGTTTATCGGTCCAAGGCTCATCTCGTAAAATACACCTCAAACTCCCGGTCGGGCATGAAGTTTTCCTTGTGGTAGTAGTACATGGTCTTGCCCGATTTGGTGTTGCTGAAATCGGGCAGGTAGGAAAGGGAATCCACCTGCAGTTGTTCCGGCACGATGAGGGTGTAATTCACCTCCTTCAGGGATTTGCCCCACGACTTGGTGGAGGTGAGGATGTATTCGGCTTTATTGCCGCTGATGGCCTGGGTGTAACCGATGCGGATCATGGTATTGTTGCCGGCCTTCACCTCCAGCTTGACCATGGCTGCCCGGTCGTTGTAATGCAGCAGGGCATTCTTTAGCGGATTGCCATAAATGTATGCATATACGTCCGTGACTTCATGAAAAGTTTCGTCGGCAGGGAAGGGGTAGAGCAGGTCCAGCTTTTCGTCCTGCTCGTCCGTGTTCATGAAATAATAATACCCGGTAACGGTAAAACTGCTATCGTCGAGGATAAAGGTCAGGTCCTCGCGGTAAAAATCAGGAACCTGGGCGGAAAGGCCTGTTGATATCAGGATAAACAGCAGGGGAAGGAGGAAGTGCTTCATCTTTTTGATTATGGGTTTTGAGTTTTAAGTTTTGCCCTTCGTCTTCGCTCAGGGTGACAATCGTGTTGAGTTAATTAGAATTTAGAGTTTAGAATTTGAACACTACAACTTTTGCACCACCACCTTCACACTTGCTTGCGGTTTGCCTTTAATGAGCAGGCTGCAGATGTAGATGCCGCCGGGGAGCGAATTGTTCTCCAGACCGGATACGGGGATCATATTCGTGCCGGGCTTGAGGTAGGGAATGCTGAGGTTTTCCAGGAGGCGGCCGTTCATGGAGTGGATATGGATGGCAGCTTCGTAATGGTGTTGCGCACTGCTGCGAACCTTCAGGTTGAAGCTTCCGCTATTGGGATTGGGAATGGCCGTAAGCTCATACCTGCTTTCCATGGGAGAGGGTTCCTTCACATAAATGCCGAGCTGGTCGAAATACAATGCGCCCATATCGGCCACGGTATTATCGGGATCGTAGGGGGCATCCGGGTCGCCGGCATCAATACAGGGGGATCCCGCCAGGAGGCTATAATCCCCGTTCTCAGGATCACTGAGCATGGGATCCATTTCGAAAAGGTTGTAATAGATGTCGCAGGAATCACCATTGGCATTGGTGGTGGCAATGATCCCCGCTCCGCCCGGGCCCCAAATGACTTCAACATCATAAAAAAGGTTGTAGGAGAGTTCATCGCAATGCTCGAAGTAGGACGGAGCACCTCCTTCGATAAAAATGTTTCCGGTGAAATAGGATTTGCAGGCATCGTTCCAGTGGGCGGCACCGCACCAGAACTTATAAATGGTATTGTACTCAAACCTGGCGGAGGCCCGGTCGGAAAGGTTAACGATCGCCCCGCCGGAGTTCGTCATGAAATTATGGGAATAGTAAACGAATGCGCTGTCGCAGGCCCTGAAATTCATCACGACAGGGCCGATCACATTGCTTAAAAACACCGGCTGGGAAGATCCCGAGATCCAGGTGTGGAGGATCCATGTTAGCCTGCTGTTGGTGATCAGTGGGGATGAATTCCGGATCAGGAGTTCGTCGAGCTTATCGATGTGGCAATTGCTGAATTGTGTGCCGGAGGATCCTGTTCCTTCAATGAGCAGAGGTCCCCACTCATAAACATCTTCGTGGGCATACAGGAATACGCTATCTTCCTCGCTTCCGTCAAGGAGCAGCGTTCCGGAAACATTGATGGAATAATGGCCGCACTCGATCAGCTCGCAACCAGCTGTCAGTGTCATGGAGTCGCCTTCTTCAATGGAAATATCGCCGAAGATATAATAGGGTGCATTATTATCCCATTGCCCCGAATACGATCCCCGTTCAATTTCATTTACTTCTCCCACCAGGAGGAACTCCTGCCCCAGGTTGTTCCAGGTATAAAACTTTTGGATGTTTGGCCAGAACGCCGGGATATGCCCTTCGCGGGAATACCTGACATAATAATTTCCGCAGATGATGTTTGCCGTGAAATACCCGCTGGAATCCGTCAGGAAAGTGTCGATGCGGCCAGAGGGGCATTCCGGGGTGAAGATCGCATAGCTTCCGGGGATCATGGTCTGGTTGTAGGGGATGATGCGGCCGTGAACCTCAATATTGGCATCGAGGGGGAGCATGATATCGAGCGTGGAAATGGAATCCGGCTCAATGATGCAGGTATCGTTAAAAAGAAAGTTGGTGTTCTGGTCGTAAACGAACACTTTATAATCCATGCCATAGAGGGTGCTGTCTTCGAAATATCCGTTCTCATCCGACCACACCACCCTTGGCTTAATTCCGAACAACTGTATTTTCTGGTAGGGCATGGGATTGCTGAGGGTATCCCGGATAAAACCGCAAATGGTGCCATGGGCGGGTTCCCGGAGGTATCCCAGTGAGGGCCCGCTGTCTTTTACCACGAAAATATCGCTGGTGGCTTCCTCGGGCAGCCCGACCAGGCTTTCGCCTGTTGCCGGGGCCCCCACCCGGGCGCCCGGATGGTTTCCGAAGACAAAGGCCTTGTTGGTGACCTGGTAGCGGTCGTTCCCGAAAATATGGGTCAGAATATAGAGTGAATCTCCCTGGTGGTGCAGGATGAAGGCCGAATTCAACTCGGCCTGGGTGATGAGGTAAATGCCGGGTGTTTCAGGAAGGTTTTTCAGGAAGGCCGTGTCGGAGGAAGAATACAGGCAAAGCGCACTGTCGTACAGCGGGTTCACAAACTCAAGGTTTAGTTCGATGGTCCAGGAACCGTTTTGGTCGAAATACAGTTCGGTGATCTCCCCCCGCGTCAATTGTACGCCGTTTGCTCTCACGCCAGCAGTTGCCAGTAAAACAATGAATATGAGAAAAGCTCTTTTCATATTCTCTATCTATTAATGATTATTTTGTCTGAAGAAACCATCTTTCCATCCATTATAAAACTATACAGATACATTCCCGGAAGCACTGCCTGTGTGGTGTTTGATATGCGCCATTCAACAACAATCTCCCTGTTCCCCCACGGGGCTTCCGTGATCCTGAGTTCATCGATCAATTGACCGCTGCTGTTTCTGATGCTGATCCTGGCATCCCCCCAGGTAATCCCTTGCGGGATGGAGATCATGAATTTGCAGTTTTCAGAAAAAGGATTCGGTGCCACCCGGATACTGATCTCCGAGAGGGGATCCTTCTCCGAAATATCTACACTGTTCAGGTAATATTCCTTGTAGCAGGCCGAGTCAGGCTGGAAGATCAAGGTATCGTAGGTGAAGACAACCCCGTCTTTTTCAAGATAAAAATGATGCCACATGGGGAATAGTTCATCCGATTCAAAATATCCGTTCTCATCCGTTTCGATCAGAGGGAAAGGTGGCATTACTCCGTAGTACCAGCTTTCGGGGCAGTACGACAGCCTGAGCCCGGAAACCGGGTTATTGAACTGATCAAATACATATCCGTGGAATGTGGCTCTGCTGTCGCAGAAAAAAGGCTCACTCCCTATACTCGGGGTGTTATCAAGCATGGGTATATAAATGCCATCCCCGGCATCCTCAAAATAATTCCTGACGATGGATTGCCCTTCAGCAGGAGCAATGATCTGGTAGGTGCCGGTGATTACGTAAGGCCCATACCAGAAATAATCAATGTTGCCCCACCAGGAATGGTGAAGATAGATCATTTCCTCGTCCGGGTCAAGGATCAGGGTTTCAGTAAGGCAGCTTTGGTCGATCACAATGACTGAATCATACTGCAATGGCAGGCTGTTGACAAAGGGCGCATGAACTCCGTCTACAATCAATTCAAGTTCCGAGAAATCGGTAAGTAAATCCTGCCAGACCGGATCAAAGTAGAATTCAAACTGCCAGTCGCCATTGTTGTAATAAAGCTCGCTGATAATTGGTGGCATGACCACGGGGTTCGCAAGAAGCCTGATGGATGTTGCCAGCAAAAGGAGAATGGTCAGCTTTCTCATAGAAAGAATAATAATCTCTCAAAGATACGGATTAAAGTTATTGATGTCAAATGAATGTGAGTGGAAATAAATTCCAAATCCCAAATTCCAAAAGCCAATGAAAATTCAAAACTCAACACTCAACACTCAACACTCAAAAAAAAGTTTAAACTTCAAACATCAAACTTCAAACATCAAATATCAAATATCAGATATCAGAGTTCCTGCCCCCCCTGTTAATAATTGCCTGCCATTTCATGAGGGCCGAAGCCACAAAAAAGCTACTTTTGGCGCTGGAGAAAAACTATGGGAAACGACATCCTCAAACAACTCAATGAAGCTCAGCGAAAAGCAGTGATCCACACCGACGGACCCAGCATGGTGATCGCCGGGGCCGGATCGGGGAAGACCCGTGTGCTGACCTATCGCCTGGCTTACCTGCTCCAGCAGGGAGTGGACGCCTTCAATGTGCTGGCACTCACCTTTACCAATAAGGCAGCGCGCGAAATGAAGGAACGCATCCTGGAACTCGTGGGCAACCGCGATGCCCGCAATGTTTGGATGGGCACCTTCCACTCCATTTTCGCCCGCATACTCCGTGTTGAAGGCCACCTTCTTGGCTTTCCGTCGAACTTTTCCATTTACGATACCGACGATTCCAAACGATTGATCAAGAGCATCATCAGGGAAATGGACCTGGACCCCAAGGTGTACAATGTCAATTACATCCTCAACCGTATTTCGGGCGCCAAAACCAGCCTGATCACCCCCCAGGGATACAACAGCAATGCCGAGATCGTGAACGCCGACTCCATGGCCGGAAAGCCCAAAACGGGAGAGATCTATTCCCGCTATGCCAGTCGCCTGAAAAAAGCGGATGCCATGGATTTCGACGACCTGCTCTTCAATACCTATGTTCTCTTTCGCGATTTCCCGGATGCCCTTTATAAATACCAGAAAAGGTTTAAATACATCCTCGTCGATGAGTACCAGGACACCAACCATGTGCAGTACATGATCGTGAAGAGCCTGGCCGCCGATAATGAAAATATTTGCGTGGTGGGCGATGATGCCCAGAGCATTTATGCCTTCCGCGGGGCGAATATCCGCAATATTCTCAATTTCAAAAAAGACTATCCCGACCTGCAGATCTTCAAACTCGAACAGAACTACCGCTCGACCAAAAATATCGTGAATGCCGCCAACAGCGTGATCGATCAGAATAAGGACCAGATCAAAAAAACCATCTGGACACAGAACGACGAGGGAAAACCCGTGAGCCTGATCAGGGCAGCCTCCGATGCCGAAGAAGGCATCATGGTAACCGATGCCATTTTCCGGGAGAAGATGAACCATCAATTACCCAATTCCGATTTTGCCATCCTCTACCGGACCAACGCCCAGTCGCGATCCTTCGAGGAATCGCTGCGCAAGCTCAACATTCCCTACCGGATCTATGGCGGGCAGTCGTTTTATAAACGCAAGGAGATCAAGGACCTGCTGGCCTATTTCCGGCTGGTGATCAATAATAATGATGAAGATGCACTTTCCCGTATCATCAATTATCCCGCCAGGGGGATCGGGAAAACCACCCTGGAAAAGATCACCCTGAGGGCAGGCGAACTGGGTATCAGCCTCTGGGAGGTGATCGAAAAACCGGCCGAAAGCGGCCTGCAGGTAAATGCCGGTACCATCAGCAAGCTGATGAACTTTATGACCATGATCAAAAGTTTCAGCGTGCAGCTGAAAACAAAAAATGCTTTTGACCTGGCCAAGCAGATCGCCACTTCTTCGGGTATCCTGAAAGACCTGTACGAGGATAAAACCCCTGAAGGGCTCAGCCGGTATGAAAACATCGAGGAATTGCTCAATGCCATCAAAGATTTTACCGAGCAGGAGATCGAGGCCAACGAAGATGGCGAGATCGTGTCGCCTGTGCGTACCCTNNGAATTTATGGAGGATGTGGCCCTGCTTACCGATGCGGACGAGAAAGACAAGGACGACGGCAACCATGTGTCGCTCATGACGGTGCATGCCGCCAAAGGACTGGAATTCCAATACGTGTACGTGGTGGGAATGGAAGAAAACCTTTTCCCGAATATCATGTCGCTGAACGACCGTGCCGACCTGGAGGAGGAACGCCGCTTGTTTTACGTGGCCCTCACCCGTGCCATGAAACACGTAACGGTCAGTTATGCCGAAAGCCGCTACCGCTGGGGAAACCTCACGCCCTGCGAAGCCTCCCGTTTCATCGAGGAGATCGATGATAAATATATCGACTACCCGCGCAAGGCCCTGAGCACCCCGCGTTCCAAATTTCCCTTCGAAAAACCAAAGTCAAAAGTGTCTACTCCCGGTTTTTCGAACTACAAAAAGAAGAACCTGAAAAAGATCGACAACACCAGCGATGCAGCCCCCGCCATGAGTGCGGAGGAAATGGAAGGTCTCCAGGCAGGAATGCAGGTTGAACACCAGCGCTTCGGCAAAGGCAAGGTGATCTCGGTGGAAGGACTGGGCGGCAACAAAAAGGCCACCGTCTTTTTCACCAATGTCGGGCAGAAACAACTGCTGCTGAAGTTTGCCAAATTAAGGATCCTTC
>NPID01004738.1_pt3 | contig 21293 bp, 24 predicted proteins | sample 8637491 | NCBI WGS metagenome assembly NPID01 (sample SAMN07420843, study PRJNA396082) | bioreactor metagenome | isolation source: sample BA6 brine-fed electro-methanogenic bioreactor BA | place: Japan: Kochi | collected 2016-06-14 | reverse complement strand
GGAGAACTCATGAAGCTCAGCAGCTCTTACTATTTGGAACTTTGCATGGTATTTATTGTGATCCTCAATCTGGTGAAGAAACAAGAGTTAACAGTTTAGGTATTCTTGAACACTTCTCTTCTTCATTTTCACCATCTGCTAAATCTGATTTCATTAATAAACATTCTGATTATATGGCAAAAGGCGATCAGAAAAGGCACACCGCTTCAAGACAGTTATTTGAAAAGCTTGGAATTCTCTCTCTTCTTGATGCTCATGAACAACATTCGATGATATCTAACGCATGTCGCAAACTGACAGAAGTTCATTACGCATTAAACAATTTCTACAATGAGCCTCCATTTGCAGAAAGACTCTTAGGCCTTTCTCAGCAGATTGAAATTCCAGATTCAGTGAAAGAAGAATTTGTTGAATCTGTATTGGTTTGCGGTATTGGAAATCAATATGGCGTCTCTAATGCAGCACAGCCATATATAGAAAAAATCATTAAGGGCTTTTCTCCTCATGAGGTTGAATTACTATTTGGGCTTGAAACCAAGAAAGGAATTATCTCTCGACGTCTTGGAGCTCATGCCTCATGTAGGCGACATTTTAAGGCGATTGTAGAAGCAATTGACGAATCGACAGTTCCTACAAAGTATAAAGAACGTTACCAGGAGTTGATAGCTTAATAGGAAATGTGGAAATTATTCTATATTAATGATTGATAAGAAGGTTCAAATGAGAAAAGAGATGGCTTTAGAATATGATGCATTTATACGTTCAATTAAACAGAACAAGGATACTCCTCACTCTGTGTTATTAGGAGCCGGTGCATCAATTTCTTCGGGAGTCATTTCCGCTTCTGATTGTATTTGGGAATGGAAGAAAGATATCTACTATTCTCAGAATCCTAATGCGATAGATTACTATAAAAATATTAAAATTGATTCTGTTAGAGAAAGTATTCAAAATTGGATTGATCAGCAAGGAATATACCCAGAGTTAAATAGTGAAGGCGAATATTCCTATTATGCTGAAAAAGCTTATCCTATTGCAGATGACAGAAGGAAGTATTTCCAAAAGATTGTAGCAGATAAAGTTCCTTCAATAGGCTATCGGCTTCTAAGCTTGCTCTGTAAACAAGAAATAGTTAAGGCAGTTTGGACAACAAATTTTGATGGTTTATTTGTAAAAGCGGCATTCCAAGAAAACTTAACACCGATTGAAATCACTTTAGATGATGCGGACAGAATTTATAGAAATCAAAATAGTACAGAAGTATTGTCTGTAGCATTGCATGGAGACTATAAGTATTCATCATTAAAAAATACATCAAAAGAGTTAGACTCTCAAGATGACGTGTTTTCAGAAACTCTTTCAAGATATCATAATGATAAAAATCTAATCGTTATAGGATATAGTGGTCGAGATAAGTCTTTAATGGAGGCTTTATCGCAAGCATTTAGCCAGAAAGGTTCAGGTAGGTTGTATTGGTGTGGATACGGAGCTGAACCAGGAGAATCTGTTGTTGAGTTAATTGAGACGGCACGAAAAAACAACAGACAGGCATTTTACGTACCTACTGATGGATTTGATAAAACAATAATTCACTTAGCCAATGCATGCAACGAAGACGATTCAGTCGGTAGGAAACGGATTAGTGAATTGCTGGCAATCCATTCAACAAAGAAAGATTACACAACTCCCTTTACAGTAAATAAGAACCGAACGGACATATATATAAAAAGTAACCTTCATCCGATTTCATTCCCAGGTGAGGTGTATCAGTTTGAGGTTGATTTCAATAATAATAGACCATGGAAACTTATCGAACAGCTCACAATGAATAGTTCAATTTGTGCTGTTCCGTTTAAAGGGCATGTCTATGCATTAGGTTTTATGTCTGAAATTAGTGAGCGTTTCTCTCATATCATGAAAGGCTCTATTCAAAGAAGTCCGATAAGTGTAAATGATATTCGTAACAATACGGCTTTCAACTCCTTAATGTTAAAAGTGATAACAGCGGCGTTTGTAGAGGGTAAGGATCTCGATTCCAATGGTAAAGGTAAAATCTGGAATCGCAAGCCTATTAGAATTAATAACAATTCAGGTTCTTCATTTTCTGTACACGAAGCATTAACGCTCGGCTTTTTCTTTGATGAAAAAAAGAAATATGCGTTTTTATCTTTTAAGCCCTCATTATTTATCACTGGTGACGAAAAGCAGCTTAAGGCTGTAAGGATTGAAGAAAATAAGAGATATTTCGATAAAATGCACAACAATAAGTATGATGCAAAGTTGTCAGAATGGAACAATCTTCTATTTCCAGATAATAAGTTTAAATTTGAATATCCTTTAAATTCTGGTACAGCCTTCAATTTCTCAATCTCAAAAAATACGGCATTCTCTGAAATCATGGTCCTTAATCCCAATTATAGGTCATATCTTCCTCAAAAATATGATAATAGGTTTACTCAACATGAAGGAATCCAGTTATTGGAACCACAGTTAGAAGTGCTAAATAAATTAACGAAGAATCCGTCTAAAGATTTTCATCCAATGAGAGCTTTGGTAAGTCATCGGCCATGGGATACATTGCTAAACGGAGAAATTTATTCTTCAAATATCGATTTAGCTGTTGTTTGCCAAAAAAAACACTCAACCAGGTTTTTTGAATTCTTATCAAAATTAAACCAGACGCATGCTGCACATCATAACTATGATTATTTAATAGATTATCCCGGGTTTAACAATGTCTATAAGACCCCAATAAATATTCCGTATGTTGATAGTGAAAAATGGTTAGATATTGATGTTGACAGAGAAATTGGAACAGATATTGAAAAATCAATCAAACTTGGTCAACTGATTGTTGATAAGATTAAATATCTGAATAATAAGTTTGAAAGGAATGTTGTTTGTATTTTCATTCCAAATGAATGGAGTAAGTATAAAAAGTACGAAACAGGTGCTGAGAAATTTGATTTACATGATTTTGTGAAAGCAGCAGCTGCTACCCAAGGAATAGCTACTCAGTTTATAGAAGAGAGGACTCTCTCAGATAGTTTACTTTGCCAAAAGCTCTGGTGGCTATCTCTTTCATTTTACGTAAAATCTATGAGAACTCCCTGGATTTTGAGTAATGTGGAAAAAGATACAGCCTTTGCTGGTATTGGTTACAGCATCCAGGATTCTCATAATGGAGCTGGGAGCATTGTGATTGGATGCAGTCATATTTACAACTCTCTTGGACAAGGCTTAAAATATAAGCTATCAAAAGTAGATGATTTCTATCTTGATAAACAAAAAAATCCGTTCTTGTCCTATGATGATGCATATCGATTTGGTGTTACTATTTTGGAATTATTTTATAGTTCTATGAATGATCTGCCTAAGAGAGTCGTTATTCATAAAAGAACTCCCTTTCAGAAGCAAGAGATAAAAGGCATAGTTGATAGCCTTTCTAATACAGGAATTAAAAACATAGATTTAGTTGAAATTAATTATGAGAGTGATGCAAGATATTTTGCTACGAGAGTCTACCAAGGAGACCTTCAGATTGACTCATATCCTCTTTCCCGTGGGACTTGCATGCTGATTGATAATAACTCCGCATTGCTTTGGACGCATGGAATTGTTCCATCCGTTCGAGATCCTAAACATCGGTATTACCAAGGAGGGAATAGTATTCCAAAACCTCTAAAAATTACGAAGCATTATGGCAGTACTAATGTAAATCAAATAGCAACTGATATTCTTGGTTTGACGAAAGTAAACTGGAACTCATTCGACTTATATACAAAATTGCCTGCAACAATAGAGTCTTCAAATCAAATTGCTCGAATTGGAAAACTATTGTCTCGGTTCGAAGGACAAACATATGACTATCGATATTTCATTTAGTATCTGTCCCACCAGTAGGACTGAATTAGGAAAAATTACCACATTCCGGCCTGTCATGAGGTGTGCCAGGACTCAAAAAGATTAAATACATGACTTTTTGCTCATTTTAGGCGATAATCGAGTAAGGGTTATGTGGGGTTTCATGCAGAATTTCATTCTTTTTACCCTTTGGAGTATCATCTTGGAAAAATTTTGGAAATCAGCATTAGCAGTCGGTGGAGTAAGTGCAATTGGAGCATTCATATTTTTAGGTTTGTATAAAGAATGGCTAAAACTTACGATTTTCAATGAACTGAGTGGAGAGCAGACTTATATATTGATGATCATTTTCCTTGTTCTTACATTTTGCAGTTTGATAGCATTTATATTTGCTTTCATAAAATCAAAGCAAGATCCGAAGCCATCGATTGAACAAAACATTTCAGGTAAAGGTATCGGGGTTATTAGCACTGGTGACTCAGCGAAGATTAATATCAGCAAGAAGAAATAAAGAATATGGCAGATGGAATAAAACAGGATTTAAGTGATGATAGTATTGGAGCTATAAGCACTGGTGATTATAGTCCAATAACGATCAATGTAACCAATAATAAATCTGAAATTGATAGCTTGCTTAAACCTCTTTTAATTGAAATGGTCGATAGTGTAAAAACCTCATATCGTAACAGAGCAACAGAACTCCCTCCTGATATTGAAGAAAAAATCGATTATAATAAAGTAAAGATTTTTAAGGATGATCTTCGTGATGCGATGAATTATGTAATCATCATCGATGAAATGATTGAGAATCTGAACCGCGAGGATGACGATGCTGCTGATTCAATTCTTTGGAGTATAAATCAACGTTATAGAGACATAAAAAAAGAGTTGTTTCTTGAAAATAGTATAGACCCATCAGACCATAATCAAGCTATCCAATGTATAAATTCTCATGCTGATATAATTATCAATGCTGTAAAAGATTCAATTCAAAAAGATATCCCTTCAGTTGAAGGAAAAAAGATTGAAATCGTGCGTTTCTGTATTTTACTAATTGTTTGCTATGGCTTCATTACGTGCAATATTTTGGAGCGACCAATTTCATGATAAAACCAACGTTAAACAACATATCAGGTTCTCTATACTGTGTAGGTGCATTTGTTCTATCTGTGTTGAATGAAAAAGATAATATTTCTTTGGAAGAGCTCTATGAGTTGTACAAGGAGAGGTATGAGTACATCTCCTTGAGTGTATTGCAGTTGGCAGTTACATGGTTGTATGTGATTGATTCCTGTTATTTGACTGAGGATGGGTTAATAAAATGCTCTTAGATCGTTTAGTCATACTTCATAACGGTATAGTGCTTAGGGAAATTACATTTCATGAAAATCTAACTATTATTACAAGTCGGGAGTTAGAAGGAAATAAGATTGGGAAAAGTACGGTCTTAAGGGTTATCAATTTTTGTTTAGGTTCTGATGGAACGTCTATATGGTTAGATCCTATAAAAAAAGAAGAAAATGTTGAAGTAAAGTCTTATGTTCTTTCTGAAAATGTTGATTTCGTTCTATATCTAAAAAGGGGCAAAGAAAGGATCGAATTAAAGCGTTCTTTTATTGTAAGTGAAACAAAAAGTGGGCCACGTATTAAACGTCAAGGGTGGATAAATGGGGAGCCATTTCATGGCAATAAGAAATACACAACACATTTGAGTGAATTGATAGGTCATCTATCAGATAAGCCTTCTTATCGACAGCTAAAGAATAGAGTAATAAAAATAGATAATGGAGAAGAGTATAATTCCCTAAAATATTTAAATTTTGGAACGTCTGATGATGTCTATAGACTTATTTATTCATCTCTTTTTGATTTTTCTGCTATTAGCAAAGTAAGATCAGAAATTGATATCAAAGCTGAAATTGAATCTTACAAAGACCGTAGAAATGCCATCTTGGATGGTCAAAAATATATAGACTACAAAAAAAAGCTTGATGAGATTGATCTGGCTCTTGCAGAATTATACGATGCTGAAAGTAAGTTTGACATAAAAAACCCTCATTTACGCGAAATGGAAGCATTAAAGATAATTAGAGGGGAGATTGTTCAGGAAAGTAATAAGATTTCAGCGATTGATATAAAACTTGAATATAATCATAGATCAATAGAAAGATACAAAAATCAAAAAAGCGACCTTGATATCTCTTTAGTCGAAAATATGTATCAAGAAGCGAAAAGTATAATACCTGGATTACAAAAAAGTCTTGAAGATGTCATTGGCTTTTACAACAGCTTTCAAGATAATAAAATCAATTATCTATTAAAATTGCAGAAAGACATTGAATCTGAGAGGTCTGTAATACAAGCATCTTTAGAATCAAAATTAGATTCTGAAAAAGGATTATTTAAAACGCTTAGTGATCAAGGGTATCTTGCTGATTTTATTGTCTTAGAAAAAGAGATTCAGAGTAAAAAGGAGGAACGAGGTAAGATACTTTATGTAATAAATGAAGTTCAATATATCAATGATGAAGTTAAAAGATTAGAAGGTGAATTAGAAAGTATTCTATCCTCAATTAGTGAAAATAAAGATGATTTCTCAGATAATGTTGCATTATTCAATACATATTTCGAAGAGTTTTCTAAGTCAATTTTTAAGGATTATACGAATAGTCTTGGATATGATGTGGATGAAAGTAATGATATAACATTCTATATTAAGAATGGAGAGAAAAATACTGGAGAGGGAAACCCAAGAGCAGAATCGATGATATTTGATATTGCATTTGTCAAATACCTTATGGAGAAAGGGAAAAAGTTCTTCTACTTTTCCATTCAAGATAGTCTTGAAGCTGTTGATGAAGAAAAACTGAAAACCATCTTTAATAAGGTGATTGAACACAAGATTCAAGTCGTAATCAGTATACTCAGAGATAAGATATCAGATTCTCTTGACGATGAACTAAAGGATCATATCAAATTAGAGTTAAGTCCTGATAGTAAGTTCTTCAAGCTACCCTAAATATAATCCTACCAGCTTCGCAGAATAACGATTAATTTCCACATTCAAAATATTGGGGAAATCTGCTGCGCCTACCATACGGGCCACAACAGTAACCCTATCGGATGATGTCTTTATCTCAGAAAGAGATAGCTCAATTTTTGAAGGTGAAATCCGCTCAGATGGTTATGAGCCATAGGAAGGCCTGTATCATATATAAAATGCAATAATGGCGAAATAATGCCTTATTGATACATTTCTGGGTAAATCATTGCATCTTGCTCTCTGAACTATAAAATTAAAGTATTAGCTAAGGAGGCAATATGGAATATCAATTAGTTGCTGTAAAAGTCGGGCATAGGGAAGACTCTGCTACAAAGGTTCAAGGAATACTCACATCTTTCGGCTGTAATATAAAGGTTCGTCTCGGTCTTCATGATCTCCCTGAGGGAGCTTGTTCTCCGGTGGGGTTGATTATTCTGCAAGTTACTGCACAGGATGAGGATTTGAATAAGTTTCTCGATGAACTGAATCAATTGGAAGATGTTGTCGCAAGGTCTCTGACAATATAAAATTCATCCCTGTAGCATATGTTACAGAAATGAACTGAAAGATTCCGTATATTTGATGCATGAAATTATATGAAGTATTAGCAACTGAATACAAAGAGATTTTCCCTTCATCTCAGGAGAAAGTAGATTTTGTTGAAAAGTACCTTGAGGAAGGGCACTCTCACCAAATACTCGATATCGGGTGTGCAAGTGGAGAGTTCGCCCATCAGTTATCCTCTGCTTCCAGAGAAATAATAGGTATAGACCTTGATCCTCTTATGATTGAAGAAGCAAGAACTCTATACCTTTCAGCAACCGATTCGACCATTCATTTTGAACAAGCAGATATGCTCCAATTTCTATCCGATTCTGATCCAGATAAATATGATTTGATAAGCTGCCTGGGGAACACTGTTGTATATCTTGATGGTGAGCCAGAATTGATTAATTTCCTTCGTTCTGCAAGAAAGGCTTTAAAAGTACACGGGACTATTGTGCTCCAAATACTGAATTATAGTAATCCTAAAATTGTGCCTGGGTTCATATTCCCAAGCGCTGAGACTGCAAAGATAAAATTCCAAAGACAATATGTATCCCTGGAAGATTCGTTGAAGTTTGGATTCAAGACCACCATAAAAGATAAGTCTACTGGTGAGACTGATACTGATTTACACCGACATCATCCATTCTTTAGCAACCGGATTGTTGAAATTGCACGAGAAGTAGGATTTAAGGATTCAAATATTTACGGTGGTTATGACGGGAAAGACTCTGAAGCATCGGATTTCTTTCATCTTATAGAACTCAAAAAATGATTAAGGAGAAGCCCCATGGGTGAAGCAATAGGAAATAACAAGATTAAAGAGGAAAAACTAAGGGAGATAGTTCGAGACCTCAATGAAGGTACTGACATCCGAAAGGTAAAGAAACAGTTTGATAAATTGATTCGTGATATAAGTCCTGAGGAAATAGCCAACGTCGAACAGTCTCTCATAAATGAAGGTGTTCCGGTCGAGCATGTTCAGAAGCTTTGTGATATTCATGTTCAGGTATTCGACGATGCTCTGAAAAAACAGGGAAAATCCAAAGTTCTTCCCGGTCATCCGGTTCATTCTTACAGACTTGAAAATAAAGAATTGAAGAAACGGTTGAGAGGTCTAAAGCAATCAATCAAATCTGATTTCCTGTCAAAGCTTAAAGATGTGAAAATGATTGAGCTCCATTATATCCGAAAAGAGAATCAGCTATTCCCGTTCCTTGAGACCGTAGGGTTTACAGGACCGTCGAAAGTCATGTGGGGGAAGCATGATGAAATCAGGACATTATTCAGGAAGCTTGAAGAGGATTATAATAAAGGAGACCTGGCTGCTGTAAAGAAACAGACCGGTGCTCTGATAAACGCCCTTAAAAATATGGTTTTTATGGAAGAAAAAATACTCTTTCCTACCTCAATCAGAAAACTCCCACCTCAGGCATGGTCTGCAATCAGAAAGGGAGAATCTGCCATTGGTTACTGCTGGATTGAACCGGGAAATCTCTGGGATGCCAATATTGTTGGTGGTTCCAATTCAAAACCAGCTTCTGTTCAAACCTCTGAAAAAACACAGACTGGAGATGAGAAAATCTCACTTGATACAGGAGCACTTTCAGCAACGCAAATTAACCTGCTGCTTAAAAATCTTCCCTTTGATATGACTTACGTGGATGAGAACGATAAAGTTGCATATTACTCAGAGGGCAAAGAGCGTATCTTTCCCAGAAGTCCCGGCATCATTGGTCGCAAAGTAGCCAACTGCCACCCTCCCAAGAGTGTCCATGTGGTGGAGAAAATTGTTGACGCCCTTAAGAAAGGAGAAAAGGACCAGGCTGAGTTTTGGATTAAGATGAATGGTATGTTTATCCACATCCGATATTTCCCCATTTTTGATGAACAAGGCAAATACAGGGGGGTTATAGAAGTCAGTCAGGAGGTTTCAGGTATCAGGGCTCTTGAAGGTGAGCGCCGTTTACTGGATTGGTAATGAATCCAGTAATCACGATTGCGTTAGTTGAATATATCCAGCTCCTGTACAAGGGAAAGCTGGATAAATCTCTATTTTCACACTTTGAAGGTGAACTGAAAACCTGCTCTGCATGGGAAGTCAATATAGCCATTGAAAACCTGATAATCCGTTATCAGGATATTGTGGCAATTGAGAATACTGTTGCCAAGTTTATCAGAGCTGCAACTTTAGGATTGGAGAACCAGCAAAAACCGGAATTTCCTTCTGACAGCATCTTTCATATCCTGGATACAGAAAACAGGTTAATTGATGAAATGCTGAGCAACTTAAAAACGACTTACCTCTCAAGCTTGTCAGACTTAAAAGAAAACTTACAAGAATCCAAAATTCTACTTAAAGCTGAACTTGAGAAAATTAAAGCAGTTAAGAAGCATTATCTGAAATTGCAATATGGAGTTTTTTCCGCATTAGAAGCAGCCGGAGCTCCTACAAAGTGCATTCAGTTAATGTGGCATCTGGAAGACACCATCTGGCCGAAATTAAAAGACTGTCAGGATATGCTATCCATTTATAACTGGGATTTTAATCAGTTTAACAGGACATATGGACAGATGTTTTTCCTGCTGGGTTCTCTGATCTTTAGAGAGGACAGGATACTTTTTCCTGTTGCATATCAATACTTATCTAAAGACATTCAGAAGACGTTGATGCTTGATGTAGAATCATATGGAATAATTAATAATAAGGCAGGTGATAAAATACATGATTAAACAAATTGATTTTGATACAGCTCCGTCGGTTCTTTCCACTGAGTTAACCGAAGGGCGAAGACTTTATGCTTCAGATTCTACAGCCGCTGTCATCATTGAGTTAAAGCCAGGAGGAGAGATTCCTGAACATGCGACAGAAGAGGATGTGTTTTTTCTGGTATTACAGGGAGAAGTGTTGTTATCCATTAATGGTGAGTCAGCTTATGCAAATTTTCAAAGCCTTATCGAATGTCCTCGACGAATTCCTAAAGGAATGAAGAATAATGGGACGGGCATAGCCAGGGTTCTTGTGGTTAAGATGAATTAATCTCTGAGAAAATCTTTTAGAAACGTGATATCTATCACAGTGTCTGGAGGAGAAATAGCTTATCCTGCATTAGCAGGAGGCTTTTATGAAAGAGAAAACACGTAACATAATCAGATGGTTGATTGAAATTCTGGCTCTTGCTTTTTTCATCGGATTGACAATTAACCATAAGCTTCAACTCTGGTTTGCCATTTTCTTGTTTGGGGTAATCATCTCTATATTCGCAGGTCGGTATTACTGTGGTTGGATATGCCCGATGAATACGCTTTTCCGTCCTATTCAATGGATATACAAAAAACTTAAGATTAAAAGATTTAAATCTCCCAAAATCCTTTCAAATGCATGGGGCAGATATTTCATCCTTATTCTGTTTCTCGTTGCTATGGTAATGATAAAACTATTCCATATTAAGATAAATCTTCTTTTGTATATCACTATGTTTTCGGTCGTTGTTTCCTTGTTTTTTGAGGAAGCATTCTGGCATCGCAACGTCTGTCCCTTTGGAACTATTCTAAGCATTGTTTCAAGAAAGGCAAAGCTTCCCATGGAAATTGAAGAATCTGGCTGTATCAGCTGTGGAGCCTGCCAGAAAAAATGTCCCTCCAGTTCAATTCTCACCAGAGAAGATGGAAAGCGGTATAATCAGAAGAATGAATGCTTATTATGTTATCAATGCATAGAAGCATGTCCTACGAAGGTATGCAAAATCGGATAAAAAGGAGAAGAAACTATGAAGATTACATCTGTTGAAATCGCTGAAACTGTCGTTCAGAAAAACGGAGTAAAAGCTCAAAAACTATATGACCACGAGGAAGCTCTTGTAAACCATCTTACTTTTCAACCTGGAGCCAGATTGAATACTCATACGACACCTGTTGATGTTTTTTTCTATATCCTTGAGGGTAAAGCATGGATTGAAATTGGAGAAGAAAGAAAAGCGGTTGAAGCTGATTCTATTGTGGAGAGTCCTAAAGATATTCCCCATGCTCTTGAAAATTACAGTGCTGAGGATATTCTTAGGGTTATGGTTGTGAAAACACCAAAACCATAAAAAACAGACTGAACGAATAAATGGAGCATATATGGATGTATATTTTCTGTACCTGGTTGTTGTGATATTACTGGTACTTTCATTAATCAAAAGCCGGGATAAAACAAAAAAGGCCTTTAAAAAAGCCCTTCGTTCTATGGAAAATATCCTGCCAGAATTACTTTCTGTACTTATGCTGGTTGCCATGATATTAACACTGCTTGATGAAAGTACCATTTCCCGTTATTTAGGAGATTCTTCAGGCTTTTTAGGTCTTATAGCATCAGCATTGGTCGGAGCGATTACATTGATTCCCGGCTTTGTTGCTTTTCCTGTGGCTGGAGAATTATTGGATAGTGGTGCAGGTGTTCTTCAGGTGGCAGCCTTTGTCACTTCTCTGATGATGGTTGGGATTATTACTCTGCCTATGGAAATCAAGTACTTCGGCAAACAGACAGCAATACTGAGAAATTTGTTGTCTTTTTTATTCGTCTTTGCTGCGGCATCCTTTGTCGCGTTGATTGTGGGGGTGATGCAATGAAAAGATTCCTCATCCGCTATCGTGGGACATTAATTACTTTGGCAATATTAACTGTATTTATAGTTTTTTTTCCTCACAAAGCCCCGGAAGCGGGAGCGGCGCTCTGGACTCAATTAAAAACATTATTGTTGATTCTACCACCTATTTTTATTCTGCTTGGTCTATTGGATGTCTGGGTTCCCCGAGTGCATATGGTGAAACTCATGGGTGAAGATTCAGGGATGAAAGGAGTCCTCCTCGCATTGGTTCTTGGTTCAGCAGCAGCCGGACCGCTTTATGGAGCCTTCCCTGTTGCTGCTGTGCTTATGAAAAAGGGAGTAAAGTTTTATAACATTCTGATTTTTATCGGTGCGTGGTCAACTACCAAAATCCCTATGCTGCTTTTTGAAATGAAATCTCTGGGATACAGCTTTGCTCTCTCCCGCCTTGTTATCGATATCATCGGTATAGGAATAATTGCTTTGCTTATGGTCAAGTTGATTCCTCAACAGAGGATACAGGAGATTTACAAGAAGGCTCAGGCGGAAGAAGATCAAGGTAAACAGATTTGAAATTTTCTGATCTTTTCAAAGACGCAATACAGAAAGACTATGAGAAGGGAGAGGTCCTTCATAGACCTCATGAAAAGTGCATTTCTCTGGGATATGTCCAATCAGGAATGTTAAGTATGAAGAATTTCTTGTCATCAGGAAAAGCCTTATCACTAACGAAGTTTTATCCTGGAGAAATGTATGGTGAATTGCTTGTACTTGCGGAAGAGAATTATAGAGGATGGTTGATTGCCGATGAACCTACAACTGTTCTGGAATTAAATGTAGAACGATTAAACAATTTATTGATGGAGCCATCTTTTAAAAAAATATTTTTTCGAAGAATATCCTATCGGGTCTCTACAATGACAGAAAGAATGGAAATCCTTACATATAAGAAAGTTTCAGACCGTATTATCCTATACCTTTTAAGTCACTATAATGAAGGAAAGGAGTTTGAAGTCAATATTACGTCTTTGGCTGAAGAGTTGGATTGTTCCAGAGAAGCGTTATCAAGAGCCATCTCATTTCTTGAGAAAGAAGAATTTCTATACAAGAGAGGACATAAATTGAAAATTTTGAGTTTTCCTCTACTGGAATCTCAGCTATCATTCAATTAGGTCAATATGTTAGTAAGTCGAAAAATGGATGAGAAAACTCTCCATCGGATGCATTTTATCTATTGTAAAAATAATCATCAAACTTCTTCATCTTTATGTGAATCCTGTAAATCACTTTTGGATTACAGCCTTCAGCAAACCGAACATTGTAAATGGAAGGAACAAGGGCGGTTATGTTCATCTTGCGATGTTCATTGCTTTGAAGCAAGTAAAAGAGTTGAAATTAGAGAGGTTATGAAATTTGCAGGGCCAAGATTGATCTTCTCTAATCCAATATTAGCTCTACGATACATATTACAGAAATCTATGCAGGGAAGGATTTCCAGAACAAAGTAATCTGGAAATCCTTCCATATTCAATTATTTACCTGCCATCATGGCTGCAACATCTTCCGCTACTTCACCGGTAGGTTTGATATCGAAATTCTCAACCAACACCTTAACCACATTGGGAGAGAGGAATGCTGGAAGGGATGGTCCCAGACGAATCCCTTTGACACCGAGGAAGAGCAATGCCAGTAATACGGCGACAGCTTTCTGTTCATACCAGGCAATATCATAGGATATGGGAAGGTCATTGATATCATCCAGCTCAAAGACCTCTTTCAGTTTCAGAGCGATCAATGCCAGAGAGTAAGAGTCATTACACTGTCCGGCATCAAGAACTCTGGGGATACCGCCAATATCGCCCAATTCCAGTTTATTGTAACGGTATTTTGCACACCCGGCAGTTAGAATAACACTGTCATTGGGTAGTTCTTCTGCCACATCTGTAAAGTAGGATCGGGTTTTATGACGGCCATCACAGCCACCCATAACGACAAACCGCTTGATGGCACCGGATTTAACGGCATCAACAACTTTATCTGCCAATGCAAATACCTGTTCATGAGCGAAACCACCAACAATTGAACCGGTTTCAATCTCTGTAGGAGGTTCACAGGTCTTGGCTTTCTCAATTACTTCTGAGAAGTCTTTTTTTTTTTTTTTTTCTTCAATATGAACAACTCCAGGGTAACCTGCCATACCGGTGGTATAGATTCTGTCTTTGTAACTATCTTTAACGGGAACGATACAGTTGGTCGTCATAAGGATAGCACCATTAAACGAGGCAAACTCCTTATCCTGTTTCCACCAGGCATTACCATAGTTTCCAACAAAATGTTCATATTGCTTGAACTTTGGATAGTAATTGGCGGGGAGCATTTCTGAGTGTGTGTAGATATCAATACCTGAATCTTTAGTCTGTTCAAGAAGCTGTTCGAAATCTTTCAAGTCATGACCGGAAACCAGTATTCCAGGTCTTGTTCCAACCCCGATATTTACCTGTGTAATCTCGGGATTTCCATAGGTTTCGGTATTGGCTCTATCCAACGTAGCCATAGCTGTTACAGCTGCTTCACCTGTTTTTAAGGTCAATCCTATCAGATTATCAACAGCGGATTCAGTAACGAGGTCTGCCATGGTCTTTAGGTGAAAATCCCATAAAGCCTCATCTTCGTATCCCAGAACTTTGGCGTGAGTTGTATAAGCAGCCAAGCCTTTTAAACCATAAATGATTAGCTCTTTCAAGCTTCTGACATCTTCATTCTGTTCAGCCAGTATTCCGATGCTGGCAGCTTTTACAGCCCAGCTTGATTCCGGTTGATCCCAGTTGGCTGAATCATGGTCAAAACCTGCTCCCTTGGACTTTAATGTGTTTCTGATAACCAGGGCTTCTTTGATTAAATCGGTGATGCGGTCATCATCGAAATTGGCATTGGTTATCGTGGCGAATAATGCACTGGCAACAAATTTGGCAATGCTTGCCTTTTCTTCTTTGGTAATGGCATTTTTGCTATGAGCATTAATGGCAAGACCGGATATGCCCTTGAGGGAATAGATTAGTAAATCTTGTAGATTAGCGGTAGTTTCGGGCTTACCACAGACACCTTTGATTTCACAGCCTGTACCTTTAGCTGCTTCCTGACATTGGTAACAAAACATGACGGACTCCTTTCAACGTTTTATTAAAGTCTAATAGTTGAAAAGATTTATTCCAGTAACATATGTTACCATTTCAGTGAATTGTTAAGATTTTCCAGATTCTATTTGTAAGAGATGTATACTTCACCAATTATAGCATAGCCTCTGGCGAGTGAATGCGGACGATTGTTCTACTGGTGGAACTGAATAGCGATTAATTTCCACATTCAAAACGATGGGGATTTCTGCTGCGCCTACCATCAGCGCAGCCGCGTGGTCGGTCAGCGCCCCGGAGAAAATTTCTCTGGGATGCACAAGAGCCCGGTTCACCAGGCCGACCGAAACTACCCGGAGCCGTATCACCTCGTGGGCCCCGTTCAGGGAGAGAGCGATAAACTGCTCCTGAGGCCGGTCGGCCAGGTGGTAGACCAGGGGAAGAACATCGGATGGAGAGCCGATTTTCCGCCTTCCGGGGATAAACCGTCTTCTGGAAAATTCGAACGCCGCCGAAATAAGGGATGCCTTTGCCTCGCCGATACCTGCTATGCTCTGAATCTCCTCCAGGGGCAGCTGCATGTTCGATTTATCGATCAGATCAAGCAAGGCTCCCGCCACCTGCTGAACACCGCTCCCGCGGATGCCCGAACCTAGAATAATTGAGAGCAGCTCCCTGTCCGAAAGGGCCTCCGATCCGAGCCTGGCAAGCCGCTCTCTGGGACGCTGGTCCCGCGGGGTAGCCGCAATGGCCTGATCATTTTCGTGTACCTTCATAATGTCTCCTTGCATGGGGTCTCACCCTGTATATGCAGGAAACGGCGTGAACGATTCTTTTTTCCGGAGGGACTGACCTTCTTATGTATGGGGGATCGGATTCCGGGTTTTACAAACGGGTTTGTTTGTAGTATAATAAGCATATAATAAGCACATAAAAGTACTACGAATACTGCGAAGCGAGGTGATTAAGATGATGAATATCAAACCGTCTGCGGCGATCCGTAAAAATTATAATGAGGTTTCAGAACTGTGCAAGCGGTCAGGAGAACCGGTCTATCTGACGAAGAATGGCGAAGGCGACCTGGTAGTAATGGATATCGAAACCTATACACGGCGTGAAAGCATGCTTCGCCTTCGTGAGAACCTGGTAGCTGCCGAGGAAAGCAGGTTAGAGGGCAAAAACGGATATTCCATCAGCGAGGTGTCAGATATGATGAAGGCTGCTGTGCGGGACGTGCTGGATGGACAGCACAAATAAAAAATATGCTGTGATCATTTCTGATGAGACGGCTCAGATGCTGGTTTCACATGCCCGTTTTGCTGCATTGGTCAGTGAAACGGCAGCGTTTCGTCTCATTGAGGAATTCGAAGAAAAGACAAAATCATTGACTATATTTCCGGAACGCAATCCATGGCTTGATGATCCGCTGATACCTGGGGGAAAATACCGCAAGCTCCTGATGGCAAAGCGGTACATGCTTATTTATCGGATTAAGGGAAGCACTGTTCATGTAGATGCCATGGTGGATTGCAGGCAGGATTATGGCTGGCTGCTTTAGGAAAGAAGTCGAAAGTTGATACCTGCCGCCTGTTCCGCTCCCGTCGGAAAACTTATGGTAAATACCGGGTATGGCCTCTTTTCAAGTTCCAGGGTCCCGTCTATCTGGGCAGCTAAAGCGGTTATCAGCCGTAATCCGAGGGTGTCGGAACTATCTATATCGATTTTATCGGGGAAGGGGTTCCCCGTATTTGAAAGGGTGAGTTCATACCTGCTGCTCTCCCGCTCCTTTCTCATCTTTATTGAAAAGAGTGGCTCCTCTTTTTCGTTAAACCCATGTTTTATCGCATTGGTGGCGATCTCGTTTATGATAAGCCCGAGAGACATGGCGGTTTTTGTGGGAACACAAATATCTTCTACTTCAAGTATCAGTGTCACATTCCGTGCAGTGAAGGAAGAGAAAATTGTTGTGAGCAGGTCATTGAAATAATCGCTGCAGCAAATCTCTGTGACATTGCCGGTCTGGTACAGTTTTTCATGGATAAGGCCGATAGCCTCAATCTGATGCTGTATGTCGGTGAGCTCGGCTGCTGTTTCCGAGCCCTTTAAGTTGATAAGGGAAGAGACCATAAAGAGATTGTTTTTAACCCTGTGATTGAGTTCTTTCATGAGGAAATCTTTTTCCATAAGTGTTTTACGGAGTATCCTTTCGGATTTCTTCCGCTCGCTGATGTCTTCAAATGAGGCCATTATATAAATCGGCTTACCGGATTCGTCCGGTACCAGAGTTGCGGCAACCTGAACATCAAACAAGTCGCCGTTTACCTTTTTCGCTTTTAAATCAGTTTTACAGGATCCATCCCTTTGCAGGGTTTCAAGCAGTGCATGAAGCTTTTCGAATTCAGATTCAGGATGGCCGTCAAAAAAGGTTCTACCATAAACTTCATCCTTGTTTTCACAACCGAACATCTTGACGAGGGCATCGTTAACAAACAATATTCTCCCCTCCATATCGTTGAATGCTATTCCCGAGAGCGCGTTCTGGATGGCCTTATCTTTCAGTTTTAGTTCCCTGTTTTGTTTTGCAAGCCGTTCTTCCGCCAGCTTGCGGTCGGTAATGTTCCGTGTATTGAATAAGATCTGCTCCGGCCTGCCGTTTGTATCTTTCAGCATTACTCCGGTGGTTTCAAACCACAGGTATTCTCCGTCAATGCGTCTGTAGCGGTATACAGCATTGCGTATGTTGGAGGATTCTACGAATTCACTGAATTTTCCGCCTGTAAAAGAAACATCATCCGGATGGACAAAGTCCATAACATTTTTGCCGATCAGATCCTCTATTTCATACCCCAGTATCTTATGGGCTTTGCCGGCCATTTTATAGTTACCTTCAAGGTCGGTAAGGGCGATAAGGTCGGTGTTGTTATCGAAAACCCTCTCCAGGAGATTGCTTTTTTCTTTCAGTGCATCCTCGGCCTGTTTGCGTTCGGTAATGTCCTGAGCTGTCCCGACCATACGTACGGGAGAACCTGTAATTTCGCTGTACTCCACTGTTCCCAGTGCATGGATGTACCGAATCTCTTTGTTGTCTGCTCTGATGATTCTATGCTGGATATTGTATGCTTTTCCCTCTTCTCTTGCTTCTGAAAATGCTTTTTCAATGAACGGTGCGTCCTCCGGGTGTGCAATATTAAGCAGTCTGCCCGTATGTACATCATTCTCATAGGAGACGCCATGAATTTTTTTCCACTGTTCTGAGAATGTCCAGGTATCATGCACTATATCCCACTCCCATGAACCGATTTTTGCCAGTTCCTGGGATGCCTCAAATATTCTGTTATAGTTCGCCAGCAGCTTTTCTTTTTCCTTTCTCCCGGTAATGTCGCGTACACTGGCTACCGCAAACTTTCTGTCTTCCTCCTGATACCAGTATGCGCTCACTTCGACCGGAATATGTGTACCGTCGCGCCTTATGTTTTCGGTTTCAAAAACAAGATGTTTTCTTTCCACAAGTTCCTGCGCGTGGGGAAGCATTGCAGCAGCCAGCTCTCCGGGTACGACGTCCCGGGCGGACATGGAAAGCAGTTCTTCCCTGCTGTATTGAAGAAGCTTGCATGCCCGTTCGTTAACCTCGATGTTTTTGCCGGGTAGATTGTTATCGCCAATTTCATGAACAAAGATTGCATCATTTGAGTAGTTGAAAAGCAGCCTGTATTTCTCTTCGGCTTTTTTCAGGGCTTTCTCTTTTCCGGCTCTCTCTGTGATGTTCCGGGAAACCCCGAAGAGGTACTTTCGGCCGTCGAGTATAAAAAAAATACCGTTGACCTCGACGGGGATCTCTTTTCCATTTTTGTGTCTATGGACAGTTTCGAACAGTACTGTGGTGCCTTCGGGTTTGCTGTTCCAGAATTCGATAAAGTGCCTGGAGGGGTAGTTCGGATCGACATCGTCGATCGTTAACTGCAGCAGTTCACTTTTGGAATAGCCGAGCATATCACAGGCTGTATTGTTGACTTGCAGAATGTCGCCCGTCCGGCTCAAGAGGTACACAGCATCAATACTGTTTTCCATTAAGTTGCGATACATAGCCTCATTATTGCGAAGATTCTTTTCGTACTCTTCACGCTGCTTATCAAGTTTATCCTGCATGATCCTGGATTCGGTTATATCCTGAATGTGGGTTATAAAATGGAGGGGCCTTCTATCTGAATCACGCAGGAGCATGGTGTTGACATCGGCCCACACCGGACTACCGTCTTTCCGGATATAGCGTTTGATGAATCGGCTATGATCGGTTTTACCCTCGATCATCTCTTTTAAATGAGCAATGCTTTTTTCGAGATCCTCCGGGTGGGTTAATTCGGAAAACTTGACCGATACTATTTCCGACGGTGAATATCCGAGCATGGAGGTGAAAGCATCGTTTACCCGCAGGAGCTCTCCGGATGGAGAGGTGAGAACCATACCGACGGAGGTATAATCGAAGGCTTTGCGGAATTTATCTTCGCTCTCCCAGAGCCTGAAGGCCATTCTGATAGAGGCAAGCAGCACCGTCTCACCGGAGTTTTTTACCACATAGCCAAAAGAGGTTATTTTTTCGGTCTTTTCCACTACTTCAGCTTCGGTGTGGGAGGAGAGAAAGACAATGGGCAGGTCGTGTGCCGCAAGTATCCTCCCGGCAGCCTCGGTCCCGTCAATGCCCTTGCCCAGATCGATGTCCATTAGAATAAGGCAAATAGCGGGATCAGAGTCGACAGCGTCGACAGCCTTCCAGCCGGTATTGACAGTAAGCACTTCATAGCCATGCTTTTTGAGCATGTTAGCCTCTGCCATTGCAATGAGGGCTTCGTCTTCCACGAGGAGAATCTTTTTGGACATGGCTTAACCGCCGTTTTGTGGTCTCAGTAAATAATTATATGAATCACAAAGCTCCAGCGCAATTATAAAAGACCCTATGCAGCTTGCCGGAACAGGGTTAAACAGAAAGAATAATATTGACTTTGCAAACTTAGTCAAGTAGACTAATCTTATGAAGACCGTAAACACTCATGAAGCAAAGACTCATCTTTCCCGAATCCTGGAGGATGTTGAAAAGGGGGAAGTTTACATTATAAGCCGAAACGGAGTGCCTGTTGCAGAGCTTAGAAAGCGTTCGGATCGGCCCCGGAGCAAGACAGACCCTGTTCTTTCCCGCTTGCGGATAAACTATGATCCTCTGGAGGAGCTGGATGAGGATGAGTGGGGTACTATTGAATGATTATCCTTGATACCTGTGCCGTTCTCTGGCTTGCAGAAGGTTCGGCAAGGCTTTCAAGCGAGACAGTTGCTATCATTGACAGGGAAGCTGTGGTTGCCGTCTCTTCAATAAGTGCCTTCGAGATTGCTTTAAAATACAGAAATGGAAAGTTGTCACTACCGATGCCCCCCGAAGAGTGGTGGGCGCGGTTCATAAGCCATCACCGGGTTGATGTGATAGATTTAAGCCCTGAGCTTGTAATGGGAGCGACAAGGCTGCCACCCATACACAAGGATCCGGTGGATCGTTTCATTATCGCAACAGCCCTGGCTCATAACAGTCACCTGGTAAGCGCAGACCGCCGCTTTAAAGAATACGGCATTCGGGTGCTGATCTGACGCAGGGACCTGACCCGTTTCATCCAATACCGGTCCAATAACAATAATAATTAGAGTTGAATATTTGCTTATAATCTCCAATACTACTATAATATGGTCAAGGTGTTTTCATGAAAAAGAAAATTCTTCTTGTCGAAGATGAAGCGGTCATTGCCCTGAGCGGCAGAAAGATGCTCGAACGTAACGGCTACTCGGTCATTACCGTCAATACCGGCGAGAAGGCGGTGGAGACGGCTCTTGCCGACCGGGGGATAGATCTGATTCTGATGGACATACATCTCGGGGAAGGAATCGATGGAACGCAGGCCGCCGAGCGTATTCTGAGGGAGCGGGATATCCCGCTGATTTTTCTGTCGTCCCACACGGAACGGGAAGTGGTGGAAAAAACCGAAGGCATAAGCTCCTGCGGGTATGTTGTCAAGAACTCCGGAGAAACAGTTCTGCTTGCCTCTATAAGAACGGCGTTCCGCCTCGGGGAGAGCGAAGAAC
>NPID01003110.1_pt1 | contig 21296 bp, 13 predicted proteins | sample 8637491 | NCBI WGS metagenome assembly NPID01 (sample SAMN07420843, study PRJNA396082) | bioreactor metagenome | isolation source: sample BA6 brine-fed electro-methanogenic bioreactor BA | place: Japan: Kochi | collected 2016-06-14 | reverse complement strand
TTTTTTTTTTTTTTTCTTGGATTAAAACTAAGTAACAAATCAATGATTGCTTTTGCTAATTTAGTAGGATCTTGATTAATTGAAGTTATCTTCTTACCTAAGTTGTTAAAGGTTCTTCCACCATCATATCCAATTACTTTTACATCTTCAGGGACTTTAATACCCTTCTTTTCTAACACCTTGATTACTGTGTAAGCTACAGCATCTGAAATGCAAAAAACACCGTCAAAATCTGGATATTCACGTAGATATCCTTCAAATTGCTCTTCAGTAATAAAGTAGTTCTTTAATGGATATTCCAAATTTATAACGTCTTCAATTCCATGATCTTTAAGGGTTTTCAAGAAACCGATTCTACGTAAAGAAACGTCAGTTTTGACATTGGTGTGTTCTCCTTGAGCATCATCACCAATAAACATAATTCTCTTACATCCGTGTTTAAGTAATCGCTCCGCTGCTAAAACTCCACCGTGATAATTATCACTAGCGACATATGGTACATTATCAAAATAGCGGTCAAAAGAAACTATCGGCAAAGACTTGTTTAGATATTGTTCAACATCATTATTAGTTAATAATATAATTGCATCTACTCGGTTGTTTTTCAACATATCTAAGTATAATATCTCTTTTTCCAACTTCTCACTTGAATTACATAACATCAATTTATAACCGTACTCAAATAACTCCTCTTCAACATAATAGAGAAGTTCTCCAAAAAACAAATGTCTTGATGTTGGTAAAATGAAAGCAATAATATGATTCTTCTGCAAAGTCATACTTCTAGCAATTTCATTAGGTTGATACCCTAATTCTTTAATTACTTTCTCGACTTTATCTCTTGTTTCATTTTTCACATACCCTGATTTATTTATTACTCTTGATACTGTAGCTATTCCACATCCAGCAAGTTTAGCTACATCTTTTATGTTCGCCATATTTTATGCTCCCTATATTATCTTAGTTAAATTCTAACATAGAATTACTTAATTATGAAACCATTTCCACATTTTGTTCCATTTTTATGCAACTTAACCAAAAAATGTTGACTAAGAAAATTAGTCAACTTTTAAATAATTATAATAAATATTTTACTTCTTTCCCTGATATATATCTTGCAAGATTTTCTCTTGTCATTTCATAGAGTCTATCTTTCATATAAGGACTACTAGAAGCATTATGAGGTGTGATAAAAACGTTATCTAGCTGCCAAAGTTCATGATTACTTGGTAGAGGTTCTGGTGTTGTCACATCTAAACCCGCACCTCTTATCGTGCGATTTTTTAAACAATTAACTAAAGCTACTTGGTCGATAATATCTCCTCTTGCTACATTAATCAAAAGACAAGATTTATTCATAAGGCTTAATTTCTTCTCATCCAACAAGTGATAAGTGTCTTGAGTAAGTGGTAGAGCTAAAATCAAATAATCTAACTCTGGAATAATTCTTTGTAAATCAACTTCATCTGTTACAATTTCATCAAAAAACGGAACTTGACTCTTATGTCTTTTATAACCGTATATCTTTTTAACTCCAAATGATTTAAGTCTTTTAGCAACCTCTTGCCCAATAGATCCAGTTCCCAATATTCCTACTACAGAATTATATATTTCCGGTTCTTTTCTTATTGGAGCCCATAAACCTTGCTTCATCGATTCCAGATAATATCTTGTATTACGGTTAAACATCAAGATTTTACTAATAACATCTTCAGCTATTGATATTGAAAAAATATCTCTAGCATTAGAAACTAAGATACCTTTTTTCTTGAACCCTTCCACGTCCACATTATCAAACCCAGCCATTAGTAATTGTACCCATTTTAAATTAGGAAAATCATTGATATTTATTGTTTTTAAAGTTGAATTCATAATTACCATAACTTCAATATCATTCTTGTTAGAAAAATCATTTACAAAATCCAACTGATTAAACTCTTCTAGTAATTTTGGGTAATTATTTCTTCCCATCATTTTATTATCTATGTATACTTTCACTATAATCACCTCTAAATTATTATAACATAGAACAAATACTTTCTAGCAAAATAAAATGTATGGATTTAACCATACATTTTTCTAATAATATAACTTACCAATGATTTTGGTAAAATTCTTTTTAAAAACACAACAAATTTGTACTGCAATCCAACAGTTTTTGTTACAGGTAGTTTTCTTTTCTTCATTAAACGGTATATTACCTTAGTAACACTGATTGCTTGCATACCATTTTCTTCATCCTTTGCCATTCTCGCAAGGGAATTTTTAATTCTTTCACCATATATCTCATTTTCAAGAACTACTGGCATTTCTCTGTTCTGAGTAAATCCAGTTTTAATATCACCAGGTAAGACACAGCAAACTTGAATACCAGATGGTGCCAACTCAATCCTTAATCCTTCTGAAAAAGCTGATACTGCTGCTTTTGTCATAGAATAAAACGTTTGAAAAGGAATAATAATTTCTCCAGCAACAGATCCGATATTAATGATTTTACCAGAAAGTGACTTTCTTAAATAAGGAATCAAAGCTTTTGTTAGCATAAATTGTCCCATTACATTTACATCGAAGATCTTTTTTGCTTCTTGAATGGTACTATATTCAATTGCACCTGATACTCCCATACCAGCACAATTAATTAAGCAATCAATTACTTCAACTTTTTTTGATAATTCCTTATTAAAATTTTCGATATCGGATTCCTTGGTTAAATCACATAGATAATACTCAAAATCATAATCTTCTAGAGGATACTTCCTCGATAAACCAATGACACGATAACCTAATCCATGTAGATACTTAGCTGTTGTAAATCCAATCCCACTTGAGGCTCCGCTAATACAAACGGTCTTAGTCATGTTTTACTTCAAGCATTGCCATCAAAGCTTCATCATCTTCTGGTAGAGTATTTAAAACATCAGCGATGATATCAATAGCTTCATCCATTAATGCCTTTGTATGAGTTGAAGTGTAAGAAGTTCTTATTAAACATTCTCCTTCAGGAGTTGCTGGCGGAAGCACTGGATTTACATAAACTCCTCGTTCGTAAAGAACCTTACAAGCCATAATTGTTCGAAGCATGGAATAGGTATATATTGGAATAATCGGTACTATTGAGTTTTCAATAATAGTTAATCCTTTAGCTTTTAAACCTTCTCTGACATATTTTGCAATTTCTAGTAAAGCTTTTGGTCTTTCTGGTTCAGCTCTTAATATTCTTAATGATTCTAATGCTGTAGCGGCATTAGCCGGAGTAATAGCTGCACAGAAAATAAAAGGACGTGATTTATGTTTAACATATTCAACAACACTTTCATCAGCAACCATATATCCACCTAATGAAGCTAATGATTTTGAAAAAGTACCCATGATAATATCTACTTCAGCTTCTAAACCGAAATACTCTGCAGTTCCTCTACCGTGTTTACCTAACACGCCAAATCCATGAGCATCATCAACCATTACTCTAGCTCCATATTGCTTAGCTAAACGAACAATTTCTGGAAGATTACAAATATCTCCACTCATTGAGAAAACCCCATCCGTAACGATTAATTTACCCTTTTCAGGATCAGCTTTTTTCAATACTCTTTCTAAATCTTCCATATCATTATGACGGAATCTCACCATCTCAGCATATGACAATCTCGCTCCATCATAGATTGATGCATGATTTTCACGATCACAAAAAATTAAATCATTTCTTCCAGCAATCGCCGAAATAATTCCTAAATTAGATTGAAACCCAGTTGAAAATGTAACACAAGCTTCTTTATTTAAAAACTCAGCTAACTCTTTTTCTAAAGTTATATGAGTCGTCAAAGTTCCATTTAAAAATCTTGAACCAGATACACCTGACCCAAACTCTTTCATTGCTTTTACACCGGCTTCAATAACACGCTCATCACCAGTTAATCCCAGGTAATTGTTAGAACCAATCATGATTCTTCTCTTACCTTCCATAAATACTTCGATATCTTGTTTTGTTTCTAATGCATGAAAATATGGATATATGCCTAACTCTTTGTATTCATTAGCTAATGTATAATCCTCGCATTTTTTAAATAAATCCATATTAAAATCCTCCTAATAAAAAATATGGCATAACGCCTAACTTGTAAGCAATTATACCATATCTTAGGATTTTTGTATATTACATATTTTTTATTTTACTCAGTCCTTAAAGCGATAACTGGGTCCTTCTTTGCAGCCATTCTTGCAGGTATTAATCCGGCAATATAAGCTAAGAAAATACTAATTAAGACCAAAGAAATCATATGGAGACTAGAAAGTTTTGCAACGTTAGCTATCTCACTCAAATTCTCAATAATTAAGTTTATTGGAATAATCATTAATAAACTAACCACAATTCCTACCACTCCAGCTGCAAAGCCAATAATAAGATTTTCTGAGTTGAATACTCTTGAAATATCTTTCTTTCTAGCTCCAAGAGCTCTTAACACACCAATTTCTTTAGTTCTTTCAATTACACTAATATAAGTAATAATCGCAATCATAATTGATGAAACCACTAACGAAATAGCCGCAAAAGCTATCAAAACAATTGATATTGTATCAATCACACCACCAACCATTGAAGTAATAGTTGCAGCTTGATCAACATATTCGATCTTATCATCATCACTAAGACCTTCATTATAAGCATCCAGATATACCTTCACATCTTCTTTGGCATCAAAGTTAATTGGATATAATGAGATTTGTTGATATCCACCAACTTCTTCAGGGAAGTTTTCATAAATATAGGTAGCTACTTCTGAAGTATAACCTAATCCATTCATCAACAAAGAGACATTTGAGCCTTCTTTAGCTCTAATAATACCTGATATAGTAACATCTAACGCTTCAGATACATCACTTCCTAAGATATTATATTCTCCTAAGTATAGTTTAAAATCATTTCCAACAATATCAGAGAAATCAAACTCAGTTTCATTATCTGTATCAAAACCTAAAACTTGGAGTGTTGATTTATAAATTCGGTTATATTCATCAACTACTAAAACTACTTCAAAACTACCATTTTCTAAATCTACAGTAGGATTTGTTCCATAGATTAATTCATAATTATTATCGTAAACTTGACCTTCAGGTAATAGTGTTAAGAAAGAGAAGGTAAAACCAAATGTTTCAGCTGGATTAGAAGGATCACTATCTTCAATAGTTTCAGAATAAACTGGTACATAAGCCTCACCAACACCAGGAACACTCATATACTTCAATAAAGACATATTGACTTTCTTCTGATACTTAACTCCGCTTAATGTTTCTTGTCCTTCACCTGCAACATAGTCTTCAATATATTGGACATAATCATCAGTGATATTATTTGGTGTCAAGAAACTTTGGAAGCGATTTTCATCGTACATAGTCGCAAAGTCTGTCTCCGGATATATCTCCAAATCAGTTTCTCCTGCTTGTCTAATCTTTTCAAAATCTAATCTAGACTCGGTTACTGTTAAAGGATAACCAGACAGTGTATCTTGTTCAAATTTATCAATTTCCTGATCTAAACCATTTGACAAGGATAAAATCAAAGCAATACCAATAATCCCTATACTCCCAGCAAAAGCAGTCAGTAAAGTTCTACCTAATTTGGTTCTTATGTTATTTATTGAAGATATTAAAGCCATTTTAAAACTCATAGCTGTTTTCTTGAAATTAAGTTTTGAATTATCATTTAAATCTTTTTTAACTGGGTTTGAATCATCTATTATTTTTCCGTCTTTTAACTTGATAATTCTATTAGCATATTTATAAGCTAGTTCAGAATCATGGGTAACCATAATGACTAACTTATCTTTTGCAATTTCTTTGATTAAGTCTAAAATTTGAATAGAAGTGACTGAATCTAAAGATCCTGTAGGCTCATCGGCTAAGATAACATCTGGATTATTAGCTAAAGCTCTTGCAATTGCAACTCTTTGACTTTGCCCACCTGATAATTGATTCGGTCTTTTATGAATATGGTCTTTCAACCCTACTCTATCAAGCACTTCAATCGCTCTTTTCTTTGATTCCGCTTGAGAAACCCCACTTAATGAAAGTCCCATTTCAACATTTTGCAAAACACTTAAATGAGAGATTAAATTATGAGATTGAAAAATAAATCCAATGGAATTATTTCGATACATATCCCAATCTTTATCAGCAAAGTTCTTTGTTGATTTTTCGTTGATTAACAAATCACCTTTATCAGCGTGATCAAGTCCACCTATAACGTTAAGCATAGTTGTTTTACCACAACCAGACGGACCTAATACAGTTACAAACTCGGCCTGTCTAAATTCAACACTTACATCGTCAAGTGCGTTTTGTGAGAACTCACCAATTACATAACTTTTGGAAATATTTTTTAGTTTTAACATGTTTCTTCCTCCATATACCCATGTTGTAAAATTTCTAGGTATTCTTCTAATAATAGTTTTGATGCTTGATAATTCAAGCTTTTAACACTGGAAATAAATAACGTGTTTTTTAATACTGCAAATGCTAAATCAATTGTTTGGATTACTTGTTTCTTATCTTTATAGCGAAACTGTGATAAATCTAAATATTTATATAATCTTTCACAATCCGCTAAAAAAGGAATTTGTTGTTGAAGACGATTTATTTCATCTTCAGGTCTACCGTGAAAATATATCAATATGTTTGATAAGAACTTCTTGATTGTTTCATTTTGATAAAACTCAAAAACTTGCTTATGAATAAGAATCATTAGTTCTTTCAAGTTTCCACTTGCAAACTCATTCATTGTTTTGATATTATCTGTAATTTTTTCCTTAAATCTTTCCAGTAGGTAAAACAATAAATCATACTTATCTTCAAAATATGTATAAAAACTTCCTCTGGAAATTCCTGCGTTTTTAATAATTTGATTGATTGAAGCTTCAGCAAAAGGTACTCTTGTAAACTCTTGGATTGCTGATTGAATGATTGTTTCTTGTTTATCATTAGCTAAATTAAAAAATGTTTGGCTAGGCATATGTATTCACCTCGCTAGTATTGTATATGACAACCTGTCATATGTCAAATGATTTACACTTTTCTCACTAAAACATCAAAAAAAGAGGTTCTCACCTCTTTAGTGTTTTTTATAGATTAATTATTTTTTCGCATCTTCGGCAAATCTGGCAAGCCCTTTGTCAGTTAACTCATGTTTTACCATATCTTTAAGAACTTTATAAGGAATGGTAGCTATATCAGCGCCTGCTTTTAAACTTTGATCCACGTGATTCTTATGTCTTATTGAAGCAGCGATAATTTTCGTTTTAAAATTATATGTTTTAAACATATCTTTAATATCTTTAACTAAATTATAACCAGCATCATCTAAACCAGTCAAATCATCAACTCTTCCTAAGAATGGTGAAACATAAGTAGCTCCAGCTGTAGCTGCCATTAAGGCTTGAGACATAGAAAACACAAGTGTTACGTTAGTTTTTATTCCTGAATCAGTAAGAATTCTTACAGCTTTTACACCTTCAATTGTCATTGGTATTTTAATTACGATATTTTTATGCATTTTTGCATACTCTTTGGCTTCTTCAACCATTACCATTGCTTCTGCTTCTGCTACTTCAGCACTGATTGGGCCATCAATTAAGCCAGTTATTTTATTAATTGCTTCAATCAAAGTTATCCCTGATCTTGCTATCAATGTTGGATTTGTGGTTACACCAGAAACAATTCCCCACTTAGCCACTTCTTCAATTTCTGATATCACCGCTGTATCTGCAAATATTTTCATAATTCCTCCCTATTTTAATAGATATTTTACTTCTTCAAGTAAATTATCTTTTATTTGATTTGCTTCTTGAACAACCTCTTCGATTGTATCTTCATATTCTTTCTTTAATTCTTCATCATTTAGTCCTGGTAAATTTATTAAAACATTCATAGCTGCACCTTCAACAGCCGTGTATAGCATTAAGACACTAACTCCCTGATCAGATATTGTATTTTTATTTGAATATTTAATCAAATCTTCAACTTCTCTTAATGACTCTATTGCAATTGCACAAACCTTAAGAGGAACTTTAATACATTGCAAAGTAGCTTTATCAATTTCTTTAGCTCTTAATGCAACTTCTTCATCGCTTTCTTTAGGTAACTTAAACGCGTACATTAAACTGTTAAAAGCTAGAGTATCTTCATCGATAAGATTTAGAAACAGGTCTTGATTCTTCTTAAACAACTCTAATGACTTATTATACTTTTCTTGAACATCAGATTCAAGCAACTTAAATTTCTTTTTTCCAACGCTTAAGTTACCAACCATTGAGATTAACGCACATGCATTAGCGCCTGCTAAAGCACTAACACTTCCACCACCTGGTGCTGGTGATGAGGAAGCAAGTTCATCTATAAAATCTTTAACTTTTAAATCAACTAATTTCATCAGTTTTTCTCCTTTACTAACTGCCTATTTTCAACTACAAGCTTTCCTTTTTTAAAAACCGCATAGGTATGATTAATTCCGTAATGATAAATAAAATAATCCAGATTCTTCGCATCTAATAAAAGAAGATCGGCATCTTTCCCTACTTCAATACTACCAATTTTATGAGACTTATCTAAACTATATGCTGGATTAATTGTCGCAGCAGTAAGGATTTCTTGCGGTAACATCCTTAGTTTATTACCTGAAATCTGTAAAGTTAACTGATAATTCTCCGATGGAGTTGACCCAGGATTATAATCACTTGAAACACTAACTGCCACACCTGCATCAATTAGTTTTCTTGCTGGTGCATATTCTTTATTTAAAAAGAATGATGTGGCTGGCAAGAGATTAGCAATCGTGTTGGTCTTAGCAAATCTTAAGATATCTTCATCCGTGATTGCCATTAAATGATCTATCGTTTTAGCTTCTAAGTCTAAAGCAACTTTTGTCCCTCCGATTGAATCGATCTCATCGGCATGCACTCTCAATCTAAAACCTAATTCTTTTGCTCTCGTTAGAAGTCTTTTTGTCTCAACTGCGTTAAACACTCCAGTTTCACAGAAAATATCAACGTAATCAGCCAATCCTTCTTTCTTTATAATCTCTAAATCAGCAATAACTTTATCTAAGAAGTCATTTCTTCTATCTCGATATTCCTCAGGTAATGCATGAGCTCCCAAATAAGTGGAATGGATAGTAATTGGCTGATCTTCATTTAGTTTTTTTAATACTTTTAATTGCTTAATCTCAGTTTCTAAATCTAAACCATATCCACTTTTAGCTTCAATTGTTGTTACTCCAAACAATAGCATTTCCTCTAATGATTTCTTAGCTTGGTTATAGAGTTCTTCAAAACTAGCTGTTCTTGTCATTTTAACAGTATTTAATATACCCCCACCAGCTTTTAGAATCTCTAAATAGTCAACTCCTGCAATTTTACTACTGAACTCAGCTTCTCTTGAACCACCAAAAACTAAATGAGTATGGCTATCAACTAAGCCGGGTAAGCAAACCTTGCCTAAGGCATCATATGTCTCATAACCAGGTTTCAAATACATTGAAAAATCACCGTTACCAACAACAGAGATTACTCCTTCTTTTATAACAATAAAAGCATCATTAATCGTCAGAATATTACTCATTAATCGTCCTTTTACTGGGGGTTTATGATTATTTGAATAGATTGTTTTTATATTGTGAATAATTAGATTAGCAGCCATTATTCCTCCTACAGAAAATAATCAATAATTTTATCTACTGAGAAATCTCTTAAGCATAAGTACTTCTCGCTTAGTTTAACTATCTCTTGGAAACTAATATCTTCTGGAAATTCAATACCTTCGCAATCAGTATAATACTTTAAAGATCTTACCAATGCATCTTTAGGGATTAAACCGACTATCTCAGCAGTAGGCACTTCAAAATGATATCTTTTTGCTTCTGATTTAACTGTTTCAAAAATTCGGTAGATCGGATTTTTCTTATAATTAAGAATATTCATTGTTACTTGAGTATGTCCACGATTTTCCAAGTAAACTGGTCCAGCCTGAACATATTGGTAACCGCCGCTTGATTGTCTAATTGCCTTAGCAAACTTACCAGTTGTTTTCTCATCAGTAGTTAATATATCTATGTTATAAGCAATCAAAAAATCTCTAGCTCCTACACCAATACAACCAAAAGTAGGATGGATTTCTGGTCTGCCATAATCTGGAACCCAAACCGGATCCTTAATCTTATCTTTCATCCCCTCAAACTCACCCTTGCGAATATTCGGTAAAGAAACTCTTTCTTCCTTTTTAGCTGCTTCTGCATACATAAAACAAGGAATATCATATAATTCAGATATTTGTTTCGCTAAAATATTAGCGTATGAAACACACTCTTTCATTGTTATATCCGCTATAGGGATAAACGGGATAACATCGATAGCTCCCATTCTTGCGTGTTCTCCACGATGGCTATTCAAGTCAATTTCTTCTAAGCATACCTTAGTCATATCTAATATAGCATCAATCATCTTATCAGGTGAACCAATAAGGGTTACGACTGTCCGGTTATAATCAGCATCTGCTTCATAGTTAATTAATTTAATTTCTGGATGATTTTCAAAAACACTGATAATTCTTGCAATTTTTTCTTTATCTCTTCCTTCAGAGAAATTAGGAACACATTCTACTATTTTAGCCATTACTTTCCACCTTCTAAATAATGTTTATCTACTAATTTTTTTATTTTTTCTTCATCTGTAAGATTTGGTAAAGTAATATATGAGTTATTATCTAATGAATTATATTCTTCTACAGTAGTAATAGAATTAGCTTGTCTTGCCCAAGCTCTTCTTGATACCCCTGCCATAACATCAAATAACATTGCACTCTTCAAAATCTCATCAACTCTACTAGAGCCATCGAGTACCATACCATAACCACCGTTAATAACTTTACCAATACCAACGCCCCCACCATTATGCAGAGTTACTAAAGACATACCTCTAGCACTGTTTCCTAAAGCCACATGAGTTGCCATATCAGCCATGATATTTGAACCATCTTTGATATTAGATGTTTCTCTAAATGGTGAATCAGTTCCTCCAGTATCATGATGGTCTCTTCCTAACATAATTGGTCCTACTTCTTTATTTCTAACCATTTCATTAAACTTAAGCGCAATTTTCAATCTTCCATATGCATCTTGATACAAAATTCTCGCCTTTGTTCCAACAACTAAATTATTCTTTTTAGCATCTCTTATCCAGTTATAATTATCCAAATCTTGGAATCTTCGTTCTTTATCTATACAAGCCATAGCGGCTTTATCTGTCAATTCTAAATCTTCTTCTTTTCTCGATAAACAGACCCATCTAAATGGACCATACCCATAATCAAAAAGAACTGGTCCTAAGATATCTTCTACATAAGAAGGCCAGATGAATCCATCTAAATCATTTTTACCATTTTTACATATTTCTTTGATCCCACTATCACTAATAGCTTTCATAAAAGAATTTCCATAATCAAAGAAATAAGTACCTTTTGCGGTTATCTTTTTAATAACTTCAAAATGTCTTTTTAAGGTTATATCAACTAAAGCTTTAAATTTTGTTTTATCATTTTTTAGTAAATCAGTTCTTTCTTCAAAACTAACATCAACAGGACAATATCCTCCATCATATACTGCATGACAAGAAGTTTGATCACTTAATAAATCAATATAGATACCTGCTTCAACAGCATATTCTAATAAATCCACAATATTTCCATGAAAAGCAATCGCTACTGGAGTTTTTGCTATTTGATGGTTTTTAGCGATTTTAAAAGCAGTAGCTGGTTCACGAACAATTTCATCAACCCATCCTTGATCATATCTTGTCTGAATTCTCGATAAATCAACTTCAGCAATAATGGAAGCAGCTCCAGCAATTACCGCAGCTTTACCTTGTGCTCCACTCATACCACCTAAACCACTTGAGATGAATAGTTTACCGGGCAAATTTTCTTTCTCAGGTATTCCTAGTTTCATTCTTCCAGCATTAAGTAAAGTTGAGTATGTGCCATGGACTATCCCTTGTGGACCGATATACATCCAACCCCCAGCAGTCATTTGTCCATAATTCGCTACTCCCAATGAAGAAGCACGGTTAAAATCAGCTAAGTTATCAAACTCACCGATCATTAAGCCGTTGGTAATAACAACTCTTGGAGATTGTTTACTAGAAGCAAACAAGCCTAGAGGATGTCCAGACATAACCACAAGAGTTTGTTCATCGTTCATAACCTCTAAATATTTCTTAACCAAATGATACTGCATCCAGTTTTGTAATACACTCCCTGTTTCACCATATGTTACTAACTCATAAGGATATAAAGCAATATCAAAATCAAGATTATTATCAATCATTACTTGAAAAGCTTTACCTTCAATAGTATTACCAATATATTCATCTATCGGTTTTCCTACAATATTACCAACTGGTCGAAAGCGGTAACCATAGATTTTGCCTCTAGTTAATAACTCCTCTAAAAACTCCTCAGCTAATTCATCATGCCACTTTTTTGGAAGATATCGAAGAGCGTTCTTTAAAGCTAATTCCGTCTCTGTTTTACTCAAAGAAAAATCTCTTTTTGGAGCTCTTCTTATTCCACTAATAAAAGGTTTAGACTCTGGTAATTCAGTAAAAATACTTTCTAAACATACTTTTTCAATCATCCAATCCACTCCTCATAATCTCTTTAAATTCTTCAGTTTTTATTAGTTTATTTATTTTATGGATATACTCATACATAATACCATCATTATCGATAAAACTAATATCTTTTCGAATGAAATCAAAGATTCTCTTAGTTTTATCACTTAAATCCTCAGGACTTAAAAAATCCACAGCTTGAAGAGCAGTAAATAATTCCATAGCTAAGACATAATGAGTATTATCAATTATACTCTTTGCTTTTCTTGCAGAAATAGTCCCCATTGAAACATGATCTTCTTGATTAGCTGATGAAGGTATTGAATCCACGCTAGCTGGATGAGATAATACTTTATTCTCACTAACCAAAGAAGCTGCACTATATTGAACAATCATAAACCCTGAGTTTATCCCAGAATTCTTTACCAAAAACGCTGGCAAACCATTACTTAAACTTGCATTAACCATTCTTTCTAATCTTCGTTCTGATATATTAGCCAGCTCACTAATCGCTATTGCTAGAAAATCCATTGCAAGAGCAATTGGTTGACCGTGGAAGTTCCCTGCGGAAATAACACTTTTATCTTCAACAAACACCAAAGGATTATCAGTAACAGCATTCATTTCTCTTTCCACAGTATTTTTCGCATAGTTTATCGCATCTAAGCTAGCCCCTATTACTTGTGGAGAACATCTTAATGAATAAGCATCTTGGACTCGTAAATCTCCTTGTCTTGTCATCAGTTTCGAATCAGACAATAAAACTAACATTTTCTTAGCTACTTCAATTTGACCTATTTGATTTCTTGACTCATGAATTCTTGGATCAAAAACATCAATTATTCCTCTTAAAGCTTGCATAGTCAAACCAAGGTTGTATAGGGAAAGACTTACTAAATCGTTCGCTTCCAATAAATTAATCGCAGCTAAAGATGTCATTGCTTGAGTTCCATTAATCAAAGACAAGCCTTCTTTTGCCTGTAAATGATCAATTGCTTTGATTCCAGCTTTCTCTAACCCTATTTTTGCTGGTAATCTTTCACCCATATAAAAAACTTCACCTAAACCAATAATTGGTAAAGCCATATGACTAAGTGGAGCTAAATCACCACTAGCTCCTAAACTCCCTTGAGAAAAAATAACTGGGATTAGATTTTTATTAAGAAACTCTATCATCTTCTCAATAACCTCTAATCTAATACCACTATTCCCTTTAATTAAAGCATTAACCCTTAAAAGGAGCATTCCTCTTACAACTTCTTCAGAGAAAACTTCCCCTACACCACATGCATGACTTTTTATTAAGTTTTCTTGAAGTTTGGCTACATCACATTTTTTTATAGAAACATCAGATAATTTTCCAAAACCAGTATTTATTCCGTATGTTGGAATCTCTGATTCAATAACTTCTAAAACATAGTTTCTAGCATCATTAACTTTATTTTTGCTCATCTCTTCAATAGCAACTTTTTCTTTGTCAATGACAATTCTTTTAAATTTCAATAAATCTAAATTCGACCCATTAATTTTAATCACATTATCACCTAGCTTTCATAACTATTATAAAAGGTATTAAGGTTATTGTAAAGCGTTTTCAGTAATCAAGACAAGAAAAAAGCGACCAAAAATAGTCGCTAAGAATCAAAATATATATTACTAGTTTTTTTATTAATATTAAGTATAGAAATATTGGTTAGTTCCTTAATTGATTGATCGATTCTTTGCTACATAATCGACTTTTAGATGTCAAAGCTTGTTCTTCATATTTCTATGTATATGATATCATAACCCACTGTTTAATTTCCATCACAGTCCAAACTGCTAATTAAGGCAGTTAGACTCAATATTTCATTCTTAAAACTTAGATCAAAGATCTATTGTTATATTGAGTCTGTTTGCCTTTCATAATCTTAATTTTTAATTTCTCTTCCAAATCACATAATGGGTTTGGTAGTTTTTGTTTTTTATGAAGCATACTATCTTTTCAGTAATCTTTTTATTGCTACAGTAACTGCCTACTAAATTAATGTTTTTTCTATCAACGTTAAAATAAAGTTCTTTCTTTTTGAATCCATCTATATGTTCTTTTAAAATAAATACAAGACATTTTCTATAAAATCTGTATTCTATTTTTACATCGACTATTTCATTCCAACTAATTTTACAAATGTTCTTTTTAAGTAAATTCCACGATATTGTTTCATTTGATAAAGTAATTTTAGAGAGATATGTCTTTGGCGCTAATATAAATACTAGCGAGAAGGCAAAAAGTATAAATATGAAAGCTGAAACAAATACTAATACTTCATGAGCGGTCAGTGTTCCTAAGTTGATAGATATAATATAGGAAATCACTACAATTGATTCAGTTATTATTGCAAGTATAATATGATTTATTATCCAATACTTACTTTTATAAAATGTATTTCTCATTTTTATACCCCTTTAAACAAATATAGGTCTTGGCAGTTCAATTTCACCTGAACCTACCATTTCATAGAACCAAGTTGCTGCATCAATTATTATTTCACCAGCAATACAAAATGCAGCTGCCCAACCCCTTCCAAGTGGGCTAACAACGCTTCCTTGAGGTATTAAAGAACCTGTTAATCCTAAGAATCCGTACATGAGTGAATTTAGGTAAATCTTATCTCGGTCAATTCCTGATGCTCCATGATCCATTCTCTGTTGAACATATGATCCAAGTCCTCCACCGAATCCAGCAATTCCGTATGAAGATATAACAGAGCCAGCAAGCAAACCAAGAACAGCAAGCCCTTTTGCTTCTGCAGCAAGGTATAACAACTCTGCTCCAGCCATTGCCCCAGCAGCTAATAATGTACCGGAGATTAAACCTCCTACCCATCCGGCTTCAAATTTGCCACCTAGGAACTCATTAGTAAACCCTCCAAGCAGAGAACCGGCTCCAGCAGAAACCAGAATTCCTCCTCCTGATCCGATAAATATAATGCCTACAGTTATTAATGCAATACTACTGATTATCATCCATGTTTTTGGACTCATTCCTGTGCTGTCTGTGAACATTACTGGATTATTAGCGCAGTATGAATAAACATTATTTGTTCCTAAACTTCCAACTTGACCCAACATGCCATCGGTGTTTATAAATCTACCAATTTCAGGAAGATAATATCTACTGTTAAGATAATACATTCTTATCTCATCTTCGTATTTATAACCTCGATATCTCATAGAATTGTAATCGCCGATTGTGCTTGCCAAGGTTCCAGTTGTTTCAACAATATTTCCATATCCATCGTAAAAATATTCTACAACAACGGTTCCATCAGATTTCAGTATTTTTGTTACATCTCCTTGAATATTAAACGTATAGATGTAATCTTCAGTACTTGCACCATCAAAACATGTGAATCCTATTAACCTTCCATCGTAGTCATAAGTGTAAATAATCTGATAGTCCTCAAACCAGGTAGTAGTATAGTAATAGATGATTTCAGATAACAATACATCTCCAGATAATGAATACTCATATTTCTCATCTTGAGTTCCATCGCCATCTATATCGATTATTTTTGAAGTTCTTATTCCTTGGTCATTATAAGTATACCATATTTCAGCGATTTTTGAAGTGGTTAAGGAAGTTGAATATATTTGAATTCCAACTAGTGTTCTCCCTTCCCAGAACAAATCAGCATGATTATACCTTGTGCCTTCATAATAGAAATTCGTAATCTTGGTTGGATTGCCTTGATTATCATAAGTAAATGAACTAGTTGATGATTGCCCATTCTCAAGTATAGTATAACTACTTAATTGGTCTCTCCAGCCACTAGGATAGTCTTTATAATATGTTGTGAGACTCTCCTCAGGATATATTGAAACTGGGTCGCCAACTTTTATTACAATTCTAAATCGTATTGTATATGCCCCTCCATTAGTTGCTTGATAATAATTATAATAATATCCTTCGGTGGATGTATCTAAATTACTACTTATTAGGGTGGTTGTCATACCAAGTATATACCCACTAGGTACTAATAGCATGTTAACGGAATCTTGACCAGCTCCTTTTTCCAATTGAGCCGAACTGATTGACGATAGTTCACCTAATCCGGTAACATCAATATACCTAAAACTCAATGATACATTTCCTCCTACACTTATAGAGTAGATGTCTTGATAATCATTTGTTAAGTTATATTGCATATATGCATCTTTTGAACCGAAATTCTCCTGATAGAAACTTGGGATTGAGTAAATAGCATCCTCTGGATCTCCATACTTATGAGAGTTTATTTCATACAGATTCCCTCTTTCATCATAGTGATAGTACTTAGTGTAGTTTGTTGGCTCATAATCAGAAATTAGATATCTTGAATCTCTTGAGTTTTCAATTGTTAATTGAGTCAAATCGTCGTATGTATAATCCTTTTGTATCGTTTGTGTGCTTGAAGTTGAAGTATCATAAAACGTGTATATTTCTTGTGTAATATTTCCAAGAGAATCGTATTGATAATCATAGCTAAAATCTAGATTGTTATTCACAAAATTATACTCAATTCTCTCGATTCTAGATGTATAATCTTCATAAGTGTATTCAATATCAAACTGAATTGAACTAATTCCTGTTATTGTGAAATGAATACTCTGAATTCTACCTAAAGGATCAATTACGCTTGAAGCATCTTCATATATATAGTCTTTTATAAGAGAATCATTTGTCCCAGATAAATTATAACTTGTACTATCATACAACTCATTGTAAGTTGATGATTCAACATAATCATAGTTTGAGGTTATAGTTTCATCATTTATATTGCAGGTATATCCTACAATATTGCCATCATCATCATAGTCATATTCATATACATCTCCATTGTCAAAAGTAATTGTTACTAAATTACCTTTTGTATCATATTCATAGTATTCTTTTGAATTAATTATCAAATCTTCATAAATAATAATCCTATCTTGGGAATCATATGTATAGGTAAATCTAGTTTCTCTAGTCATACCGCTTGCTTGGAAATCTATACTTGTAATGTTTTTATTATTATCATCATAGTTAAAATAAATAATATCTCCAGTGCCTTCATATGTTTGAGATGAAATAATATTTGTTTCATAAACGTCTATAATATAATCATATGACATTAAAGTTTGATTGTTGACTCGAACTGATTCCATTCTACCCAATGAATCATAAATTATATAATAACTATAACCAGTATCCAAGTTGATTTCAATCAACCTCTCATACTCATCATAGATATATTCAACATATGATGTTGTTGTATTATCCTTGTCATCAATATAATCAACATAGACTTTTTTCAAAGACCCATCGTCATAGTATTCATAGTTCGTGTCAACATTATTTGCATTATTAATATACTCCAGTAGCCCAGTTACTAAATCATTATAATATGTTGTAGTCTCTCCATATTCATCTACAGAGGAGTACATATATTGGCCAGTGCTATCAAAATTCGTGGATCTTGTAAAATATGCATCTAAATCGTTGCTTGTCCCCACATAGTAAGTCTCCATTTGTCCATAACTATTATATGTTGGTGATATCTTAACATTATTCTTTAGTATCCCTGTAATTCTATTATTAGATTGACTATATGTCGTTACGTTCCCATCTCTATCAGTAAATGTTTCTGGTATTTGGGTATACTGGTCTGTATTGGATGGATATGTATACGCGACTGAAGTGTTATCTCCATAATATTCTCCAGTTAACCTTCCGTAATCATCATAGTTCTTGATTACTTCATCACTATTAAAAAACATTGTAAGCCCATCAAATTGCACATCTCCAGATCCATAGTAAATTAGTGTTATATCTAGCCTTTCACAATCCTCATCAATTATTACAGATTTATAGGAGAATTGCCAGTTATGATGATGCAAATCAAATGGAATATAGACTGATGTATTATATCCATCTACATCTTCAGTTTTTTCAATCAAACCTCCATTACTATCATATTGATTGACCAAAATGCCATAAAAAATTCCAGTGTATCCATTTGTAATATATGGTGCAGTTAGATTTTTTGACCAACCCCCAATATACATACTATAGATATCCCCGTCAATGTAATTCTCAAACGCTTCTCTATAAATGCTAGTTTGCATTGCCCCAGTTAACTGAATGGCTTGATCGCCTAGAATACTCTCAAATGTTGCGTCTACGTCTGACGTGCCATATGTAATTTGCTCAATTGTAGCGGTAGTCTGACTGGCTAAAGCCCACTCGTTTGTTATTGATAATCCTTCTTCAAAAGATGAGTTATGTATCAGATTTGCTTGAGCCGTATCAAATTTATTTGTCAATAATACATTATCAAAATATACATGCCCAAGTGTATTGCTCAAAAGTATTACATCAATAGTTGTATCTGGTTCGTCAACAAAGAAATCTATGCTAACAGTGTGCCATTGACTATCATTTGGAACATATCTATATTCTGATCCTATCCTTAGCCAAACATGGTTACCAGATTCTGATCCTTCGTTCTTAATATCGACTGAAAGAGAATAGTATCCCTCATCTAAAATTATTTCTCTGGATACATGAGCTCCCGACCAAAAGGCATCATACACAAGATGAATGTCTAGTGCATAATTCCCAGATGTTTTTTCTGTTGTAGATACTTCAACCGAGTCATCAGAAGCAAAACAGGTATTCCATGTAGTCCAGTCTTCTTTACCATCCTCGAAGCTACTATTTGTTATTAAATCACTTGTGGGAATATCTGGTGATGATTCGCTATATAGTTTATGATTTAAGTTATAATCGTAATCATCATCTCCCATTAACTCATGCAATCTGTAAATATCTATATAACTATAGTAAAGAGCATTAGCCTCGTTATCAATCAAAGATATTGTGTGACCAAATGTATCAAAACTATACTGGACAAAACTACCCGAATGATCACTAACTTTAGTTTGTGAATAATTATTATCATAGTTAATTTGCGAATATTTAGTGCTGTCAAAATAGGATTCAATATATGATACTTTGTAGTCGTCTCCGCTATAATAATGATACCTTATTTCTTCACCTAAAGATTCTAGTCCTGTATCTTCATCAATATATTTAACAAATCCTTTAGATAGCAAATCAGAAGCATAATGATCATACCTCACGATTTTATCAACATTTGTCAAATCAGAAGTATTAAGTGACAGATCTCCGTCTTGGTCGTAATCAGTTAGATAGTATATATCATGAAGGAAATTTGTTGAACCATAATACACATAATAGACTTTTTCTAAATTGTGTAAAGTGCTATTTGAGTCAATAGTCTTTAGTGTAATACTCACAAGCCTGTTGTTACCATCATAGTCAAAATCCAATTTATTACCCGCAGTATCGCTCACATAATTTACTAATTTTGATGTTGCACTGCTTCTACTAATGGTGGTTTCTAGGTCACTATATAGTTCATAAATTTTTTCAAGATACGTCTCAGTCCCACTTGTAACGTCAAAATTGTACATAGTACCATTACTTGTCACAATAGAAGCTCCTGAATATGTCGAGGATGAATCAAAGTCAACTAATATATCTCCAGACCCGTCTTCAGCAATATAACAAACATCATTTACTCCAAATCTAGAATCACATACTTCTAAAGGATAATAATTTATCTTGTTTCCAGTGAAATCAATGCTGTATATTTCTTCGTTGTTTGCATCAAAATGAAGCATTAAGTTGTAATTGACATTCCATCCATTACCATAACCAATATTTGGCGACGATGAAAATGTCATATTGTTACTGTAGGAAAAACTCAGTCCAATACTTTGTAGGTCGGTTTGGAAGCTAAAGTCGTTTCTGACTAGATATAATTGTTGCGTAAAATCTGAAATATATCCTGTTCCCGCTGCACTAATGTCTTGCGAATTGTATGTCCAATAATCTTTTAACCCTTCTAAATCCTCGCTATCAAAATATCCTATGGAGATAAAAGGTCTTTCTGTTGTAAGATAATCGGAAAGTCCCGTAGCATCAGAGGAATAAAAAATGATTTCATTCGTACCTGATGTGTTCAATTGAAATCCTGGCATATTTTCAATCTCAAGTTCGTTCCAATTATTAACTGAATATGTTATATCAATATGATAGCTTTGACTCCCCGATTCCACACTTGCACGATTTACTAATGTTATGGGGAAAACGCTTGGATCAAACGGATACATGCTTAAATCGGTATAATTATCAACTTCATTAACAAATAGTTCACCACCACCATTATTTTCCGTTGTTGTTAAGTTCAAAGTGGCAAACACAACTTGATGGTCTTTTAATGTAGTAGGTACTGTAAAATTTATCAAGCCAATATTGTCAAATTCACCCGTACATTTAATTATTGAGTCCGAATGTGAATTTGTAGAATATGTCGCATTGTAATAAGTATCCTGAATTGACATTCCGGTGGATTGTATACTACTTATTGTAGGATCAATTGTTACTGGATAACTAGCGGATTCAAGCCACTTATCACTTGGAATGATGGTAATCTCATATGTCTTGTTTCCTAATTCAACCAATTGATACTCGATGTCAAACGAATTGTTCATTTCATTGTCAATCATATATAGATCACTAAAAAGTGAAGACTACTTCGTCTTCGTCATTGA
>NPID01001897.1_pt1 | contig 21360 bp, 18 predicted proteins | sample 8637491 | NCBI WGS metagenome assembly NPID01 (sample SAMN07420843, study PRJNA396082) | bioreactor metagenome | isolation source: sample BA6 brine-fed electro-methanogenic bioreactor BA | place: Japan: Kochi | collected 2016-06-14 | reverse complement strand
ATGTCATTGTTTGGCTATCGCCAAGAAAAATTGAGGCATAAGCCATAAATGAATGTATCTTTTCAGGAGAGATTGGAAGTTGATATTCTTTTAATTCAGGCTCTATATCGCGCTCGGTTGTAATAAATATTTTACCGTGTGGCTTAAGAATTTCTATTAACCTAAGTTTCTGTTCCAGCGACAAACCGCTTATGCCAAAATCGTGGTGTGCCTTAAAAACGTTAAAGCGCATAATAAAGAACTTTTCATCTTCTTTAATTCCAACTTCTTTTAAAATACTTGGGTCGGGCTTAAATCTTTTGGGGTGCAAGTAGGCTAATTCATGGTAACCAGAATAGTAAACTGTATCTGTACGCTTTCTTTTTCCTTTTAAAACATCGGGTGAAATTAATCTAGACGCATATGGACTCACATACTTGGTTACCAGAGGCTGAACATCGTCATCATCGTCATCAAAAACAACAGATTTTACTTTTGATATTTTTGAAACATGGGCTACAGTAACGGAAGTACCAATGGCCACATCTATTTTTTCTTTTTTGCATATTCGCCACAACTNNCACAACTTATAGCCATACTGTAACTGCCTTATTACTTTACCAATTATGCCATCGGCCTTTTTAGGAAAAACAATGTATTGAAAACCATAAAAATCGAGAAGTTTTTGTGCAACAGGAAGATTTTTAACCGTCCAAACCACCTTGTGGCCATTAGCAGTTAATTCTGTTGCAAGATTTCTATAGTAGTGAACATGTGCAGGGTGGCCTATGTCGATTAGGATATTCATTAATTTAGTTTTGCCAATACGTTGAGTCCAATTTTCCCAATTCTATATAAAAGCGGGTTTAAAACTTTAATAAATCTGCCATGTTCAACTAACTCTCCTCCAAATTGCGATTTATAATCTCTCACACCATATTGATCGTTTGGTTTGCCTGCTCCCATAAAGTCAACTAAAGTAAGATTGTTATCAATGGCATATTCAATGGCTGCAATCACAGCCAAATGGGTTGGGAAAATCCTTTTATGGTAATTCCTTAAACCACAGTAATAGTATGTATAGATTGCTTTATTCTCTAGGAATGGGCATATAGATCCACCAATTACTTTCCCTTTGTGTTTAACTATAAAAACTTTTGCAATGTTACTATTAAAAAGACTTATAAAATAAGATAAAGAAGGAAGTGGCAACTTAACCTTTGTTTTATATAACTCATGAAGAATAAAATAAACCCCTTCAATTTCCTTTTCGTTAGCACATAAACCATAAGTTGCTCCCTCCGATATTGACTGCTTAATTTCTCTCTTGCGATTGTACTTAAAAAGTTTATGAAGAGACTCCTTGTTTACATTCTGTAACGATAGTTGAAAGTTAAGATAGGGTTCATAATCCCATCCTGCATTAATAAATGCTTGTTTGTAGGCAGAATAATCAGAAAAATTACGTGTTTCCAAATAAATGACCTTTCCTTTCAATATTGTTGACACCTCTTTCAAGAAGAATTCAAGTTCTTCGTTTGCAATATCATCACTTAAAACGGGACCGCCAAAAATAATACCCCGTTTAGAAAAAAAGCCCTTGATGCTTGGCTCTTTAATAAGGGAAACTAAAAGGATTGCTTTCAAATGGTTGTTAACAGATAAGCCAATAACTACAGAGCTATAACCATCGGTTTTTTGGAGAAATTGGGAGTACTGATGTGTTTGAAAGGGAGAACTAAATTTACCATTAACAATAAGTTCAGACCATTCCTTATTGCACATACTTTTACCTATTAAAACCTTATACATAATTAATCTATAAACTCTCTAAACCACAGTTCTAGATGCAACCACTTCCATATCTCTTTGGATATATTTATTTTTCCATTAATGTGCTGGTTATACAAATTCATTGCTATAGATGCATTAACAATGTTCCTTAAACGAAAAGAATCTGATTGCAAGATTTCTGTAATAAACTGTTTGAATTTACTTGTTCTAAACCAATCATCCTCAGGTGTTAGAAAACCTGTTTTATCCTTACGCATGCGAATGGGTTCAGGCACCAAACCTTTCATTGCTTCTCGCAAAATATGTTTGGTCATTCCTTTCTTTATTACCTTGTCTGCACTTAAGGCCAGTGTTTTCTCAACCAAGCGGTAATCCAAAAAAGGGACTCTTGCTTCTATGGAAAAATTCATGCTATTCCTATCTTCCCACTTAAGAAGGTGCTCTAACTTATATGTGAAATGATTTAAAAGTGCAGCATTCAATGAGTCGGAATTATACAACTGTCCTGCTATACTATTACTCAATGAGTATTTAGATATGAAAGCGGCATTTAAATAGCCTTTTTCTGATTCTCTTGCTTTACTGCGCAAAGAAACAGGTAACAGGAAGTATAAAAACGTTTTAATACCATACAATGATCGATGATTTTTGTAATAGTGGTACATTTCGTTTGCCAAACGCCCCCATTTAAATCGTTTAAAGAGATCTTTGAAATAAAATCCAAAGAAATAATGGTATCCGGCCAGTTCTTCATCTGCGCCCTGCCCATCAAGGGTTACGACCACATGCTTCTGCGCCAATTCCATGACCCTAAACTGTGCATAGGGTCCAGTAGAAGGAATAGGTTCGCCATGCACCTTCACAAAACTTTGTATATCAGCAAAAAGAGTATCCGCATCGGGGACGGTATAATGCATTTTTTTTACTTCTTCGCTGTATTGTTGAATAAAAAAGGATTCGTCACCTTTTATCCCAAACCCATAAACAGCCGAAAAGGTATTTAAATCTTTTTGATTATGTTCCTTTACAATGGCAGAAACTATTGCGGAAGAATCTAAACCTCCACTAAAGCATACTCCCACAGGCACATCGCTGCGCAGTCTTAACTTTACTGAATCATGAAAAAGATTTTTATATTCCTCTGCATTTGCAAAGGGAGTAGTTTGAGAGACCCTTTCTTCTAAGTCGTACCACTTTTCTATGGTGATCTGCGAACCTTTAATGGTGAACTTATGTCCGTGTTGTAGTTTTTTTATTTCGTTAAAGAAGGTTCGTTCGGTTTGGTCGGTGCGATTGAAGACTAAGTAATCGAAAATGCTTTGGTTATCGGGTGTGGGTTTACCAGAGAGTAAGCTTAAAAGGGGAGGAATTTCGGAGGCAAAGGCAAAAAACTCATCGGTAACGTAGTAGTAAAAAGGCTTTATTCCATACCTGTCGCGTGAAGCAAAGATCCTTTTTTCTACTCTATCGTAAACAACAAATGCCCACATGCCGTTGAAGCGGTGCAGGCAATCTTCGCCCCAGTGTTTAAAGGATGCAAGGAGGACTTCGGTATCAGTCCCTGTATTAAAACTATACCCCTTCGAGCTGAGTTCATTCCTCAGTTCAATGTAGTTAAATATTTCACCATTGAAAACAACAACATACCTTTGATCATGAGAAAACATAGGCTGATGACCTGCTGGTGAAAGATCGAGTATACTTAAACGCACAAATCCTAACCCAACATTATCTTCAATAAAAACTCCCTCATCATCAGGCCCACGATGCTTTTGGCTTTTCATCATTTGGAGGATGGGGGCTTCCGAAACAGGTTGATTGTTGAAATTAATTATACCGCAAATACCGCACATATATAGAACACTGATGACGCTGATTAAAGGGATAACCACAGATTAATTCTTGAGATACCCTGTACAGCAAAATTAATATTAAACTAAAAATAACTGATTAATATTGGTTGTTTAAACTTGTTTCTAAAGTTTTTTGGTAAACACTAATTATTTTTTTTGCTATGGTTTCTGTGTCTAAGCCTAATTCGATTATTCTTTTTCGCCCCTTAGTTTGTCCCTGCTTTTCGGAGAATTCAAGTGCCAACTTAATTTTATCTGAAAAATCTTTTGGATCGAAACTCGCAATGTAGCAGCCCTCTGTTTCTCCAAGCACCCAGTTAACATCGCCCACATCGGTTGATACAATGGGGCAATTGCAAGCCATTGCCTCCTTTATTACGTTGGGCGAGCCTTCGTGAAATGAGGTTAAAACCATAACATCCGCAGCGTTATAGTAATCTACCAAGCATTTATGATCCAAGCCATACAATGGTAAAAGAGAAATGTTTGCTACATCACAATTCCTAACTGCTTTTTCAGCTAAAGAATAATTCTTCTCTGCTCGCTCTGGTTTTGAAATAAATATTACCAACTTTAAATTTGGGTCAATTCGCAACTTTTTTCTGGTTTCTTGCTTGCTGTTTGGTTTGAAAAGTTTTGTATTAACCCCATTGGGTATTAAAGCAACACTTTTTGTACGGAGTTTATTCAGCATTTGCTCAGATTTTACTATAGAGTAATCGTAAAACCAACTAGCAAGTAGGGAGTTAAAGCGAGCAAGAATAATGCTTATTTTTGTAATGCGTCCGTCATTCTTGCGACTACCCACTAAATCGTCTCCCATAAACGATACTACAAGTTTTTCCTTACGTCGAGCAAGCAAACAAATTATTGCCGTTAAACCATAATGAGCGTGAATAATATCAAACTTGTTGTTTTTTAATAGTCTCCTAAGTCGAAAACTTTCTTTTAAATAACCTATAGACCCTCCCTTGTTAACAGTGAAATGGGAGATATGAACTCCCTGTTCTTGCAATGAAACAGCCTGTGACTCTACTATTGGCCCTGGGAAAAGGTTTGCCTTGCCACTGCTTACAAAAAGAACCCCTAGCCTACTCATTGTTTTGGGGCTTTATAATCTCCATGTATTTATATTTACCACTGGGCAAGGACTCAATTTTTTCAGTAAAAGTTATGTTAAAATCACACTGGTAAGGTTCTAAAAGCTTAACTAATGCTGCATTAAGGTTTTCCTCATGACTAAATCCTTTGGTTTCAAAAATAAACTCTAGTTTTTGCCCGTCCCAAATAGTTTTATGTCGTGTAATGCCACTAAACTGTCTAAATAAGGTGCCACCAAAAATATTTACAGGATGAAATTTTTTGCCATTGGGAAGGGTTATGATATCGGAACTACGTCCATGTAACTTGGTAAACCAAGTGAATGGATATTTTGCATCGGGCTCTGGTTCGTGGAGTTCATCTATCATATCGCCAATTTTATAACGTATCAGTGGCATAGCATAATTATCCAAATCCGTTAGAAGAATTTCTTTCATACCGGGGATTCCGCTATCAATGGTTTCCACTATAACATGGGGGTCGAGAATATAATACCTCTCGTCATTTACTGGTCTTGTGGCTATTCCTAACACTTCGCCCGATCCATATAAATCGCCTGTGGGAGCAAAAACATCCTCTATTAGTTCCTTTTGATAATCTTCGAGGTTTTCGGCAGTGGTTAGCACCATTTTAAGGCTTGGAATCTTCAGGTTGTTCTCCTTGAAATACTTGGCAAGTTCATATATGGAACTTGAATAGCCCTCCATTGAAACGGGCTTAAACTTAATAATACGGTTTGCAATTGACTGAAAATTATTTGGTTCGTTGAGAAGAGTTGCAGCAATATTCTTTTGAGAAATCAGAAAATTTTTTGCTTTTGTACCAAAACTGTTCCATCTATCTATTGACGACTGATTCCCCCATATATGGACATTGCGCTGCCCTAATTTCCACCCCGACATCTCCCACAAGCAATAACCTGCAGCTACTCCTGCGCTAAGGGCAACCCTATCGGAATAATAAATTAACGGTATTCCAGTTGTTCCACTTGAACTGCCTTTGAAAAGTTTCTTTGAAAGATAACTCTTGGAGATAAATGATTCTGTTTCTTCTTGTAAACATTCTCTTGTAATTATAGGTAAAGCACTTAGGGTTTGAAAAATAGAATTGGTTTTAAAATCCAACTTATTTATCCAATGAGAGTAATACTTTGTATGCTGTGCTGTATGTTGTAAAAGTTTTTTTAATTTTTGAAATTGAATTGTTTCAATGCTATTTTTTGATTGTTTACTAGCATTAATAAAAGACGAATAGTGAGAACTAACCTCAGTCCCTTTAACTAAATCAAGAGTTCGAATTAGAAGTTTTTGCTTAAATGCCATTTTCTATATTGTTAAAGCTAAGTGTACATTCACCGCCCTAGTATAATCAACAAAATGATACTCACCTCCTTTTTTCTCTATTTTGTTCAACGAGCTGCTTAAATATTTGTGATTTAAACCAACCTCTTCCATATTGTGGTTGTCAAGATAGTCTCGTAAGTATTGCCAGTACCATTTTCCCAACGAAAAGTTTGGCTCGAATTTCATATTGCTCTTTTTACGATTATAATTATAATGTTTATATGTTGTTAGCAATTGCGATTTTACTATATCGTTGGGACTATAGCCTTTACCTATAGAAAATGAGGATAAATTGTAATTAATTTTTTGGCACAGTTTGGCAGAATAGTAAAGCCCCTTCCATCGGTTTTTAAAATTGTAACTTTTATAATTGTTATAACTATCAAAGGAAAAGTATGGCGTTTGAATTAAAAAATCAAGATAATCTGGGTCTAAGAAAGGAACAATTGTTTTCCAGCCCATGCTCTGATTCATTAGTATGTCCTGTCCAAAATGCAAGGGTATTACCACCTTAAAGAGGTAATGCATGGGATGAAACATATAACTGTACTCATCCTTCCTGTCCAAAATAAAATCAAATTGGTTAACACCTAGCTGAATGTAATGGTTTTTTATATCCTCGCTTTGCAAAAATGACTCCATACTTTTCTTGTTCCAACAATGCTGTGCGATTGGTGTAACTATTAGTCCATCGTAACCTATACCACGAACCAAATCGCTACCAGCTAAACCCATAAAAATACCTGAGGAGCTTTTCATCAATTGGCTATATGCATCAAACCTATGGGTTCTGTAAGCTGAAACTAGACTTTGTCCAGCACTATAGGTTTTATTAACAGATTCGACCCAACTATTCCAAAAAAGGCTCTCGGAATAGAGGTGTTTATGCTTTTGTCTAAACTTCTTGGCAAGTTCCTTTGCATAAAACACATCCTGCGAGTTTGGATGACCAAAGGTAAAGGTGTCAAAGTTGTTGTATTCTGTTTTTAAAAACCCACCTAAAATAATTCTTGAGTCTAGGCCTGCTGTTAAAGATAAGGAGACTTTTTCTCCTTGAAAAATTTGTTGCCATTGGGTTAGAATCTTTGACCACACTTCCTCTGCTACGCTAAAGGTTTCTTTATTGCTTAGTTTTGTTTTGTTTTTTGATAGATGCTCAACAATATCAAAATATGTTTGCTTTTTTTTATTTCCTAGTCCATCAATTTCTATAAGGGTTCCTGGTTCTGAATATTTTATGTTTTCAAAAAAGGTGTCGCCATTTAGCTGGTAATTGAATAAATGGTATTGGAAAATAAAGTTACTTGATATGGATGGGCCAATTACTCTTTTAAGAGGGGAAATTGCATCGGAAAAAATCAGATTTTGTTCAGCAGTAGAATAAAAGAATTTAGATAATCCAAGAGGGTCGTTAAATATTGAGAAAACACCCTTTTTAATTAAAATAATAGTAAAACATCCTTTAATTTCATCGTAAACCTGGGAGGTTTCATTCAATAAAAGAGAGTAAAGTGCTTGCAAGTCTTTGTTAAGCCAGCTAGAATTTAATCTGGGAAGAAAATATCCAAAAATAAAAATCCCCGAATTCTCCGCAGTATTATAATAGTAACTATTTGAATTCTGTTTAAAAGAAAATACATACCCATGATTTATCTCAATAGTTCTTTCATAATTACTATGAACTTCCCCCAGATGCTCTCTTTTTGTTATTATCCAATTACTCATAAAGAATATATTATAACCCTAGTGATTTATTAAACTTTCATATCCAGGTACAATATTGAATTTTACATTATGTGCAAGGGTTTTGTTAACATTCATTTCCATAATAATCCTTGAATCGTAAGTGTTCAAATTTGTGACAATATCAAGTAAACCCTGAGCAAAAGCCTCATGATTATCATCAACTAACACCCCGAATTCTTTCTTCATTTGATTTTTGTTTTCATTTGTATTTGTTGCAATAACTGCCATGCCTGACGTTAAATACTCATCTAATTTTGTGGCTATTACATTTGTGAAATAATTGGTAATTGGAATATAGGCAATCCCAATATTACAATTATCAAAGTAGTACTGAATTTCATCATCATTTAAATAACCATGAAGTTTTACTATATTTTCTAATCTGTAGTCTTTGATTTTCTTTTTTATTTCTTCAACATGTTGATTATTTCCTGAACCAATAATATCATAACTTACTTCTATTTTTTTTCCATATAATTTTAAAAATAAATATAGCCCTTCTATGGTTTCGTGAATATTTCTATTCGTTAAAGTACCAATATAAAGTAATCTCAGACCATCAAATGCTTTTAATTTCGTTGATATGGGAGCCGTACCCCATCTGGATACAACTGTCTTCTTTTTATAAAGATGAAATTTTTCTTTCATCCACTCTGTTCCTATAATTATTTTCTTAAAAAAAAATATAGAAACTTTTTTTTCAAAATCAAAAACACTATTGAGTATCCGATGCTTTTTTACTGATGAAGTAAAAAGTTGTAGTGCAATATTTTTATTACGTATAATTAAAGGTAAAAAAAAACAAAATCTTTCAAGATGAACTATAATTAAATCATAGTCATATTTAGTGATTTGTTCTTTGCAGAAAAAATAAAATTTAATGTGTTGTAAATAATGTTTGAATGTACTTTTTGATGATGAAATTTGAGGTTTAAATTTTAATGTGTGGTTAGGTGTATTATATTGGTCAATGTTTGTGTCTTCAGGAATGTCATTCATTAGCCATGAAACCTCAAAATATTGAGATAACTCAAGTGTTCTTTTAAAATGATACCGAGGTTGTGTCATCTTACCTTTAATAATAAGAATTCTTTTTGGCTCTTTATTGTAACTCATTTTGGTTGAAATATGTATTTGCTATAATTAAAAACAAAAAAACAGTCATTGCACTATGTTCCATCATTAAGCCATCATATAGAAAAAAATCCCATAAAAAGATCCCAATTAGCAAACTCCGTAATCTTTTAAACCCAATAAAACCTATTAACGATATTCCGTAAAGAAAATGGAAAAGTAACCCTAATAATCCTAAGGAGATAAACTTAGCTAACGCCCCATTTAGCGCACCTCTGTGAGCTACGTCATATTTAATTGTATCAAAGTCTTCATACGATTTTAGTATTTCTTCAATACCATCACCAAAAAGCAATGTTTTAATCGGTTTATTATAAAGATCGCTGGAAAAGAAAGCTAAAAATGCACCTCCCCTACCATAAATTTTATCCTCATCAATCTCTAACCTCCTCTCGCTACCAAACATATAATCATTGGAATACTGAATTGCATACTCAATGTTAAAACTGCCCCACCGAGATTCTTCAGGATTTAATGACGGATTTGATCTAACCCCTATATATAGTAAAAGGAAAAACAGAGGAATATACTTTATTAGCGATACAAATGTTCTTGTTTTATAAACATAGGTGTTTAGAAGTAGTACTATAATAGGTAATATAAAGATAGGAGCCCTTTTGTTGCTTGCAATGGCAACAACAACCAAACCGATAACCAATATCCAATCATTTTTTGCAACCTGCCCATTCGCCTTTGCCCATATATAGATTAACCCGAGTACGGGTAGTGTGGTTGCTAAGCCCCCTCCAGTGAACGACATAGACCCAACAATAGACTCGCCAAAACCAAATAGCAATAATTTAACAACTGAGAGAATAATTTGCGCAATAATAATTTCCCTAAAAAGTTTGGAGTATAAGTTGATGTATTTGGGGTAACGAGATAGTCTGAAAAACTCATGAAAGAACAAAAAGGGTAAAAGATAATTTTTCCCAAATTGACTAAGACTAGTAAAGGTTTGTTGATTGTTAATTAGAAACGAAACCCAAAATACTACAGTAATAAGTAAGAATAAAGTATTAACATAATGCTGTTTTGAAAATTTAATGGTAAATATACCTTTATAGCATAGTATTATAGAAAGTGTAACAATCCCAATACGATAGATGGGGCGGAATATTGAATAATACTGTGCCCCTAAAAATACAAATTGGCCTTCCCAAAAAATTAAAACAATTAAAAGGGATAGATTTAATTTTCTGTGTTTAAAAGACAAAAATAACCCCACAATAAAAACCAACAGATAGTAATAAGGCACAAGCCCACTAGCCAAATACTCATCAACACCAGTAATAAACTCGTCCATTGGCTGTTACTTTTTTATAACTTGTTTTAGTTCTGGCAGGGTGAAGTAGGTAATAAATGCAAAAATCAAGATTCTTAACACAAAAAGGTTGTAATACATTACTAACAATATTGAGACTATTAAGGTGATAATAAATAGAATTTCTTTTTGGGTATGGTAATTAATACTAACAACCCTTTTGGTGTAGCCGATTAGCAAAATGTATTTTATTATACTGGGAGCAGAAAAGGCTAATCCAATACCAAATATACCAAGGGGTTGTAGTGCAAGAATTAAAACCACGCCAATCAGTATTCCAACTATTTCGTTAAATGTAAGAATATAGGTTTTGTTGTTAAGTAACGGGCCAAAACCCCTTAGTCGGCGAAGTATCTCTAGCCCACCTTGGAAAGAGAGGAAGCCAATCAGAATAACACTTTTTGAGTACTCTGCTGTACCAATATATTTTACAATTTCGGGCGATAGGAGTGTAATTGATATTATACCCCAGTAAACAATTATGCCAACAGAATCGGAAATTTGTTTAAGACTCTTTTTAAAGGTTGGCTTGTTATACTCCTCGAAGAGCATTGGATTCCACGCAAGCTTTACCGCACTATTTATTATCATTAAAAGAGAGGTAATTCTTAATGCAAACCCTAGATAACCCACTGTTTCCATTGAGTAGTGGTTGGCAATAAGGCTTCGCGATAATGGATTCCAAAAGCCAACAATTAGAAGTCCTGGCACTATTGGGATGGCAAATTTTGCAATTTTTTTTGCGTATGGCCATATAAAGTGAAGTCCAATATATTTCCACGATACTACAGCGTTAAGTATTAGCGATACTACAGAGCCCGTAATATGCCCAGCAATTACACCAGTTACCCCCCATTTAAAGTATAGCACATAAGCTATGGTGCTCCCCACTCTAACCAGTAGGCTAGCTATGTTTATAGCAACGTATAGCTTGGGCTTTTTATCATACCGGGGTATTACGCTTAAATAGGTGTATAGGGAAGAGAGGAAAAGCCAGATTACACTTAGCCTATACGCCAACAGGTAGTCGTTACTTTTTATGTATTTATCAATAATAATTCCCTCGGCCACAATAGCTGTAACAACTACAATTATGGTAAAGAATAGGGTTAGAAAAAGACCTGTTGATATAAGTTTTTTTCGCTCATCAATGGAGTTGCTATCATAAAAAAAACGGCCAATAGCCGTATAGAATTCCAAATTACAAGCAAACATTAAAAAGTGGGCAAGTGTAACCAGTAGCTCAACAATTCCAAATTCGGCCGCTGAGAAAACCCTTGCGTATATTGGTACCAGAAAGAAACCAATAAACTTGCCCGCAACGGGAAGAACACCGTATATGGTAACCTGCTTAAAGAATGATTTCAAAAAACCTAGCTATTTACTTGTTAGGAACTATATTGTCAATATACTCATTCCATTCTCCAATATCTTTCCATGAATATTGACTTACAGGAAAAACGCCAATGTTACCATTTCTGCGTTTTACATCCTCAATTAAATTGGTAATATGAAAGTGGCGATTGTTTGGTATCTCGGCAATTAGGTGCGGTTCCAATATATACATACCACTATTTATTTTGAAGGTTAGCTCTGGCTTTTCGATAAGGCTTAGCAGCCTGCCATTTTCGCCTGTTTCAATTGTTCCGTAGGGAATGGGATAATGCTTTAGGGCTGCAACAACTGTTATCTCATTTTTATTCTCGTTGTGATAATCGAGTATTTCGGTGTAGTCCTGCTCAATTAGTATATCGCAGTTAGTTACAATAAATGTGCTGTTTATGCGCCCTTTAAGTAGATGCAAACTACCTGCTGTACCCAGCGGCTTATTCTCCCTAAAATAGTTAATGCTATATGGTAGCTTTAGGTTGTTTATGTAATACTCTATTAAATCGGCCTTATAATTTACGGATATGTGGAATTGGTTGCAACCATAGAGGGCAAAACGCTCAAAAATCTCCTCCAGCATAGTTTTCTCACCAATGGGTATTAGCGGTTTAGGAATAACATTGGTTAAGGGTTTAAGCCTTGAGCCTTTCCCTCCTGCCATTATCACAATGGGGAGGTTAAATGTATTTTGAGGTTTAATGGGACTCTTAGGAAAAATATCTTCCCAAAAAATGCAGTTCACAACCTCATTACTATCGTTTATAATGGGTAGAAACTCCATTCTATATTTTACCATAAGTTCACGTGCATGGGCATCGTTCATTCCCACAAAACCAATACGGGGATTTGCTCTTAAGATACTACTAACAGAAATATCTAAACCTTTATTACCAATAATTGCCCTTTGTATATCGCCAATGCTAAGTATCCCCACAAATTTTGTTTTTTTTAGCACCATAAGCGATTTAACCCCATTCTTATCCATTAGCTTAAGGGCATTCAATACCGTTGTTTCGGGTAAAATTACGCGCTGGGCAAATCTTTTGCTATCCATTTAGTAGCGGTATTTTAATAGATGGTTTTTATACTTTTCTGCCTTTTCAGGATATTTATTTTCCCAAAGACTTACAACTTTATTATAAACATCTGAGTTGTGAACCTTCTTGCCGATATGGAATTCTCCCATTTTATCTGAAAAATGCTTCTTATATTGCAAAACGGGATCATCCTCTTTAGGTGTTGCTCCGCCTCCAACATGGATGTAATCGCATCCCTGTTCTTTGCCATATTTTATTATCTCATCATACAACAAGCTAAAAGGTGATAGCTTTTGGTAATTATGTAATGTTCCACCTAAGTGACCGTGTAAATACTTATTATACTTTAGTGTTGTGATTGCAGAAATTACTTTGCCATCCATGATGGCAACAAAACAATCACAATTTTTAAGCTCTAAAAGGTTTTTAAAATATTCCTCATCAAAAAAAAGATAATCAATAGCATTTACGTTTTGCATTGCTTCTTTGTAGAGTTTGTATAACTCTGTAGTAAATTCTTGCCCTAATCGTTGTGTTGTTATATTATATTTTTCCTTTGCCCTCCGAATTTGCTTACGGGTAGTTCTCTGGTAATTAGCATATAATTCTTCGTAACTATTATAAAGATCAACATAAATAGTATTTCTATCAAAAATAAGATTTGAATAATTTATTGAGAAAAGATGGTTTTTTATTAATGGGTGGAAGCGTGAAAATTCAGCAATAATGTTTTTTTGGGAACAAAATGAGTTAAACTCGCTGTAGAATTCTTTAATAAAGTTTGGTTCGTATGAAGAGCTAACTACCCCATTGTACCCATAGGCACCCTGTATATCGTAATACTCCTTATCCAAATCATATCCAAGGGAATTTACAGAATTAATTAGGAATGCATATAGTGCAATATTGCCATCCTTTTCAAAAACAAAGCACATAGCCTTGCCGTCTCCATAGTTTTCGTAAAGCGAGTAGTATTCGGGGGTATAGTAAATGTCCTGCTGCTCAGGAGGCAATTTAGCCAGTTGGCTATTCCATTCTTCGGAATCGTTAAGAGTAAGTATTTTAAAACTCATACTCATTTATTATATCCAAAAAATCTTGTTTCAAAACTCCAAGATAGATCTCGTTTACAAATTCACCTTGATTATACCTCGATTTTCTCAATACTCCTTCTCTTTTGTAACCGGTCTTCTCAAGCATTTTTAGAGCACCCTCATTGCCTTCAATTACCCTTGCCCATATTCGCTCTAGACCTCTATCGATAAAAGCATACTTAAGCATTAGCACTCTAGCATCTGTTGCATAGCCTTTGCCCCATTGCCCTTTTTCTCCCATAAAAATTGGAATATGGCCCGAGCGATTATGGTAGTCAATGTCGTTCAAAAAGATGCATCCAATAAACTCATTGGTTTCTTTCAAGCAGATGGCACAGCTAACATTGTTCTTGTCGAATATTTTATTTTCCAACCAGCTCTTTTCATTTAGAGTTGATGTGAACAAGGGTATTCCGCTAAAGTATTTTTTAATATCCTCATCTTGCCTCCATTGGTGGATTTTAATATGATCCTCTATTTCCAGGGCTCGCAGATAAACTCTAATTTTTTTTTTCATTTTTTAGTTTCTTAAATCGTAATATTTTTGCGGGTATTCCGCCAACAATAGCATTTTCAGGTACATCTTGTTTTACAACAGCATTAGCAGCTATAACCGAGTTGCTGCCAATGTTTATCCCTGGTAACAAAAACGTGTTTGATCCAATCCATACGTTATTTCCAATAATTACATTCCCTTCAACAGCGGGTCTTATATCTGTTGGACCAGTTGAGAAATCTGGATCATGAGTAATGGCATGTATATTTACATTATGGCCAATTGCACACCATTCTCCAATTACAACCTTTGAATTGATTCCAGTGGAAATTCGACCAGAATTAAAGTATGAGTTACTACCAATTTCAATATTCCCTTTAAAAACAATGTGAGGCAAATAACCTAGCCGTGCTTTTTTATGAATACCGAACTTCTTTCTGTATTCTTTCTCCTTTTGCTTTATTGAAGCATTTTCAAGCAAATTGTAAATTTGCGCTAAAAATTTTGTTATCATTTAGATCACACTGCTAGGTAGGTTTACCAATCTATCAGCAATATCCCTTGCATTTTCTATACTATCGGTTTGGCATTCGGCAAACATTGGTAATTCGTTTATTAGTGTCCATGCAGGGCGGGTCATAATTCCATTTTCGTTGGAGTACTTTAGGAATGCGTCGCGCTCCTGTTTGCAATTAAGTAGGATGCAGTTTAGCCAGAAGTTGGATTGGGAATGACTTGGTTCATCGACAAAAACGATTGGTTGATTGACTAATTGTCCCTCGGCTCCGCTCGGGGTGCCGATTGGATGATTAAGTGATTGATTGAGATATTGCGTAATTGAGAAAAACTCTTTGTATGATTGTGCGATTTTGCGTTTGGATTGGAGGAACTTTGGTAATAATTCTAACTGCGCCAGTCCTAATGCTGCGTTAATGTTGGGCATTCGGTAGTTGTAGCCTATGGCGTCGTGATTAAACTCCCAAGGGTGTGGTACTTTGGCCTGTGTGGTTAAGTGCTTAGCTCGTTTTGCAAGTTCTTTATCATTAAAAAGTAGCATTCCTCCGCCACCGGTTGTTATTACCTTATTACCATTAAAGCTAAGTACGCCAATTTTTCCATAGGTTCCAGTGTGTTGGCCTTTGTAATATGAGCCTAGGCTCTCGGCGGCATCCTCAACAACGGGGATATTGTACTCGTTACATATTTCAATAATTTCGTCGATACGGCACGGGTGGCCGAAGGTGTGCATGGGAACGCAGGCGGATATTACTCTATTGGTGAATTTGTTAATTGTCACAAGTTTCGAGTTTCGAGTTTCGAGTTTCGAGTTGACGTTTAGCCAGTTTTTGAGGGCCTGGGGAGAGAGGCCCATGGTGTCCATATCAATATCGAGGAAAACGGGGTGGGCTCCGCAGTAGCTTATGGCGTTGGCTGTGGCAATAAAGGTGAGGGGTTGGGTTATTACCTCTGTATCGCTCTCCACTCCTACAAGCATTAGGGCAAGGTGTATGGCATTGGTTCCATTTACGCAACTAACGGCTTTGTTTACTGCGGTGTACTTTGCTATTTCATCTTCAAACTTATCAACAAACTTACCTACCGATGAAACAAAGGTGGTATCGATGCACTCTTCGAGGTATTTCTTTTCGTTACCCTGAAATACTGGGGCATGTAAAGGGATGAACCCTTTTGGTTCATTGTATTGGTTTCGAATAAATGTAACGATATTTTTGTATAGATGGGACATTACTAATAGTTTATTATGTAGTTTCCATATTTGTTCTTATCTCGTATTGAATCTTCATAAAGTCCAGTTTTTAATGCACTTATAAGTTCTTTAACTCCATATTGTACTGTAAACTCGGGTTCAAAATTTAAGTGTTTTTTTACTTTGGAGAAATCTACTTTATAGTTTCTGGGATCGCTACCGTTAACACCAAAAACTATTTTAGCATCAGTAATATGCTTTTTTATTTCATCTACAATCATTTTTTTTGTAAAATTATTCACATCGCCGCCTGCATTAAAAACTTCAAAATTAACTCTTTCTTTTGGAGCGTTTATGGCAATGTCGAGTAATCGGGCAAAATCCCTAACATGACAGTAAGGTCTCCATGTATGCTCATCATACACAAGCAATTCTTCTCCAAAAAACACATCTCTAACAAATTCGGAAACGGATAAGTCAAAACGCATTCTTGGGGATAGCCCAAAAGCAGTCGCAAATCTAAAAACAATTCCGGTGTAGTCTACTTTATCCTTTTGCTCCAATAAATAAAGTTCATTAGCTACTTTTGCTTTTGCATAAAGTGAAAGTGGACTTAATGCAAAGTTTTCATCAGCCAATTCATCTTCTTTAATCAAACCATAATTTGAGCAAGTAGATATAAAAATCAATTTATCTAATGATTTACCATTAAAAAAGTCTATACAGTTTTGGACTCCATTCTCATTTATTATTTTCGATTCATCAGGATATTTCTTTGTAATGGGGTCACCAACCAAACCAGCCAATAGAATTACATCTGTAACTCCACTGGAAGCCTTCTCTAACATCTGATTATCATTCATATCACCCAAGAAAAAGTTGTAATCAGGATCCCCAATATACGGTTGTATAGAAAACTGGTTGTTATAAATAAAATTGTCCAGAACATTAACTCGATATCCTTTTTTTAAAAAGTGAGAGGTAACGACAGTACCTACATAGCCAGCACCACCAATTAAAAGTATTTTTTTCATTTTCACGTAGTTTTAATGGTTAATTTATAATTCTCCTAACATATTCAGCAATTGAAAGGCAACTTGTCAGACCAGGTGATTCAATTCCTATTAAGTTTATAAAGTTAGGGTATCCACGATTATGCTCATTTTTAATAACAAAATCTCTAACTGGATCCCCAGGCTTTTGAAGTTTAGGCCTAACTCCCGCCTGATCAGGTCGTAAATCAGTTTCTTCTAAGAAAGGTAGAAAACACTTTGCGGAATCAAAAAATTCTTTTCGATGGGTAGGATCAACAGAATAATCTAGCATATTGTTTTCGAGGTATAATGCGTTTGGCCCCAGTTTCACCCCATTATTTAGATCTATTGTAGCATGTACACCAAGCCCCGTTGAATTTTTTAATGGTACTGGGTAAATTAACCTCTTTACCAGCCTATTCTTGCCATTTCCAATGGCAAAGTATTCACCTTTCCTGTAGTAGATTTTGTAATTATTGTCATTTATCCCTGCCATTTGTGAAACTTTGTTGGAATATAGCCCTGCAGAGTTAATAACAATACTTGAGGTGAAGGAAAAAGACCCCATATTATCATCAATGGTTAATTTGTAACNNTTAATCTTTCTACACCTATTAGTTTTGATCGATATACAAACTCCGTTCCCTGTGTGCTAGCATCAATAGATAGTTGCTTCATCAAACCATACGAATCAATTATTCCTGTTGAGGGAAAATACAAACCTGCAGTTGCTTTTATATTCGGCTCTAATTCTTTAATTTCATACTCACTTAGTAACACACCATCTGTAACACCATTATTCCTTGATTGCGTAAGGACATTCTTTAACTGGTCAACCTCTTGTTGGGTCGTGGCAACAATTATTTTTCCACACTTCTTGTTAGCCACCCCTTTTTCCTGACAATATTTGTAGAGTAACTGATTACCCTCAACGCATAGTCTCGCTTTCAGTGAATTTGTAGGGTAATAAATACCAGAGTGAATAACCTCACTATTTCTACTGGATGTCTCCATTCCAAACTTATCGTTTTGCTCAAGTACAAAAATACGATTGAAGCATTCAGAGAGTTTAGCTGCAATGGCAAGACCAACAACACCAGCACCAATTATTGTAATGTTAGTATCCAACCTTTAACTCTTTATATTAATGATATCGTCAAGCCAGCATCCAAAGCAAATGTTCGGAATTCACCATCGATATATCCATAAGAACTTCGAATATCTCTAACCAGCTCAACCATGTTGTTCTCTGAAAAATCAACAACATGGAGTTTTCGGGGTTTTCGCTTGAAAATCTCCTTGGTAACTGCTTGTCCTATAGAACCTGCACCACCAATTACTAAAAACCTTGAAGAGCGTACAATTTCGGCAAGTTCTTTTTCGTGGTTAGTAATATCTTCGGTAAAAAGTTCTTTCTCACGGCCTATGAGATGTAGGATGTTCATAATATATTATTTATGCTCTAATGTTTTCAATTGCAAAGACCTGAAAACTGTTCCGGCAGCGTTCGGACACGTGACAGGGATAAAACACCCGCCTTACAATATTAGTCAGTTTTTTTCTTTTCATGAGATTGGGTTATCCCTTACTATTGGGGCAAATTGGGCACTTCGAGCACTTCGAGCACTTCGAGAGCCTCAGTGCCCGTATCAGTGCCCGTATCAGTGCCCGCTTCAGTGTTTGCCACAGTGTTTACTTCGGTGTTCGGGTTTCGGGATGAGGGAGAGGTTAAGGTTTGCGATTGCAGTTATATCCCTACCCAAAAAATCTTTTAAAAAACCCTTTCACCTTACTTCCGTTATCCTCATCGGTGTAGTAGCCCTGTCCATAGCCGTAGCTGTTGTCGTACCCATAGCTATAGCCGTAGCTGTACCCATAATTGTAGCTATAACCATAGCCGTAGCCCTTGGGCTTTTTAAAATCGTTAAGTAGCAGTGCCATATTGCTAATGGTTTTACTTTTCGATAGGTCCTCAACCAAATCGAGCACATTGCGCGATGTGAACCTGTGCCTAAGCACAAAAAGGGTGGTATCGGCAAGTCGGCTTATAAGCACCGCATCGGTAACCACAGCAACTGGAGGCGAGTCGATTACTATAAAATCGTAGCTCTGCTTTAGCTGGTTAATAAGCTCGTCGAGCTTTTGCCCAGCCAGCAGCTCGGCCGGATTGGGTGGTATGGGGCCAGCAGGTATAACGTATAGGTTGGGTACGCCAGTTTCAATTACCACATCGTTCCAGCTATCTCTGCCAATAAAGTAGGTGCTAAGCCCTTGGGCGTTATCAACGTCAAATAGGTTGTGCACCTTGGGTTTACGTAGGTCGAGCCCCAGCAGTACGGTGCGCTTACCCAGCATTGCCAGGCTAACAGCCAAATTGGAAGCTACAAACGATTTACCCTCGCCGCTAATGGTTGACGAAACCAGCACCACCTTATTATCGGCTTTACCTAGCATAAAATCGAGGTTGGTACGTAGCGCCCTAAACGACTCGGCAAACGACGATTTTGGATTATCGGAAACGGGAAGAATACTTTCGTAAGGATTGTGCCCTATTGTTCCCAGTAAGGGCACCTTTGTTTTGCTACTAATGTGCGAAGGATCTTGTATTGAGTTATTAAGAACATCGAATAACAAGATTAGTGCTACAGGAATAAATAACCCTATTAAAAATCCCATTGCATAATTAATATTACGATTTGGTTTAACGATCTCGGCCATCTCGGGTCGCGCAACATCAATTACCCTGTTATCCGATACGTTTGAGGCCTTGGCAATACCTGCCTCAATGCGTTTCTCCATTAGGTAGGTGTAAAATTTTTCGTGGATGCTATACTTTCGTTCCATATTTACCAGCTCGCGCTCGGTTACGGGTAGCATTCGTAGCTGTGCCTCCTGCTCGCTTATTCTGCGGTTTATCTCCTTAATGCGGATGCCGTTTACCTGGCGCATCCCGTCTAGCTTCTCGAAAAGGAGTGATATAAGGCTTTCGATACTTTGGTCGATTTGTACAATTCGAATATTGTCGCTTTTTAGGGTAAGCAGCAGGCCGTCGCGCTCAAGTGAGAGCTGATTAAGCTGGCTTACAATACTGGCAATACCGATTTCCTCAATGCCTATGGTGGCGGGCGAAACCAAGCCTTTTAGGTCCTTCTTTTCCTTTAGGTAGCTTTCGAGGTAGCTGAAGTACTCGAGCTGAAAGGCCAGCATATTCTTTTCGGCATAAAGGGTTTCGAGCCGCTCGAGCAGGGTTTTACCCTCGGTACTTAAATTGATAATGCCTTTACCCGTGCGAAAGTTCTGGAGTATAAGCTCGGCCTGTCGGAGTGAGTCGGAAATCCCTCCAAGCTGCTCATCAACAAAATCGATGGTATTAATGGCCGTTTGCATCTTCTCACTAAGGTCGTTACGAATGTAAACCTCCATTAGCTTATTTAGGAAATCGGCCTCTTGCTCGGCAACAAACCCGTTTAACGAGAGGGTTAACAAGCTTCCCTGCTTATCGTTTAGCTCAATGGCAACCTTCTTCATGTAACTTACCGCCAAGCCATGTGCGCTATTTATTACAAAATAGTACTTGTTTGATGAGGTTGTGCCAATATGCCCATCGGGATCTCTAGGATAAATGGTAAACGCAAAGCGCTCATCAGTGTACTTCTGCCCAAATTGCATCTTTTTCTCGGGCATACCATCGTCAAAATCAAGCATATACTCACTATCGGACAGAATGGTTAGGTAAACCGGGTAGCCAGCGGTATTCTGCTCAGCGGTATCAACATCAACCACAAAGGGCGAACGGTTATACATTTTGCTTTCGGCAATTCCTCTTCGACCAACGTTTACGTAGGTTACGCCAAATTCGGGTAGTTCGTCAATGGCAGTACGAGCTAGGGTATACGATTTTAGTATGCCAATCTCGTTCTCAATGCGCTTCTTATCCTGCACTAGGTTAAGCTCGCGCATAAGGGTTTGTACTCCTTGCCCTACCTTTCGTCCATCGGCATTGCCTACTAGCAACGAGGCTTTTACGGAGTATACCTGCTCGGAGTAGCGGTTCACCAAATAGGCTACAAAAAGCCCAGCAAAAACGCTAATGGCTATCCAATACCAGTTGGAAAGAAATAAAAAAAAGTAACGCTTTAGGTCGAGGGTTTCTTCGGGAAAAGCGGGATATGTGTTATTGTTTGAATTTTCCATAGTTAATTAATTATTCCACAAAGGGATAAGGAAGTTTTTTTAACACTAATAAACACGAAAATTATGTTATTGAATGCGTTTAGTGTGGAACACTAATGAACACAAAGGGTTTCGATTCGTTGGGAACACTAATG
>NPID01003335.1_pt1 | contig 21389 bp, 15 predicted proteins | sample 8637491 | NCBI WGS metagenome assembly NPID01 (sample SAMN07420843, study PRJNA396082) | bioreactor metagenome | isolation source: sample BA6 brine-fed electro-methanogenic bioreactor BA | place: Japan: Kochi | collected 2016-06-14 | reverse complement strand
ACACCGCAAAAAAGCCCCGCCATTGCAGAGTGACGGGGCTCTTGATGCATATATTTGAAGAGGATACCCCCCGGAAACCGAATGGCCGGCAAATCTCTCCCATGTCACATCAGTAGGTCCATTGAGACAGAAAATCCCCGACACACCAGGGTGCGCTGTGAATTAGAACCAAAGGCTCGCTTAAAAAATATCAGGTGTGCGATCGAGTCCCGCCCGATTCACGGCCTGCGGAGGCGGACATTCGAGCCATGCAGCGGGGACAGATCGTGGAAGTATCAATCTCGCTGCGATCCCCCCTGACCTGCACCCCAATGCCTGCTTTGGCCCCTTGAAACCGACCGCACCATGCGCAATATCGAAGCAAATGGCTTCTCCCGTCGATTGGAGTTGAATCCCGTGCTGTTGTGCACCGGCAACCGGCCCCAAAATTATTGCTTTTATTTCTAAAAGGTTATCAGAATATACGACTAGTGCAATTCACATTCTCCGCGCAGATAAGCCATCAGCAGGCGCACCCCAAAGCCGGTGGCACCTTTGGAAGCCAGGGGACTGCCTGAATCCTCCCAGGCCGTGCCGGCAATGTCGACATGGGCCCAGCTCTGCCCCTCGGCAAATTTCTGCAGGAAGGCCGCCGCCGTTATGGTGCCGGCAGGGCGGCCGCCGATGTTTTTAAGATCGGCAATCTCACTTTTGAGCTGCGCCGCGTACTCCTCCCACAGGGGCATCTCCCAGACTTTTTCCCCGCTGGCCTGGCCTGCGGCCTGCAGGCGTTGAACCAACGGCGCGTCACTGCCGAGCACCGCCGCCGCATGATGCCCCAACGCGATAACACAGGCGCCGGTCAATGTTGCAAGGTCAATCATCGTCCGTGGCTGATAACGGGCGCAGTAGGTCAGGGCATCGGCCAGGATCAGCCGTCCCTCGGCATCAGTATTGACCACCTCGATGGTCCGGCCGGACAGGGAAGTCAGCACGTCCCCGGGGCGCATGGCTGTTCCTGAAGGCATGTTTTCCACCGCAGGGATGACCCCAACCAGGTTGACCGGCAGCTGAGCGGAGGCGGCCGCTTCAAAGGTGCCGAGAACCGCTGCGGCCCCGGCCATATCCATCTTCATTTCATCCATTTTTTCCGCCGGTTTGAGAGAAATGCCGCCGGCATCGAACATGACCCCTTTACCGATCAGCGCCACCGGCTTTTCGTCCTCGGCCCCGCCGCGATATTCGAGCACAATGAGGCAGGGCTCGCGGCTGCTGCCACGCGCAACTCCCAGCAGAGCGCCAAATCCCTGCCGAGACAGCTCCTCCTCACCGATCACCTCGCAGGTCAACCGGGAATGATGTGTCAGGGCAGCGGCCCGCTCGGCCAGGTACAGGGGAGACTTGACATTGCCGGGCTCATTGACCAGATCACGCGCCAGAAAAACACCCCGGCAGACCGCCTGGGCGAGCTGCGCACCCTGCTCCACCGCCTGGTGATCAGCGCTGTTTTCCACCTGGCAAGCCAGCCGCGCCAGGCCAGGAGGCAGCTTGTCTCGTTTTTCCGTCCGATAACGATCGAAGCGGTAGCCTGCCAGCATCACACCTTCGACCACAGCCTGAGTACGCCTGGCAACAGGCTCGTTCTGCGGCCCGAGAATAAACATATCGGTGGCAAGTCGCGACACCCGGCGACCGAGAAGCTCCCGGGTCGCTACCGCAGCCGCCTCACGCAGGCGGTCAAGTGTACAGTCGGAGGACTTGCCCAACCCGATCAGAAAAAGATGGAGAGCCTTGAGCCCGTCCGGCCGGAGTTGCAATGTCTGCCTGAACTCACCGGCAAACTCGCCGCTGGTGCGCGCACTCTCCAAGGGCCTGCCGACGCGGGCCAGTAGGTCCTGCTGCCCGGCATCGTCCCAGCGGTCTTCGAACACCCCCACGACCAACGCCGGCATGTCGCTATTAAAAATTGATCCCTTCTCAACTGATAGATCCATAAGGTTTCGCCGTCCCTTTCTATTCCAGAAATGTTAACGCCGTATTGCAAACACGGCCATGAGAATACATCCTATCAACGACAGGAACAATCAATCGGCTTTGCCCCCCCGACCGCATACATCAAGAGCAAACCTTTTGCTGATGTTATACCAACCGGTTTCGATTTTAAAGTCACGGATCTTCACTCCAGTCGTGGTCCAACTTTGACATTCAGGCAGCAGCAAGTAAAATCCTCTCATAGCCGCCCACATAATAAGACAAAATACAAATCCTTTTCGCTTGGAGTCGGATATGAAGATCGCGCATTTTTGCCGTTCAGCTCTCCGTCTGCTCATCGTTGCCCTCGTGGCCGGCTGTGCATGGCATACGCCACAGCAAACAGGGGATGTCACTGAATATCTGACGCAGGACGGAAAAACAGGCCTGACCGGGCATGTCTACGTCAGCGATACATCCAATCCTCTCGCGGGCGCCTACGTCAATGTTTATCCCGACACCCTCTCGAATCTACTCGGACCTTCTCAATTCATCTCCAGCCCTACCGACGAACAGGGGCGTTATACCATCGAAAATGTGCCGCCGGGAACCTATTACATCGTCGCCCGCAAGCGCCAAAGCGGCCACCCGACCGGCCCTCTGGCCCCTGGAGATTACTACTCGCAGAACGAGCGCATTACCGCCGAGGTGAGGGCGGGCAAGCTGGCCCGCGTGGATATCCCCGTGGTCCCCATGAAAGCTCCCATGTTTTTCAAAAAAGCGGTCACTGATCAACGTTCGGATACCGGCATATGCGGAAGGCTGGTCGACCCGCAGGGGCAACCGGTGCCCGGCAGCTTCGCTATTGCATATCTGGATGATGATCTCAAGCGGGCCCCTGATTTCGCCTCCACTCTCACCGATCAGCAGGGGCGCTTCGTGCTGTACCTGCCTGATGGCGGCGAATACTATCTGGCCGGTCGTGTTCATGCCTGGGATATGCCGCGCCCCGGCGAGCCTTACGGCATTTACGGCAGCACAGAACCTGAACCGCTGAAAGTGGAAAAAGGATCGTTCATTGAAGAAGTGGAGATTTTAATGACGCCGTTTTCCGGGGAATACAAGCCCGGCAAAAGCCGTCGCCCTGCGATCGGCTCAGGGCAGGAAAAGTAGATTATTACAAATCCGACAGCCTCCTGAGGGGCCCTGAATATCTACCGTAAGGATTGTTGGTTGCCGACCTGATCATTGCTATTGCAGCAAAACCAGAACAATTTCATTGAAACGGCCACATAACTAACGTTAAGATGGCGAAGATTCATTCATCCGGTTGGCAAAAAAGCCATTGCAATGTTTTTTTCAACTACGGACCGCTACCTGCCGCATGTATAACGATTATCAGACCATTGTAGAGCACCTCGGGGATCTCCCCCCGATGCCGGCGGTCGCCATCAAGGTGCTCGAACTGCTGAAGAACCCCTATTGCTCGGCCAAGCTGCTCGCCAAAGCCATTTCCCATGACGCAGCCGTGTCCGGACGCATCCTGCGCATCGCCAACTCCCCCATGTACGGTCGCCAGAAACGGGTCACGACCCTTGAGGGCGCCATCGTCGTTCTGGGGGAAAACACGTTGAGAACGCTGGTTCTTGAGACCAGCCTGCGCGGCATCAACAAAAGCTTCGGGCGACTGGAACGCATGCTGTGGGAGGACTCCATCGGCTGTGCAATCGGCGCACGCATCATCGCCCGGCGCCTCGATATCGGCGACCCGGAAGAGTTGTTCATCGCCGGCCTGTTCCGTCATATCGGCAAAGTCGTCATGAGCAACCACGACAAGGACGCCTACCAGCATGTTCTGGATACCGCAAAAACCGCGGGGGAGGGATTGATCGACATTGAGCGGGCCTTCTTCGCCTTTTCCCATGAGATGGTCGGCGCCGCGGTCCTCGACAACTGGAACCTTCCAGCGCCGATGATTCAAAGCGCTCTTCATCATCACGACCTGACCCTTGCGGAATCGGTGGATCCGGACCTGGAAGAACAGGTTGCCGTGATCAACCTGGCCGGACTTTTATGCCGCAGCCTGGGGATCGGCCAGGAAAGCCCCGACGAACAGATTGACATTGAGGACTCGCCGGGCGCCCGAGCCCTTGAACTCGACGAAGACCAGATCGATGATATCCGCCACGATCTGGAGAACCTGTTCGCCAGAGAACGTGACTTTTTCCTGGTCGCCACCCGCTGATTCGGCCTGAAAAGCGGCACCCTCCCGCCAACACGTCCCCACCTAAATCCCCCATCCGTTTAGATTCAGACCGAAAAATCAGGTTGACTTCCCCTTTCAAGATAGGTAATATTTAATAAACTCATTCCCAGAAAAACAAGCATTGGAAAAAAGAGGGCTTCATGAGCGAGAAACAGACCGAGCAGGGGCAGGAAAAAAAACCGGACAACGTTTTACTGGAAGAAGATAACGAGCGGCACAGCCTCGTCCTTGAAGTCGTCAAAAACGCCATGGAATGCCGCCTTTCCGTCACCCCGAAAAGCAAATCCGGACAGCTCGAAAAAGACGAAGTCATCGACCTGCTTGCCGACCAGGGAGTGACCCAGGGGTTGGTGGACAACCAGATCCGGGCAATGTGCCGTGACCTGTCCAAAGGCAAGACGGCCAACAGTTTCCTGGTGGCCGAAGGCAAGGAACCGAAACCCGGGCCGGACGGCTACCTGGAACTGTTCGTCAAGGCTGCCGCCGAGACCCCCGATTACCATGAAGACGAAGAAGGCAATATCGATTTTCGCACTCTGAATTTTTTCACCAACGTCTTTCCGGAGCAGGAGATCGGCGTTATCCGCCCGCCCGAGTACGGCGACGAAGGTTATACGGTCACTGGTGAGCCCCTGCCCCCCCTTCTCGGCAAGCCGTTGAAGCTGACGGTTGGATCAGGCGCGCGGCTTAAGGAAGACGGCAAAACGGTTATTTCGGAAATTGAAGGGCGCGTCCTCTACGACGGCAAGACGGTTTCGGTCACAGAGGAGTACGTCGTGCCGGGAGATGTGGACCTTTCGGTGGGCAACATCGATTTTCGCGGATTCGTCGAAGTGCGCGGCGACGTGCTGGACGACTTTGACATTCACTCCGGCAAGGGGATTCTGGTCAAGGGCAACGTGGGGATCTGCGAGATCTCCTCCGCCGGGGACATTGCCCTCGGCGGCATGGCGGGGCAGGGGCGCGGGCGCATCGTATGTGGCGGCAACCTGGTGACCACCTACCTCAACGACGTCACCGTCGAGTGCGAGGGCGATGTTTTCGTCAAGAACGAAGTCCGCAATGCCCGTATTTACGCCTCGGGGATCGTCAGCCTGCCCAACGGCAACATCTTCGGCGGCGAAACCTACGGCCTCGGCGGCATCGAAGTCAAAAACGCCGGCGCGGCCAGCGGCATCAAAACCCGCCTCTACGCCGGGATCGACTACACCCAGATCAAGCTGGCCCAGCAGCGTGACGAGGCTCAGCTTGAATTTGTCGAAATTAACGACCAGCTCGCCATCCTGAGCCAACTGCTCAAACAGAACAAGATGCTGAGCGCGGACGACAAGAAGAAGGTTATCGAGCTGTCTGCGCGCATAAATGAGATCAACCAGCTTAAGGAAGAGCTTGAGGAAAAAATCGCGCGGGCCCGCGTCCTCGCCAAGAAGAAGGCCAACGGCAAAATCAATATCAAAGGACGAATCGGCGAAGGGGTCATTCTACACATCGGGGACACAACTGAAGAGATCAAGATCGAGCGCCAGAGCGCCGTTTCCATTATTGAAAACCGCAAAGCCCAGGGATTCCACTTCCTGAGCCTGACCCCTCTTTCCACCTCGGCGGAAGAACTCGAAAAAGAGATCGAAGAAGACGCAGAGGACGACGATGTGCCCGCCGAGTGGGGGCAGTAGCCGGCGTCTCGACGCCTCATCGCCGTTTCGCGGGGTTACAGTAATTGCCGGTCACGCAGAAACGTCTGCAATTCATTCCACTGCTTCTCCAGTGAAACAATGCACGCCCGCGCCTTCTCTGAGTCCTCGTTGCGCGCGGCGGCCTCAACCTCAAGGGCGGTCTTCTTCAGGTCCGTCGCTCCGACCACCGCCACCGATCCCTTGATCGTATGCGCCACCACTGAAGTTTTTTTCAGATCGCCGCTATCCAAGGCCGCCCGCATCTCGCCGATGCGCCCGGGCAGATCCTCCGCCAGCAGTACCAGACACTCCTGCAGAAGTTCCTGATCACCCTCCAGCGCCTTAAGTGTTTCATTCAGGTCGATCAAAGCCTGTACCTGTACTTTCCGGCGACTTATTTCGCCTGTGTTCATTTACCCCTTTTGTGGGCGGCCACCGCGGCCTGTTCAGTGAAACATCCCCCCTGCGGTGTCACGCCCGCGGCTGCGCAGATGCGGGAGCAGCTCGATCGCCGGCAGGGGATGCTCCCAGTAAAAGCCCTGCACTTCGTCGCAATGGCGTGACAGCAGAAAATCCACCTGTTCCTGCTCTTCAACTCCTTCCGCCACAACCTGAATGCCAAGACTGTGCGCCATGGCAATCATGGCCTCAATAATCGCCGACTGCCCGAAGGGACAGTCGAAATCAGCAAGAAATGAGCGGTCGATTTTTATCTGGTCGATCGGGAATGAGCGCAGGTGGTTGAGACTGGAATAACCGGTGCCGAAATCGTCGAGAGACAGCATGACGCCCCTCACCTTGAGATCGGTCAATGTCATGATGGCCATCTCTGTTTTTTCCATCACTGTGCTTTCCGTCATCTCGAGCATCAGGCGGTTGGGAGGCAATCCCGTTTGCGCAAGCATTCGGTCGAGAGAGTCGACGAAGCCGGGGCTGTGGAAAACCCGGGCGGAGATATTCACGGACAAGCGCAGATGATCATAGCCCGCCTCGTGCCACACTTTCATCTGCCGGCAGGCTGTGTGCAGCACCCATTCACTCAGAGGCACGAGCATCCCCGTCTCCTCGGCCAACGGGATAAATCTGTCCGGGGCGACCTCGCCGAGAACCGGACTGTACCAGCGCAACAGCGCCTCCACGCCGACAATCTCTCCGCTGCGAAGCAGCATCTGCGGCTGGTAATGCAGGCTCATCTCGCCGCGCGCCCAGGCCTCGCGCAGATGTTGTTCCAAGGTCAGTTTGGCCTGAATGCGACGGTTCATCTCCGCCGAGAAGAAACGGTAGGTGCGGCGCCCGTCCGCCTTGGCCTGATACATGGCTGCATCGGCATGGCGCAGCAGGCTTTCAATGGAGGTGCCGTCAGCAGGATAGCGGGCAATGCCGATGCTGGTGCCGGTATGGATATCATTTCCGGCCAGCGAAAAAGGCTCATCGAAACTGGCGATAATCTTTTTGGCGACCGTTTCGACCTGTGCGGTCCCATGGGCGGGGTGCAGAATGACGACGAACTCATCTCCTCCCAGGCGCGCTACCGTATCGGCCTGCCGCACGCAGCCGCGCAACCTGCGGCCGACCGCAGCCAGCAGAGCATCACCCCCTTCATGCCCGAGGGTATCGTTGACATCCTTGAAGCGATCGAGATCGAGAAACAGCAGAGCCAGCTGCTGGGATTCGCGCTCACTCTGGGCAATGGCCTGTTCGAGCCGTTCGAGAAACATGCGCCGGTTGGGCAATTCGGTCAGCGGGTCGAAATAAGCCAGCCTGCGGACCTGTTCCAGTGCTTCGCTGCGCTCGGTTCGCGCACGCAGAGCCTCCAGCCCGAAAGCCAGTTGTCTCGCCAGCTCAACCAGAAGCTCGACCTCTTCGGCATCGAAGACTCTGCGCTCATCTGAATAAATCCCCAGCACTCCCAGGCAACGCTCATCGACAATCAGCGGCAGGGAGATACACGAAAGAAGTCCTTCGGCCAGGGCATCTGCACGCAGGCGCGAAAAAATCGGACTGCTGGCGATATCCTGGCAGACTACCGGCCTGCGCTCCCGCACTGCGCGACCGCTCGGCCCCTGGCCATAAGGGTTGTCGCCATAGGACATGGAGTGATTCGTGAGAAAAAGCGCCTCTTTGCCGAAAAAGGCCGCAGGCTGGATGCTGCACGCTTCGTCGGCTGCGACCAGTCCGACCCACGCCAGGCGAAATCGCCCCTGTTCGACAATCAGGCGGCAGACCTCGGTGAGAAGCGCCGCTTCACTGCCGGCCTGCAACAGGGCATGATTGCATGACGCCTGCACCCGATAGGCGCGGGTGATGTGGTCGAGGGTTTCCCGGGAGCGGGTCAGTTCCTGATTGCGCGCCAGCAGTTCCTCGCGCTGCTGATGCATCTCCGCCATCAGGCTTTCCAGATGCCTCTCGAGTTGAAGATGACGCTGATGCTGTCGCTCCATCCGTTCCAATTCAGCCTCAAGGGCACGAACCCGCTCACGCAGGCACGACTCTCCATCGGAGCCATCAATGCTTTGCGCTGCCGGCTGCCGCCGGTTTTTGTCGGACGAATCGACTGTTTTTTGCGACATGCAAATCCTGCCCCGTCAGAGTGTCGGCCCCTTTGTTCATTCAAGGGCCTGAAGGCTGTCCCCACATTTTACCGTATTTTTCAAAATATGCAGGAGCAGTGGCGCTCAGGCTTCTGCATATTTTGAAAAAAAACCGATAAAAACCTTTTTGTCCACCCGCGACTTCCTGCTAAGATCAGATGCCTTCATTCATGGGGCACCCCAATAAAAAGGCATCCGCCAACCTCAGACTCAAGGCAGATTCCTGCATATGCGCGCGCGATTTACGTACCTGTTGATTGCTGTTTCGCTGGCACTCACTGGCGGTTTGACGGAGGCCTCCGGTGCCCTTTCCAGCGACGAAATGGCCGCGGGCTCCGATCTGCCTTACATCTCCGTTCCGAAAAACGGGTTGGAGCAGACATCGCCGCTGCCACCGCTTATCTTTCGGACCAAAACGTCCCCGCCGGAGCCGGCCACGGCCGTAAGACGCTACCGGGATTTGGGCGTCATCGTGCGCGACAGCAGTTGGCTGCCGGTCTGGAATCCGGTCGCCACATCGGCCTGGGCGCGGCGTATCAGCAAAAGCCTTCCCTTTGACAGCATTCTGGTTGAATTGCCGCCCGGCAAATTGAAAATGTTGGAAGAGGATGCTGCACTTCGCCGCCGTCTTCACGGGCTGATTCTGGAGCTTGCAGACAATGGTGTCGCAACGGGGCTTGTCATCAACGACCCCGCCCTGTTTCTGGCACCGGAACGCGGGCGGATTCTGGAACTGATCACCGCCCTGGAGAATCTTCCCCTGGCCGCTGTGCTACTCGAAGTCGACCGGGTTCTGACGCCGCCCGGGCAGGAGGATCTCCCCCTGATCGATGCCCTGGTGAACCTGTCTGTCGGCGTGACGGTGCGCGCTCCCTGGCCGGTAGGTATGATCCTCAGACCATATCAGCTCGACCAGGGGGAGTTGGGAGGGCGACTTGAAAAAAGCGCCATTGATTTCATCGCGCTGCGCCTTGAAGATCTCAGCAGGGGCAGTGTCCGCCGGATCGAACCCTTTCTCGCCATCTATCCTCGGGCGCAGTTCCGTCTCATCCCTTCCCTGAATGCCGCCGTGCAGGGGAACGGCAGAGACATAGAAAAAACCGGTCATCTACTGGAAAGAATGGAACGCTGGCACCGCCACCTCCAGGTCTACCCCAACTTCGGGGGGATTCTGCTGGACGATCTGGAAGCGTTCAGAAATCTGCATCCCTGACGGAAAGGGGGCCAGTGCGCGACAAAATCAGGTCCCCGTGCGGCGAGGTTCCACAAGCACTGTTTGAATGGCTTTTTCAACCGCCGGGAGTGCGGCCCCTTCATCCTCCACCTCGATTTCAATGCGCCTCTGCGGCAGAGTATGGCGGTAAAGAGGGTCGTAATAATAGAGCATCAGCTCGCCGGCCAGATTTTCCCAGTCACCCTCATCAAGCAGCGCCAGCAGGCGCGCGACCCGCTCTCCGCCAAGTCTCCGGCGCAAAGCCTGAATGGGTCCGCGAAACTGATCCCGGCACTGTTCGACGGCAGGATAATCTTCCAGCAGGCGCTTGACCCGCACCTCGGCGGAAGCGTGCAGCCACAGGGATGTTTCCTCCTGCAGAGAGGCATAAACCTCGGCGGGAAGACGGCATTTGCCGATGTGGCGGCTTTCCCCCTCGGCCAGGGCGTACCCCTCAAGGCCGACATGGCGCAACTCGTCCCACAACAAGGCTTCGAACATCTTCTGGCTCGGCTGCGGCGCACACCCCAGTGCCCCGAACGCACTGCCGCGGTGATTGGCCAACCCCTCCAGGTCGATCACGGGGTGGCCGCGATCCCGCAGTTTCAGAAGAAAGCGGGTCTTCCCCACGCCGGTAAGTCCGCGCAAGACCAGCAATCTCCCCCACTGCCCTCGCTCAAAGTATTGCCGGACGTAGGCACGAAACGCCTTATGGCCCCCTTCCAGCTGACGCGCGGAAATGCCGGCCAACCGCAGAAAAGTCGCCACCGCCCGGCTGCGCTCGCCGCCGCGCCAGCAGAAAACAATAACCGACGACCTGTCATCGCCGCAAAGCCCCATCACCTCGCGCACCAGCGCAGGAATACGCGGCGCCACCAGATCCACCGACAACAGGCGCGCAGCCGCCGCCCCTTCGCGGTGATAAACCGTCCCAACCCTGGCGCGCTCCTCGTTGCTGAACAGAGGAACATTGACCGCGCCGGGGATGGTGGCCTCAGCAAACTCTTCCGGTGTTCGGGTATCAATGAGCAGCGCGCCGCGATCCCGCTGCTGCAAAGCAGCTTCTACTTTGATTTTGAGTCCGTTCACAGCGCCTCCGTCGGATAAAAATCTATCCAGCAGCTTTCTACCACTATCCGGCAGCAGGCACAATGATGAAGAAAAGATTGCCTTTGGAGAAAGATTCCTCAAATCTGCTGTTGACATGCCATCCATGCCGATATATAGTGCCGGTTCCTGTCGCGGGGTGGAGCAGTACGGTAGCTCGTCGGGCTCATAACCCGAAGGTCGCAGGTTCGAATCCTGCCCCCGCAACCAATAAATCGAAAGGTCACGGCGCATTGCCGTGACCTTTTTTGGTTCGCATCACTCTCGGGCCTTAATCACAGGAGTTCAGGAGCAACCCAGCGATTTGAAGGCTTTTGTCACCACTTCAGTCAAACTCGCCACAACCTCGACTTTTTGAGAGAAATCGGCAACTGCTCAACAGGGACCTGCAGAAGGGGCGCTCAGACAGGAGAACTGGAAGAATCCAACTGTTGCCGCAACAGTTCAGTAAAGGCAGCTTCCGGAAGTGGCCGTCCGCAGTGAAACCCCTGCACTTCATCGCAGCCGTATTCGCGCAACAGGCGAATATGAGCTTCGGTCTCTGCGCCCTCGGCGAGCACCTCCATACCGAGAGTATGGGCCATAGCGATAATGGTCTGCGTGATAACGGCATCATCCGGGTCCGTATCGACATCATGTACGAAAGTGCGGTCAATCTTGACCCGGCTGAAGGGAAAGCCTTTCAGGTAGCTCAAAGAGGAGTAGCCTGTGCCGAAATCATCTACGGCCAGATGAACTCCCATCTCCTTGAGTTGCAGCAGGATGCGGCGCACCCGGTCCGGATTGTCCATGATGCAGCTTTCCGTCAGTTCGATTTCCAGGGCGTTAGGTTCGAGTCCGCACCCTTCAAGAACCCGTGCGACCCTCTGCGCAAAATGCACTTCTTGAAACTGTCTTCCGGATACGTTGACAGCCATTCGCAGTCCGGTGAAGCCCTGCTCCCGCCACAGACGCGCCTGGCGGCAGGCGGTACGCAACACCCATTCCCCGATTTTTAAAATCAGACCGCTTTCTTCCGCCAGACAAATAAACCGATCAGGGGCAATCGGCCCCAGAACCGGGTTGCTCCAGCGCAGCAAGGCCTCCATTCCGACCAGCTTCCCTGTGCCCAGATTGAATTGCGGCTGATAGTGAAGAGTAAATTCATTCTTCTCCAGGGCGCGGGCGAGATGCCCGTCAAGAAGCTGCCTGTATGCGGCCCGAGCGTGAATATCGCTGGAATAAAAGCGATGCAGATTTCGTCCGGACTCCTTGGCATCGTACATGGCGATTTCGGCATTTTTGAGCAGCGCCTCGACGTCCTGGCCATCATCGGGAACCACGGCAATCCCTACGCTGACGCTGATCAGGCATTCCTCTCCATCACAGATGAAGGGTGTTTCAAATCCCTGGCGCACCTTCTCCGCAATGACGGCCACATCCTCGATCGCATTGATCTCCCGCAACACCACGGCAAACTCATCCCCGCCCAAGCGAGCCACAAGGTCGGAGGGGCCGGTCAACTCTACCAGGCGGCTGCCGGCAAGCCTCAGCAACTGATCGCCTGCGCCGTGCCCCATGGTATCGTTAACTCGTTTGAAATGGTCCAGGTCCAGAAGCAAAACCCCCAGCGCGGCACCGCTGTCTTCGAAGCGAGCCAGGTCCTGAAGCAGTGCGTCCTGAAAATGCCTGCGGTTCGGCAATCCCGTCAATGGATCGAAATCGACGAGGCGCTCGATGTCTTTCTGGGCGGCACGCTGATCGGTAATATCCTGCACCAGCCCGATGCCATATTGAGCGCGTCCCGAATCATCATGAACCCAGGCGACTGTCACCCGCCCGCAAACATGCGAGCCGTCCTTGCGACGATACTCTTTTTCGTAATTGAAACAGAGGGTTCGCCCTTCACGAACCTGTTGGTAATATCGGCGGGTTTCCTCCAGGTTAGCGTCAGCCGTTATCTGCTCAACATTCATCTGCTTCAGTTCATGGGGTTCGTAACCGATAAAGGCGCAGAAAGCGTCATTAGCCTCGAGAAAATCTCCCATAGGGTTGAGAATCGCCATACCGGCTGCAGCATTCTTGAAAAAGGAGCGGAAGCGCTGTTCACTGCGGCGCAGGCGATTTTCAGCATCTTTTCGCGCGGAGATATCACGCACCAGGTAAAAAAGTAATTCTTCCGACTCATCTTCCAGGCGCCCCGCGTTGATCTCCACGGGAATCATCTGGCCGTCACAACGCCGCATGACACACTCGTGAACAGGAGGCTTCGCCTCGAGGCTACCCCGCAGTGCCAGACAACCTTCGGGATCGCAGGGATAGGCCAGCAGATCGGACCACTTCAGATTCGCAAGCTCCCTGCCGGCATACCCCAGCATCTTGCAGGCCTGGGCATTGAAGTCGAGCAGAGCGCCCCCTTCGCCGACCAGAAAAACCCCGTCGCCCATGCGCGTCAGCAACGCGGGCAGGACGCGTTGGAAACGGTCGCCATGGCAAGTCTCGGCAAATTTTTTCTGCAAATCAGGAGTCATTCGACAGAGTCACCTTGTTGGACAGGTTAGAAACCCGTTTGTAAAATTGCTCAGAACCGAAGAAATAAACTCTTAAACCTCAGAAACCTTAGCAAAAACTAATTCTTTTTTCAACATCAAAACAGATATTTGATTCTGCCGACTCTCATCCATAAAAAAAGCCCGGGACGACTGCCCCGGGCAACTGCATGGAAGGTCCATTCTCTCCCGAAAGTCGGAAGGGAAGAGGACGCGCGTGAAATGAACTGATTCTAGATGACGTGAGAGATGCTCTCCTTGTTGTCGCTGCTGGACAGATCTTTCCAGGTCTGCCCTTCAAGAAAACTCCCCCAGACGTTCTGCTCCAGCTCAGGTAGCATGGAGAAGGGAATGGTAAAGCTCATCTTGTCGCTGCCGAGCAGGCACTGGGCCTGGGAACGGGCATGGATATCGGCGAGCCCCACCACGGCGCGCGGCTTGATGGCCAGGGCCTCGCGGTATGGGAAAATCCCCACCGCCTGACAGCTGGACGCCTGCGGAAAGAGGATGTTGTCGAAACTGGTGCGGCTGTAGCCCACCAGGGTGGTCAGCGCCGCCAGTTGGTTTGGGTTGACCAGAAAAATCACCGATTGCGGCGCGCCCTCGCGGGGATCGACCTTCTTCAATGGCATGAAGGTGACGTAATTTCCGGGAATTTCAGTAGTCGGCAGAGTCGCCAGAAACTTCCGCGCCAGTTCCGGCGTGCGGAAATAGCGGCGTCCTTCCATGAAATCGGAGAAGTATTCCTCCCCCAGGCTCATGCGTACCAGCTCTCCCACCTGCCGGCCGCGCTCCCAGCGCTTGTTGCCGATCGAGAGGTAGTAGCAGTAGCATTCCGGCCCACCGGGAAATTTCTTCAAACGCGATTCGAGGCCAAGCCCGAGACCGGCGCTGAGACACCCCGCTGTCTTCTGGTCGCAGGTCGTCGTCTCCCCGTGCGCTGCGCGGGTGACCAGTTCCATGATGCAGCCGAGCTTGTCCTCAGCGAGTTGATAAGCCCCATCAGGTTTCTGCTCCTGCCACAACAGGGCGACAGGTTCAAGTTCAAGGTCCATGACTTGAGAGATCAAGCACTCCATTGATTTACGTCCTTCCTCTGTTTCCGAATCGTTAAATTCCGGATTACTGCAGAACAGGATCCAGCTGCAGAAAACCGGTCAGTGAACCCACAAGATCGCGGGGATGGCAGGTTCTGCATCCCCATTGCTCGATATCGAAATCCCGGGGAAGATCTTCTCGCTCAACCAGCAGCACGGGCGTTTGAACTCCACGCATTCTGAGCGTTTCAAAAATCTCCTCGACCTCTTCAATTCTCTGAAAGCGATTGACCACCAAGGCGTCGAACGGAATGTCGCTGCTCATTTGACTGAAAAACCAATTGAGCATTTCATGGCCGTCACGCACAACCGTCACCTGACAACCCCGCAGCCGCAGCAGAAAAACTGTTTCCCGACAGGCATCGGTACACCAGTCGAGCATCAGAACCCTGGCATCGCTCAAACGTCTTCCCCCCTTGATATGTGCCGGCACATCTCGCCGCCAAACCTGTCTTTTCTTTGAGCAAGGGACGTTCCATCTGGGGGGAAATGGGCTTTTATGTTTTATTTCAGAGTATTAGGAGAGATTTGAAAAAACCGAAAGGGTGTGACACGTGAAGTGGAGAGACGAAGAAGAGGCGTAATTTCTTCAATCATTTAAAACCCTTGAAGGAAAGTGTGCCATAAAAGATCGATGTTAACTTTTGTCGCACCCTTTGCGGCACTCTTACAACGATTCGTCATTCGTTCTGCGACGGGAAAGGCGCTTGTTCAGAGCCGGTCGGGATATGCCCAGCAGCCCGGCAGCAATTGTCTGATTTCCACTGGTACGTGCCAGAGCTTCATTGATCAACTGGGAGACTGCCTGATCCAAGGTCGGCAAAATTTCGGGGAAGACAAGCTGTCCGGCACTCCGTCCGCCCGTGAAATCTTCCCCGGAGCCCGTGAACTCCCCCATCGCGCGGCGGAAAATATCCATCGACAGTTTGCGTGACTGGTGCACGCTGACCGCATCGTACACCATCGCCCTGAGTTCCCTGACATTGCCGGGAAAGTCATAGTTTGAAAGCAGGACTGAAAGTTCCGGGGGAACGGTAGGCTTGCGCTTGTCGAGTTCATGAGCGGTTTCAGCGAGAAAATGTTCCAGCAGCAAAGGGATATCCCCGGGACGTTCCCGTAGCGGGGGGAGATGGACATGATGCGTACGCAGGCGGTAATAGAGATCCCTGCGAAATGCTCCCTGGGCCTGAGCGCGCTCCAGATCCCGGTTAGTCGAAACCACCACCCGCGCCTTGAGCCGGCGGGGCCGGTCACTGCCCAGGGGAAAATACTCCCCTTCCTGCAGCAGCCGCAGCAGTTTGACCTGTGAGGGCGGGCTGAGATCACCGATTTCATCGAGGAAAAGAATGCCGCCGCGCGCTTCTTCCACCAAACCTGCGCGGGCGCGGTCCGCCCCGGTGAACGCGCCGCGTTCGTGACCGAACAGAGTATCGGAGAAGACGTTGTCATCCAGCCCCGCAACATTGACGGCGACCCAGGGCTGCTGCGGACGGCTCAACCGGTGCAGCCCGCGGGCGACCAGTTCCTTGCCCGTCCCGCTTTCCCCTGTGATCAATACCGGTTGTGAGGACGGCGCGACCGCTTCGAGATACTGGAACACCGAGCGCATCTTTTTGTCTGCGGTAATCAGGTCGGCAAAAGCCTCGGGATGAGCGACCTCATCATGCAGAAACCGGCGCCGCATGTCGGTGTTTTCCCGTTGCAGTTCCGCCATGCGCAAGGCATGGCGCACCACCGTCACCAGGCGCTCCTCTTCGGCGGTCTTCACCAGGTAGTCGAAGGCGCCCAGCTTGATGCAGCGCACCGCGGCTTCCACCCGGTTCATGCCGGTGAGCACAATCACCGGGATATCCGGATAATCACGCACCATCTCTTCAAGAACCTGCTCGCCGGAGATGGCCGGCATCACCAGGTCGAGCAGCATCAGGGCCGCCGGACGCCTCGCCAGCGACTCCAGAGCTTCCCGGGGGTCGCTGCAGCAGATGATATTGTTGATGCCGGCGGAGCGTTCCAGAACCAATCGCAGCGATCGCAGCCAGGCGCGCTCGTCATCGACCAGCACCACGGGCAAAGCGGGGAAAAGAGTGTCAGCTGTCAAGATCAACCTCCTCGCCGGCCAGCGGCAGCGTCAGGACGACTCTGGTCCCCTGTCCCGGACGCGATGAAAATTCAAGTTTCCCCCGGTGCTCACGCACAATTCGCGAAGAAACCGACAACCCCAGACCGGTCCCGCCTTCGCGGCGGCGGGTGGTGAAAAAGGGATCGGTAATGCGCGGCAGATCTTCGGGCGATATGCCCTGCCCTTCATCTTCGACCTCGGCCAGGGCACAGTTATTTTCCACATCCAAGCGGGTGCGAATCCAGAGGCGCCGACGGGAGCCGGTCAAAGACTGGCAGGCATTCAATATCAGGTTGACCAGCACCTGCTCGATGCGCGCCGAGATGCCCCGCACCACCAGCGGGGTACCCGTCAGTTCCACCGTTCCCGCGGCACTGCACTTCTCCAGAGGATTGGCGACCAGGCGCAACGCACGCTGCACCGCGTCATTAAGATCAAAAAGCTCATCCTCGTCGACCTCTTCGCGGCGGGTAAAATTCTTCAGATCCTCCACAATCCTTTTAACACGGCGGGCGCCGTCGGTCATTTCCTCCAGCAAAAGCGGAATCTCCTCCCGCATTGTGCTGTAAGAGACTCCCGCCAGGTCAAAATCCCCCTGTTCTGCATGATAGGCATCGAGAAGAGTTCGAACATCGGCAAAGGCCTCACGCAGCGTCGGCAGGCTCATCAGAATCAGACCGTTGGGGTTGTTGATCTCGTGGGCCACCCCGGCGGAGAGTTCGCCGAGAGCGGCCAGGCGCCCGGCCCGCAGGTTTTCTTCGCGCAGGCGTGTTTTTTCCGTAATATCGGCGGCCAACCGGATGACTCCCGTCGCGCCGTCGTCGTGTTCTGCAAGAGGAAACGTCCTCACCTCCCAGACCCGACCCTGGAAGTCGTGCTCAATGCGCTCCCACATCCGGCCGGTCTGAAAGGTCTTGCGGACAGGGCAGTCCCTGCACAACTCCCCGGTGCGGTGCTGCAATACTTCGGCGCATGAATGACCGAGGAGTGAATCCTCCGTCATTCCCACCACCCGTGAAGCGGCCCTGTTGCCCCAGACCACCCTCATGGCAGGAGAGAACAAAACGATGGAATCGGCGATGGCGTCGAGCAGAACCGAAAACTCATGCGACAGCTTGCGGTAGCGCTGTTCGCTCTCGCGCAGCGACTGTTCGTTCTGCAGGCGCTCGCGGATATCGCGCGCCAGGGCCAACAGCAAACGACGACCATGCGCCTCAAAACGCGAGACGCTGACTTCAACCGGCAGCAGAGTGCCGTCGCGACGCTTCAATCGGGACCGCGTCACCATCCCTTCCCCCGGCGCCAGCTGCCGCCAGGGCTTGTCAAGCGCGGCAATTTCGGGGCCGAGAATCGACCAGCCCCGTCCCATGAATTCCTCTCGTGAATGATTCAGAGAGTCACAGGCAGAACGGTTCACATCGACAAACCCACGCTGGAGGTCGAACAGGAAAAATGCATCCGGCGCCTGCTCCACCAGGAAGCGCAGAAGGTTCTCGCTCTCCTCCCGCTGCTGTCTCATGCGTGCGAGCCGACCTTGAACGGCATACACCAGTACGCCGAAAGCAATGCTGAGCACAAGGCTCCAGCGCATGAAGTACCTGATGGTGGCAAGTCCCTGGCGGTAGATGTCCCTGGGAATTTCGGCCCGCAGGATTTTTACCGGCCGGCCGAACACATCACTGAGATGGATGCGTCCCAGAAGTGTATCCTCATTGGCGAGTTCGAGGCTGATGGGACTGCCGGCCAGGGGCAGCAGCGCGCCAGGTTCCTTACCTTGTTCCGCAGTCGAGTCGGCCGGCAGTCCCTGCAGGGAGAGGTGGCTTATTTCGCCGAGCAGATTGACATGTCCCGTCTCGAAATAGCTCCCCATGATCAGGGCCCCCACGACTTGGGGGGGACGATCGGGAATAGAGATGGGGCTTGAGGAGACCAGCATGGCCCCCCCGGGAAAAAGCAGGACCCCTTCGAAGCGCTCGGCATGACTGCTGTGTCCCCATAAAAAAGGCAGCTCCGTCAGACGATGTTCAATATCCGTCGGCAGCGCGCCGCCCGTACGCTCTCCGGGTTCCATGTAATGTCCATGGTGAAAACGGCCTTCTTGATCGATGAAAGCAATGAGGTGGGTATCGACATGCAGATGGTTGGGGGCGGCGAAGCGATCAAGAAAAGCCCCTTTCTCCTGACCGCTCAGAAACCTGTAAGCCTGCTCGCTATGCGCGATATTGTGGGTCATCAGCCCGAGATGAGAGAGGTCGTCCTGCAGCACCGAGCGCAGGCGCTGCATGTCCTGCAGAGCCTTATCCTGTTCAAGGTCAAGATAACTGTCGAGAATAATCAGGCGGGCATTGAGGTAAAGAAGCAGGTTGACACCGACAATGACGGCAGCCAAGGCAAGTAGAGACTTCCAGCGAATCGACATGCGACTGAACCCACTCCCCTTAAAAATCAGTAGTCAATTCCCGGCTGCGGCTCAATCCCCTCGCGATAGGCGTGCTTGATCTCGCGCACTTCACTGACGGTATCGGCCGCCTCGATAACTTTCGGGTGGGCATCACGGCCGGTCAGCACCAGGTGCATGGCGGCGGGGCGGTTGCGGATCAATTCAAGGACCTGTTCCAGATCGACCAGTTTAAGGTGCACGGCATTGTTGATCTCGTCAAGGATCAGCAGATCACAGTCGCCCCCGGCCATCCTGTCACGTACCAGGTTCAGGGCCTGCTGGGCATTGTCCCGATGCTGCTGCCGCGAGCTGGTATTGCCCTGCAGGCCCAAAAAACCGCGACCGGTGGCAACAAGCTCCACAGAATCATCAAGTTTTGCAACGGCATCCCACTCGCCGGCGTGCATGTCCCCTTTCATGAACTGCACAATACACACCTTCAGGCCATGCCCCAGGGCACGGAGCGCCATCCCGAGAGCTGCCGTGGTCTTGCCTTTGCCATGACCGGTAATAACGACCGTCAGTCCCCGGGGATGCTGCGGCTGCAGGCGCTCAGGCTCATCGCTGATCAGACGGCGAAAACTCATAGTAACAGGTTCCTTTCCGTAAATATCAGTGATTATTCGAAGTTAACATGGACCAGGCGGCGCCTCAAACCAATTCCAACACCTTCCCATTATCCATATCGGGCCAGGCCGGTCTGGACCTTTTCAAAATCGATCCAGGGCGCCTGATCCAGCAACGTTATAATACGATCGCCCCGAGGGTCGTCACCAAGAAGAGTTTCGGCGCATAAGGGACGTCGTTCCACGATAATTTTGGTGCCCGTTTCCAGGCGCACTTCAACAAAAGGGTTGCGATAACTCACCCGTTCAAGCTGCTGCGCGGCCGAATAGATGATGCTGATACCCAGCCCTGGCGTATCCTCACGGGGAAGAAATTCCGCCGGCAGGCTCAGGCGATCACCGGCGCGGTTCAGGCTGTAGCGCTGCGGGTCAACGCCGGCATCTCGCAGGCGTTGAAGCTGGCGAGCCACGGCGGGGGCAGCCCCCTGCAGCGTCAGCGTCCGGATGCAGCCGGCCTCGGTCAGATCCTCCCATCCCTTGATGACGAAAGCAGCATTGCGAAGGCGCGCCGCCTGGCGCTGATAGCGGTTTTTGTAAACGAAACTGCAGTAATTAACGGGCAGATTGATCCCCTGGTCGAGAGATTCCCGGATCAGGTCGAGAGCTGTCAGCTCCGATTCGAGCACGGTCACTTTTTCGCCGTGAAGAAACGTATAGCCGCGCCCCTGAAAGCGTTGAAAATTGTAAGGAGTCAGGCGCAATTGATGGAGATTGAGATGATCCACGCCGCAATCGGCCATTTCGACCAATTTCTGCCTCATGAGAAGTCGCTCTTCCGGCACAGCAGGGACCTCGACGGTGACCGTCGGAATCCGGCCGACCGCCAACCGCACTTTCTCCAGAGAGTACCCGATAGCACCGATATCGAAACGGATCTCATCAAGACCAGCCTCGCGAAGCCGGGCAATGATTTCTGCATCAACCAGGGTGCCGTTGGTGTAGAGCCAGGTATGCACCCCGGCTCCGTGTCTTTTTTTAACAGCCTCAAGGTAGGCCAGGGTCCGCTCAGGAGTCAGTAGAGGTTCTCCGCCGCTGAAGCTCGCGCCGGTAAAACCAAAGGCGCCGATGTACTCGGCGTAATCCGCCGCATTGCGGAAGGTCAACGCGTTAGTGGTCGGCTCACCGGTATCCTCTTGGCTTGACGGACAGTAAAAACAGCGCGCGTTGCAGCGGCCGTTGATAAACAGGCATGACCAGCGCCCCGCAACGCAGATGGCGCAGCCCGGCGACAGGCGACGGACATCGATCTTGGTGCCGCCGCATCCCAGGCTCGCGCGAGTGCCGATGGCCGCCAGCAACTCACGGCGGTGTGCTTCAGCCTCTTCGGCCTGCTGCGGAGTCGGGAACTTCAGCAGCGGATAACGTTCGCCATATTCGGCGCGATTAAGAGAAACATGATGATCAGTTGTCATAGGGCTCCGTCGGAGGGGGAATCCGATAGGTAATGGTGGTGAAATGCGCGCCGTCCCTGTCGCAGGATGGGCGATTATACTCCAGAAGGGAAAAAACGAGGGCGTTTTTTTCGTGAGGAGTGAGGAGTGAGGGGTCAACGGGTGAGGGAGAACTCGATGGGGATTTCGCAGGTCAGCGGTTTTTCGCCGAGTTCGGGGGGCGGCGGCGGGAAAGGAGCGGCATTGCGGACCGTAGACAGGGCCGCGCGATCGAGCAGAGGCATGCCTGAGGCGGCAAGCACCTCGCATTCGAGCAGTTCTCCCGAAGGATCGAGGGTAAAGCGCACCACCGCAACCCCCTCCTGTCCGGCCCGGCGCGCAGGGAGGG
>NPID01000514.1_pt1 | contig 21426 bp, 21 predicted proteins | sample 8637491 | NCBI WGS metagenome assembly NPID01 (sample SAMN07420843, study PRJNA396082) | bioreactor metagenome | isolation source: sample BA6 brine-fed electro-methanogenic bioreactor BA | place: Japan: Kochi | collected 2016-06-14 | reverse complement strand
TTGTCTGTGCGGTTTTCTGCGGTTTTTCGCTCCAGTCGAATGTGGCGCGGGCCGAAGAACAAACGGCCGAAAACAGAGACGTCAACCGCATCGTTTCGGTGACGGTGGATGCTGACGAGAAGAACCCCAAGGTCAATATCCGCACCGAGAACCCCGTTGGATACCGCTATACGGTTTATGATTCGAGCGATCCCACCCGGGTCGTCATCGATTTTCCGCGCATGGATGTCTCCGACATCGAATCGCCTCTTCCTGTTGATGTCGGGCCGATCCAGGAGATTCGAGCGGTCTCTTTCGATCTGACCCTGGGCAAGCTGGGCCGAATCGAAGTTCTGATGGACCGCAAGACCGATTATCGGGTTAAAATCGACGGCAATGATTTTGTGATGACTTTTGCCGAGCCTTCGGCACCGGCTGAAGCCCCCGCGGCACCGCAGCAGGTTGAAAAACCCGAGAAAACCGAGACGGCATCCACGCAGGATTCCGTTTCACCCCCGGCTCCCGCCCCCGTTCCTGCTCTGGCAGAGGTTGTCCAGGTGACAGCCGTTGAAATCCGTGACGGGCGTGCCACCATTCTGACCAATGGTCCCATCGACAAGTATCGCTATTTCAATCTCAGTGCTCCTCCGCGACTGGTACTCGACATCTTCGGCGTCAAGCCGGCTTTCCGTGAGCGTGAATTGCCGGGGGCCAGGGGTTTTGATCGGGTTCGTGTCGGCACTTATGACGACAAGACCCGTTTTGTGTTTGACGCCGGGGGCAGCGACCTGCCTTCTTACGAAGTTTCCCCTGAAGATAAGGGGTTGATCGTGACCTGGACTCCCGATGAAAGGGTGCCTATGGCGAAGCAGCCCGCTGCGGAGCCGGAAATCAAAATGGTGGAGTCCGCTGCTCAGGCGCAGGAAGCGCCGGAGAGCCGTCCCGAGCCTGCTGCCGCTCCCGCAGTGGAGCCTGAGAGCGAAACCGTGGCCGAACCTGAACCTGAGAGCGTGAAAAAAGAAGCTCCTGAAGCAGAGCCGCGGCCGGTTTCCGCGCGCCGGGTGGCAGAGTCTGAAACCGCAGCAAAGCCCGCGCCGATGACACGCATGACGCAGGCACCGGTGCAGGTGGAGGATATCTCGTTTGCCATTGAGGGAGACCTCTCGGTTCTGACCGTGGATCTCTCCGGTCCGGCCCAGATCAGCAATCCGGTCAAGCGTGGCAATGTCGTTCTGTTCGGGCTCGACCATGCAAACATCAAGCGATCTCTGCGTCGCGTCATTGACACGTCCGCTTTTCCAAGCGCTCTCGAAATGATCACGCCTTATACGGTGAACCGGGGAACGGTTCAGGACGTGCGATTTGCCGCCCGTCTCAAAGGGGATGTGCCCTATCGCCTCAATCAACGTGGAGATCAGTTGATTTTTGAAGTTGAAAACGGCAAATTTGCGCAAACGAGCGAGGCGCCGCCTCAGATTGAATTGAAAGGGGCGCAATCGCCCCCCAGAGATGTCGCCGCGCCCGCGCCCGCAATGGTCGGCCAGGGGGAAACTCCCTCTAAAAGCGCTGCAACCCAGACTCTTCTGGGGGATGAAGCCCGTGCTTCCGCTCCGGCTTACACCGGCGACCGAATCTCCCTCGTGTTCGATAACGCCGATGTGCGCAATCTGCTTCAACTCATCGCCGAGGTCAGCGATCTCAACATCATTGCTTCCGAAGAGGTCAGCGGCAACGTCAGCATCCGGCTTATCGATGTCCCGTGGGACCAGGCTCTGGATGTGATTCTCGACATCAAGCAGCTCGGCATGATCCGCGAGGGTAATGTTGTGCGAATTCTGCCGAAAAGCAAGATCCGCGAGATGGAGGAGGCTGCACTGACCGCCGCACGCAATAAGAGCGAGCTTGAACCGCTGGTGACGCGCGTTTTCAGTGTCAGTTATACCGACCTTGCAAATGTGGCCGCCCCTTTACGCGATGTGATGAGCGATCGCGGCCGATTGACCCAGGATCCGCGCAACAAGCAGCTCATTGTCAAGGATACCCCGTCGGTGATCGAGGAGATTGAGGGGCTCGTCGAAATTCTCGATACGCCAGAGAGACAGGTTATGATCGAGGCGCGCATTGTTGAAGCCAGTTCGGACTTCACGCGCGACCTGGGCGTCAACTGGGGGATCTCCTACAACAGCCCCGGCAGCACGCTCAGTGGTTTTGATGTCGGCATGGGGGGCAACTTCCTCGTCGGGCTGCCCTCTCCCGGCTCCGCAGCCACGTCTGCCGGACTCGGTTCAAGCATTACCATCGGTGAACTGGGGGTCGACAAAACAGTCATCGACATGCGTTTGTCCGCTCTTGAATCTTCAGGCAAGGGCAAGATCATCTCCCGCCCCCGGGTCTCAACCCTCAATGGCCAGGAAGCGGTGATTACTCAAGGGACGACGATTCCGTATCAAACCTCCGGGGCCGATGGACCGAAAACCGAATTTGTCGATGCGACTCTTGAGTTGAAAGTCATTCCGGTGATCAACCCGGACAACAGCATTATCATGGAGATCGAGGCCAGCAACAGTACGCCGGGCCAGACCTTCACCAATGCCGACCTGCCCGGGATCAATAAAAAGGAGGCCAAGACGAAAGTGCTGGTCTTCGATGGGGATACGACGGTTATCGGAGGAATCTTCGTCGAGGATGAAAGCGAAGCCGAATCCGGCGTTCCCTGGTTGATGAATATCCCTTTCTTGGGCCACCTGGTCAAATCGACCAATGTTGAAAAGCGCCGCTCGGAGTTGTTGATCTTCATCACACCACGTATCCTTGAATAGGGCAGGCCGGCTTCGGTTTGCCAATTCAGAAAGAATATTATCTCAGAAACAGGACAGGATTGCCCCTGTCCTGTTTCTGTATTCGGAGTTCAGCATACAAATGCCTTCAGCCAGAGGAAAAAACCTTTTTCTGACCGGATTCATGGGGGCCGGCAAGACCACTGTCGGGAAGGTGCTCGCCGAAAAGCTCGGATGGTGTTTTAAGGATCTTGACCAGGTCATCGAGCAGCGCTCCAGGAAAACTATCTCGGAGATTTTTGCCGACCAGGGCGAAAGCTTCTTTCGAGACCTCGAGTCGCAGGCTTTGTCGGAGGTGTCGACAGGGGCCCATACCGTGGTTGCCACAGGCGGTGGTGTTGTCGGTCGTGAAAAAAATCGGCACCTGATGCGCAATGCTGGTATTGTGATCTTTCTCGATCTTACCTGGGCGCAGCTGCTGGAGCGAATCAGAGAAGGGCAGGGGCGTCCACTTGCTGAGGGAGAAGATGCCGTGCAGCGATTAGCATGCCTTTATGAGCAGCGACTCCCCCTTTATCGGAAGGCCGACCTGGTGGTTGACTGCAGCAACCAATCACCGCAGGATCTGGCGGAGGGGATCATTTCCCGGCTGAACGAAACGAAATTATTCCAGAATTGATGCGATGGGCTGATCTGATGTCGAGTGATAAGGGCTTGAAATTGATTGAAGTCGGACTGGGAGAGCGATCCTATCCGATTTGGATCGGAAGCGGTATCCTGCCGCGCCTGGGTGAAGCGCTGAAGCGGATTTCTTTTCCTCGGCGCATTGCAGTGGTAACCAACGAAACTGTCGCCCCACTTTACGGGGAGCAGGTGCTGTCGGCATTGATTCAAAGCGATTTCTCCGCGGAACTGATTGTCCTTCCGGATGGGGAAGAGCATAAAAATCTCGAATCGCTCAATTTTATTTTCGATGAACTGATTACTCGCGGTTTTGATCGCGGCAGCGGCCTGCTCGCCCTGGGGGGCGGTGTGATCGGCGATCTGGCCGGATTCGCCGCTGCCACCTTTCTGCGCGGGATCCCCTTTACGCAGGTCCCGACGACGCTTCTGGCTCAGGTCGACAGTTCAGTGGGCGGAAAAACCGCCATCAATCATCGCCTCGGTAAAAACCTTGTCGGCGCCTTTTATCAGCCGCGCCATGTTCACATCGATGTCGACTCGCTGGAAACCCTGCCCGAGCGCGAGTTCAGGGCCGGTTGTGCCGAGATCGTCAAGTACGGCGTGATTCGCGACGCCGATTTTTTCAATTGGCTCGAAGATAACGCCCGGCGTATTCGTGAACGCGATCCGGCCTGCCTGATTCATGCCGTTCGCATTTCTTGCCAAATCAAGGCGGATATTGTAGAAATTGACGAGAAAGAAGGCGGACTCAGGGCGATTCTCAACTATGGGCATACCCTGGGACACGCTGTTGAGTTGCTCAGCGGCTATGGAAAAGTGCGGCACGGTGAAGCCGTCGCTATCGGCATGGTTGCTGCCGCCACGATTTCATCCCGCTTGGGGTACTGCGGTTCTGCAGAGGTGGAGAGAATCAGGCGGCTCCTGAGCGCCCTTGGACTGGCTGTCAGCCTCCCTGATTTTGCGGCATCCGACTATCTGAATGCGCTCTCTCGCGACAAGAAAGTTCAGGACGGCAGGCTTCGCATGATTTTCAATCGCGGTATCGGTGACTGCCTGATTGAGGATGTTGCCGACCCTGAACGGACGATCGCTCCGGTTCTCGAATCCCTCAGGCACGAGGTGGATCAATGAGCATACGCAACTTGGAGGAAGGATGGTTCAAGGACCTGGCCCGCAATCTGGTTTCCCTGGCAAATGATCCGGACGATGATTCCACTTTCAAGAGCCTGGCAGAGAAGCTCGTTGAGGTGGAGTGTCAAAAAGAAGCGCTGGAACTGACCCGCGCCGGATTGTCACGGGTTCCGAGAAGTCCGGGACTTTCACTGCTTGAAGCCCAGCTTCTTTTTGAAGAAGGGGATGCACAGGGCGCCTGGAATGCCGTGGGGCGCCAGCTCGAACTCGATCCGCAGAACACCCCGGGGCTCTGGTTGAAGGCCCGGGTCGGTCGTCGCCTGGATAAAAAAGAAGAGGCGATCCAGGCTGCACGGATGCTGCTGCGCCTCGCGCCCGATCACGAGGAAGCGCGCGCCCTGCTTTCGGAGATAGCGCCTGAGGAGCATGAAAAAGGCAAGTCTGCGGAGAAGGAGGGCGCCGAAGCGGGGCGTCGCACTATCACCACTGCAACCCTGGCCGAAATCTACGTCAAACAGGGATATTTGAACAAAGCGATTCATGTGTATCGTGAACTGTTGGAGGCTGAGCCGGGCAACCAGCGTCTGGAGCAGCGATTGCGGGAGCTTGAACAGCAGATCGCCGGACCGCAGATCGCCGAAGCGGCGCCGACCAGTCCGGGTGAGGCTTCTGAACCAACAGCGGAGCCCTCCCGGGAGGAGAAGCTTCTGACCGTATTTGAAAGCTGGCTCACGGCCATTCGTCAAAGGAGATCGCATGTTCACTGAAATGCTGCGCCGTGTTGTCGAGCAGTGTCCTGGAGCGGTCGGCGCCGTCCTGATGGGGTACGACGGCATCGCCGTGGATCAGTATTATCTGCCGATGGAGCAGGTCGATCTCGGACTGGTGGCTGTGGAATATGCCAATGTTCTCAAAGAGATCAGAAATGCCGCAGAAATTCTGAAGGCCGGAGAGCTGCGCGAAGTCTCCATCGTCTCTGCCTCCTACCAGGTTCTGATTCGGACTCTCGGGGATGAGTACTTCATCGGGCTGACCCTCAGACGCGAGGGCAACGCCGGCAGGGGACGCTATCTCCTGCTGCGCGACGCACCTGAAATTCAGGCCGCCCTGGCTTGAAAAGAGATGGATTCCAATGAAAATTCTTGTTGTCAACGGCCCCAACCTCAACCTCCTCGGCACTCGTGAGCCTGAAATCTACGGGACGCAAACCCTTGATGATGTAATGGGCAGTCTCCGGAAAACCGGCCTTGACCTGGGGGCTGAAGTGCACTGGTTTCAGTCCAATCACGAGGGAGCTCTGATCGACCGCATCCAGCAGGCGCGAGGGGACGGAACAGAGGGGCTCATTCTCAACCCCGGCGGTTTGACGCACACAAGTGTGTCTCTGCGTGATTGCCTCGCCGGAGTCAATCTTCCGACGATTGAAGTTCACCTTTCGAACATTCATGCCCGTGAAACATTCCGTCATCATTCGTTCATTGCACCGGTCGTTGCGGGACAGATCGCCGGACTCGGGGTGCTGGGCTATGAACTGGCACTGCGTGCATTGATCGAAGGCGTACGTTAATTCTTTGCCGTACGAGGCCGTTTCATGGTAGAAAGTAGAATTCTTTCTCTTCGCCGGATTCTGCGTGATGAAGGGATTGACGCCCTGTTGTTGTGGAGTATGCCCAACATCCGTTACGTCACCGGTTTTACCGGCAGCGATGCGGCGGTTGTGGTGACTGCCAAGAGTATTTTTTTTCTGACGGACTCGCGTTATGTCTCCCAGGCCCGGCAGCAGGTCAGGGTCGATGAAATCCGCGAGTACAAGGTTAAAATCGACGGTGTCGCCTCTTTGATAGCAAGCATCGGGTGCCACCGTGTGGGCTTTGAAGGCGAAGCTGTTTCCGTAGCTGCTTATAACAAGTTGCGTAACCAGAGCGCCGACAACCTGGCCTGGGTTCCCCTGGATGAGCGCCTTTCGCGCCAGCGGGGGGTCAAGGAGACGTCAGAGCTTGAGCTTCTAGAAGACGCAGCAAGCCTGCACGTCGAAGCTCTTGAAGAGATTCTGCCTCAAATCCGTCCCGGCGTTTCCGAGCGCGATATCGCATTGGCGCTGGAAGTCGCCCTGCGCCGGCGTGGAGGCGAAGACCGGGCTTTTGATTATATTGTCGCCTCCGGCGAGCGGGGAGCTCTGCCCCACGGTGTTGCAAGCGACAAGCGGCTGGCGGCCGGCGAGTTGGTGACCATCGATTTCGGGACGCGTATCGGCGGGTACTACTCGGATGAAACGGTGACTCTGGCTCTTGGCGAGATCGACTCGAAGCTGCGTCAGATATACGATTGCGTACTTGAGGCGCATGACCGCGCCATCGCCGGCATTCAGCCCGGCGTTGAGTTGAAATCTGTGGACGCCATTGCGCGCGAGCATATCGCCGAGAGCGGTTACGGCGATTATTTCGGACATGGTCTCGGCCACGGCGTCGGTCTGCAGGTGCACGAATTTCCCACCCTGTCGCCGCGATCGCGCGACCGGGTCGAAGAGGGAATGGTTTTTACCGTAGAGCCCGGTATTTATGTGCCGGATCTGGGTGGTGTTCGAATCGAGGACATGGTGGTGGCGACAGCAGAGGGTTCACGGCGGCTGACGCGCATCTCCAAAGGATTTCGGACTCTGCCTCTCGACTGACCGCTTTTGCGGCATCTATTTTTTCAAGGAGGACGTGTGGATGGAAATTAAAGAACTTAAAGCTTTGATCAAGATGATCACCGATACCGACATTACCGAGTTCGAAATGGAGAACGAGGAAGAGAAAATACTGATCAAACGCGGCAAGGAGCAGGAAGTGATTCATGTTTCCAGCCCCGCCGCGCCCCAATATATGCAGCCCGCAGCGCAGGCTCCTGCGGCACCCGCCCCGGCTGCGGCTTCTGCTCCCCAAGACGTCGCTCCGGCGGCCAATGATGCATACGAAGCGATCACATCCCCGATTGTCGGGACATTCTATCGCGCACCTGCGCCGGATGCCGATCCTTATGTCGAAGTCGGTTCCATTGTTGAAAAAGGACAGGTGCTCTGCATTGTTGAAGCGATGAAGCTGATGAATGAAATCGAGGCCGAGTTCAAATGCAAGGTGATCGAAATTGTCAAGCAGAACGCCGAGCCTGTTGAATTTGGAGATGTCCTGTTTCGGGTGGAGCGACTGTAGGCCATGAGCAGTCAGGTCGAATAACCTCCGTGTATCATTGATCACTGGTTAACGGGAGACTCCAATGTTCAACAAAATACTGGTCGCTAATCGCGGCGAAATCGCCATCCGTGTGATCCGGGCCTGCAAGGAACTCGGCATCAAAACGGTGGCGGTTCACAGCGATGTGGACAGCGATTCGCTGCACGTAAAACTGGCCGATGAAAGTATCTGCATCGGCTCTGCACCCAGTGCGAATAGTTACCTCAATATCAAGGCCATTATCAGTGCCGCCGAAGTGACGGACACCAGCGCTATTCATCCCGGCTACGGCTTCCTGTCTGAAAATGCCGAATTCGCTGAAATCTGCGGGAATTGCGGTATTACCTTTATCGGCCCCTCGGCTCAAAGCATGCGACAGATGGGCGACAAGATCAGTGCCCGGCAGACGGTGACCAAGGCCGGTGTGCCGATTCTGCCCGGTACGACGGAAGGGGTTAAGTCCGCAGATGAAGCCAAGAAGATCGCCGCCGAGATCGGCTACCCGGTTATTATCAAGGCGACTGCCGGCGGCGGCGGGCGCGGCATGAAGGTGGTTCATTCGCCGGCATCCCTGCCCAATGCTTTTGCGACCGCTCGCGCTGAAGCGCAGTCCGGTTTCGGCAATCCCGATGTTTATATCGAGAAATTCTGCGAGCGCCCGCGCCATGTTGAAATCCAGATTATGGCGGACAAGCACGGCAACGTGATCCATCTTGGTGAGCGCGACTGTTCCATCCAGCGTCGCCATCAGAAACTGATCGAGGAAGCGCCCTGCCCAGTGCTGAGCGCCGACCTGCGCAAGCGTATGGGCGAATGCGCTGTGGCGGCCGCCAAGGCGGTGGACTATTCCAGCGTCGGCACCATCGAGTTTCTGCTCGATCAGGACAAAAACTTCTACTTCATGGAAATGAACACCCGGGTACAGGTTGAACATCCGGTGACCGAGATGGTGACCGGAGTTGATATTATTCAGGAACAGATTCGCATTGCCGCCGGTCAGCCTCTGCGCTACAAGCAGTCGGACATCAAGATCAAGGGGCATGCGATCGAATGCCGCATCAACGCGGAAGATCCCGAAAAATTCACCCCCTGTCCCGGCAAGATCGACGGCTATCATCCCCCCGGCGGCCTGGGCGTTCGGGTGGACAGCGGCGTGTACGACCAGTATAAAGTGCTGCCCCATTACGATTCGATGATCGGCAAGCTCATCGTACATGCCGATACGCGCGAAGAGGCCATCCGCCGCATGGCCCGTGCTCTTGATGAGTACATTATCGACGGGATCAAGACCACGATCCCCTTCCATCAGAAGATCATGAAGAGTCGTGAGTTTATCGAGGGTGACGTGGATACGGGATTCCTCGAACGCGTGATCCTGTAATCTCCGCACAACAATTCAGGGCCGGCATTGCCGGCCTTTTTTTATCGACGAGGTTCACTTTTGCAATCCTGGCGGCTGATTCGCACTGAACCCATGAGCGGCGCACTGAATATGGCCGTTGATGAGGTGCTGCTTGATGAGGTGGCACAGGCGCGCAGCGCACCGGTGCTGCGGCTCTATTGCTGGCAGCCTGCGGCGGTCAGCCTGGGCTACGCTCAAAAGGGGGAAGGGCAGGTGAATTTCGCGGCCTGCCGTCGGCATGGCATCGATGTGGTCAGACGTCTGACCGGCGGGCGTGCCGTCCTGCACCAACGGGAAATGACCTATGCCGTCATCGCTCGAGAGGATGTTCCTCCTTTTTCTTCCTCCATTCTCGATAATTACCGTCTGATCGCGGATGCGCTTCTTGCGGCTTATACGAGCCTTGATGTTCTGTGCAACCTTGAACCCAGGCGCCGCCGGACCGAATATGCGCGTGAGACCGCCAATGTCTGTTTCACGGCTCCGTCAAGCTATGAAATTGTGCGAAGCGGGCGCAAATTGACTGGAAGCGCTCAGAAAAGGCAAGGGGGCGCCTTTCTGCAGCATGGTTCGCTCCCCCTGGAGATGGACCTGGATTTGCTGTGGGAGGTTCTCTCCCCTGCGGAGGTGAATGCAGAATCAGAAAAAAAAGGGCGCAGAGTGCTGGACGAAAGTGTGGATTGGATCAACCGTCTGCGTGACGTGCCTGCCAGCGACACACAGGTGGAAAGGGCACTGATCCATTCATTTGCCGATTGCCTCCCCATTGAACTGGAGGAAGATTGCCTGCGGGAGCATGAATGGGCGCGGGTCCGGAATCTTGCTTTAGAAAAATATGTAAAGAACGAGGGATGAAAAATACTTTGAAAAAGCCCTGTCGCCCGCGCTATCATTTCGCGGTTGAGTTTTTAATCCTTCTCTGGTGAACGCGATGTTGTGTTTTCGTCCGCTTTTATTTTCGATTTTTTTCTGCGTAGCCTCTGTCTTTTCCGCAGGCGCGCAGCAATCGCCCGTGCCGTTGGAACTGGCAGAACTCACCCGGATTGCGCTGGAACGCAACCTCGAATTAGAAGCGCAGTCTTACGAGACGCGTGCCAGTGACGCCCAGGTATCCGGTGCCTACGGTATCTACGATCCGCTGGCTGAAGCAGAGGCGGCTCTTGGCGTGAGCCGGGAATTCAGCAATATCTCGGTGATCAGTACCAGCGATGTCAACGAAGTCAAATACCGGCGCCTCAACCTGAGTTTGTCGCAGCTTTTTCCCACCGGGGCCCGCGCATCAGCCTCTTTCACCAACGGACGCGACGACAGCAACAACGATATCCTTGCAATCAATCCATATTACGATAGCGCTCTGAAATTCAGTCTGGTTCAACCCTTGCTGCGCGATCGTGGCCGTACTGTCACGGAGCGTGGAATTTTGTTCGCCATTAAGGAGCGCCAGATTTCCGTTCAGAATCTGCGGGCGCGGGCATTTGATGTGCTGTCCCGGCTACGCAACGTTTATCACAACGCACTGCGTCTGCGCCAGAACCTGGAATACCGCCAGGTATCGTTGGATCTGGCACGGGAAATCCTGCGTGACAACAAGGCGCGGCTTGAAAGCGGCGTATTGCCTCCTGTCGAGGTGCTTGAAGCAGAAGTCGGGGTCAAACAGCGCGAGCGCGATTTGCTTGATGCCCGCAGAGCCTACGACGATGCCCTCGATCAGATCGCGCTTCTGGTACGTTCCGACCGGCCGGTCGCCCCGGCGGAGCTAGAACTCGAACGACAGCCTGTCCATTTCAGTGAAGAGCAGGGCTTTGCCGCCGCGCTGCGGCAACGTCCCGAAATCATGCAGCAGATGCGGCGCATCGAGCGGCTCGACATCGAGGGAGAGGTGGCTCGCAACCAGGTTCTGCCCCGTGTGGATCTGGCTGCTGAATATTCTCATCGAGGGCTTGATGATCGCTACGCTGATACGGTCGGTGATCTGGCCGACGACGATCTGGCCAACTGGCAGGTCGGGGTTGAATTGTCCTACCCGGTTGGCAACCGCGCGGCCCGGAATGAACTGACGCGGGTCCGCCTGCTTCGAAGACAGCAAAGCGTGCTGCTCAACCAGCTCAAGGAAGAGGTTCGCACTGAAATCCGTGCCGCGCTTCGCCAGATCGAGGTCAGCGACAAAATTGTGGATGTTACAAGGTCCGGGCGGCGTCTTGCCGAAGAAAAGCTCGACAACCTGCTCAAGCGTCAAAAGGTGGGGCTGGCCACCACCCGCGACGTTCTCGAAGGCGAGCAGGATCTCGCCGCCGCGCGTTTCGACGAAACGGCTGCGCTGGCCGACTACAACAATGCCGTGACCGATTATCTGCGGGTCAGTGGTCTTTTGCTTGAGCAGGCAGGTGTACGTTTTATTGCCCAGGTTCGCAAGGATGAAGATGGCCCGCTGCTGGGAATGGAGACCCCATGACCCTCAACGTCGGGCACATCGCCTATCTCAATTGCGTTCCTTTTTTTCATTACCTGCGTGAGGTCGGTTTCGAGGGCAACATCGTGCAGGGCGTCCCGTCCCAACTCAATGCCATGCTGGCCGAAGGAAAACTGGATCTCAGCCCCTCGTCCTCCTTTGAATACGGACTGCACTGGCAGAAGTACGTATTGCTTCCCGACCTCTCTATCAGTTCCAAAGGCCCGGTGCAGAGTGTTCTGCTGTTCTCTCCCTGTTCCCTGCTGGAGCTTGAGGGCCGCCAGATCGCTCTGACCGGAGAGTCGGCCACCTCCGTCAACCTGCTCAAGATTCTTCTCAAGGAGTTTGTCTGCCTGCGGGAAGTTGATTTCCAAGTGCCTGAAATTTCTGTTGAAGAATGCATCGAGCAGAGACAACCGGCCCTGCTCATCGGCGACCGCGCTCTGAAGATGAGCAAACGCTGCCCGCCTGGGTGTCGGATTTATGACCTGGGAGAACTCTGGTACCAGTACACGGGCAAGCCTTTTGTCTTCGCACTGTGGATAGTGCGACGCGAGGCGGCGGAGAACAAGGGCCGGGAGTTGGATCTATTAAAAGAAAAATTGAAGACTTCCCTTGAAAAGTCTTTGAAAGACAAAAAGCCCTTGGCGCTGGATGTCTCCGACAATTTGAGTCTCACCATCTCTGAAATCACCGCATACTGGGAAATCATGGATTACAGGCTCGAAAAAGACCATATCGAAGGGCTCGAGCTTTATTTTGATTTGTGCCATTTGCATGGGCTTCTCCCCGATAAGCCTCGCATTGACTTTTTTCCTGAAAGTTGAAAGTGGCTCTTTATTTGCAAAGAATTCTTTTGGTTCGCATGAACTGCCGTTTTTAAATTGAAAAAGCTGCCTTTAACCCATTGGTTTGGGATGCCGATACCTTTGTGTGGACATCTGGTGTTGTGAGTTGGTCCAGCATCACTGCAACGCCTGTCATTTCACCCGAAAGTTTCAATATAGCGACAGGTGGATCACAAAACTTTTCCATCACCGTCTCTGATCAAAATGGCCACCCTTTGCCAGCTGGTAGCACAGTGACAGTATCTGCTGAATGCCCTGGGACATTGACAGGTGATACCGATGTTACAATTCCGGATTCAGTATATGCAGGCGGAGGAACGACACAATTTAGTGTGGACATGCTATCGACCGACGATACAGTGGGTGACCCTGAGCCCTGCATCATTACTGTTAATGTCGAAGCTGAAATTAATGGATCTCGGACCAAAGTTATTTCTGGTACCATAGACTAATGATTCTGTGCAATTAGACAGGTATTTTCCGGTAATCCTCCAGAATCTGCGCATGATCGAAACACAGCGGCGCGGGCAGGGCCTCAAGGGAAAACAGCCTGGCCCGCGCTGCATCGTCCCCGCCGCAGGGTGCGCCCTGGGCGTTGGCGATAAAGACAAATGAGATGTTGTGCTGGCGCGGATCACGATTCGGGTCGGAATAGGCGCGAAACTGCTGGAGATTCTCGACCTTCAATCCCGTTTCCTCCAGTGCCTCGCGCTCTGCGGCCGTCTCGAGACTCTCACCGTAATCGACGAATCCTCCCGGCAGCGCCCAGCCACGCGGTTCGTTTGCGCGCTCTATGAGAACGATCTGGTCGTCAATGCGGATAATGATATCCACCGTCGGAAACGGGTTTCGGAAAGTCTTAACCGCTGCACCACAATTCGGGCATGTCAAAATTTCGCCAGCCATGCGCTATTCTCCTCGTATCTCTGGTTTTTTGTTGACAGTATAAAATCAATCTGGTTCAAATAACACCCTGTTGGGCCCGGGTGGTGGAATTGGTAGACACAAGGGACTTAAAATCCCTCGGAGGGTAACCTCTGTGCGGGTTCGATTCCCGCCCCGGGCACCAATTATTCTAAGGATTTGAGACTGGCATCTTTGCGAAATTCCGTTTCTGGAAAAAGTTGTTTTTTTGCTTTGTCCCGGCTCTAGCAGCCTGTCGGGCTTGGAGTTGACAGACCACAACTATTCGGCCCCGCAGGGGCAGGTGTTGAAAAAAATCAGCAATAGCATCTGATCCGTCGGCTCCAGTTGACTGCTGATTCGTCATTTTGAAGACAGAAACAAAGGTTCTGGGCCGTTTTAGGCCGCCAGAACATGCAGTCGTTTCAGATTACAGGCCATGCAGACCAGATTCCACTCACCGCGGACGGACTCCACCCCGCGCAACAAGAACTGGCGGAAGCCCATGATGGCCTTGATGATACCGAACACCGGCTCGACCGTGCATTTTCTTTTTGCATAAAGCGCTCGGCCGTCCTGAGTCTGCACCCGATGCTTCATCGCCTCGACGCAATCGGCACCTTCGGCTAAAGGTTGAGGTTCGGAAAAACGTTCTTTGAGATTTGGGTTGTGCTTGTCGCGATGAGCGCTGATAAAGGGAAGAATCGTCTCTTCCTGACAGCTCTCAACGTTGGCTTCGCTGAAGTAGCCGGCATCGGCCAGCAATGTATCGACCGTCGCCAAGGACTGCGGTAACGTTTTGAGGGCCTCAAGAGCCGGGTCGAGTTCCTGCTTGTCATTGGGGTTCTGGGTGAGGTGTTGACCAACGATCAGCATCGTTTCCAGGTCGACACTGGCCTGGGCGTTATAGCACTGATCAAAGCCACCGCCATTGATCGGCATGATCCGCGATTCATCGTCGGTGAGATTGACTTGATCTTTGTCTTTCGGCCCCGGCGCGGGCGGCTTGGGCTGTTTGCCCCGGACCTTCTTGCCTGTTTGTTGCTCTTTAGCCTTACGCTTGGCAAGTTTCTTCTCGTACTCGGCCTGTTCTTCGGCATAGCGCTCTTTTGCCCGGTGTTCAATCTCCGCCTTGGCCCGGGCGATCGCCTCCAGGCGTTTCTCGCGGCGCGCCAGTTCGGCGGGAATGTCCAAGCCATCAGGCCGCTCACTGTTGTCGGCGTCTTCGGCCTGACGCAGCAGGTCGGCCACCTCGGCCTTGAGCTGTGCTTCAAGCTGGTTGGCGTACTTCCAGCTCAGCGCCCGGTGCTTGGAGGCATTGGCCTTGATCTTGGTACCATCGAGACTGACTTTGCCCAGTTTCAGGCAACCCATCTGCTGGGCAATCAGCAGAACCTGGACAAAGAGTGAACTCAACTCAGGAAGAAACCGTTTGCGGAAGTTGGCGATGGTATCATGATCGGGGTGATCGTTGGCGGCGATATAACGAAAGGCCACCGAATCATAGGTCGCCTGCTCCAGCTTGCGGCTGGAGAACACGCCGGTGGCATAGCCGTAAAACAACAGTGCCAACAGCATCTCCGGATGGTGAGCTCTGGAGCCTCGGCCCGCATAGGCGGATTTGATCGCGGTCAGATCAAGCTGTCCGACGATCTCGACAACAAATCGGGCAAGGTGCCCTTCCGGAAGCCAATCATGCATGGACGGTGGCAACAGGAACAGGGTGTCGCGATCAACTTGGCGGAACGTATGACTCATGGAAATTTCACCTTCGCGGGGGTTAATAAGACCCGGCGAGTTTAACATTTTTCGGACAAAAAGTCCGACAGACTGCTAGTCTGCATCTAGTTCTTGATTCACTGACATCAAAAAGCCTCGGCGAATATAACCGCCGAGGAAGGGCTGGTGGCGTTGGGTATGTATGCCAGCCAGTCCGATGACGGGGCCTGGATGAAACCGACCGAAACCACCATTTCACAGAAAAAAATTATTATCATCGCCGGTCCTAATGGAGCGGGGAAGACCACATTTGCTGAAGAGTTTTTGCCGAAGGAGGCCGATTGTACAACCTTCGTCAACGCCGACCTCATCGCTGCTGGACTTGCTCCGTTCGAGCCTGAGCGCGCGGCCTTCCGCGCTGGGCGGCTGATGCTGGAAGAGATTTACCACCACGCCTGCCGGGGCGAGAGTTTCGCTTTCGAGACTACCCTTAGCGGCAGGGGCTATGCCAGACTCATTCCCGGCTGGCGGTTAGAGGGCTACATTGTTAAGTTGTTCTTCCTTCGTTTGGCTTCGCCGGAACTTGCCATCGCCAGGGTTCGGCAAAGAGTGCGCGAGGGTGGCCACAACATCTCCGAGCCTGTCATTCGGCGACGTTTAGCCTCCGGCTTGCACAATTTTGAAAGCCTCTACAAACAGCTCGTCGATGAATGGGCGCTTTATGATAATTCCGGCAGCGAACCTGTTCTCATTGAAGAGGGAGTGAACCTATGAGCCCTAAAAACACCGATTCCGGAGAGGGAGTAAAAAAACGCGACCCCGATTTGGTTGCGGCAGAAATCGCAATGAAACGCGCTGCGGCGAAAGCCCGGCAGAGGGCAAAACAGGTAGGCACTGGCGTTGTCGTGTGGAAGGACGGTCGCGTCGTCGAGGAGGCACCGAACTTGAGTCCCGGCGAGTGATTCTGGTTAGTTCGAAAAATTTTGCACCAACTGTGTGAGAAAGTTTTCCGCCATTGGTTGCACAAATCGGTTGCTGCGGCAATTTTTATGAAAAATAACAAAACCCCTCGGATTAACTTCTGCCCGGGGTCGAGTCTCCTCCCTTTTTTTCTTAACAACAAGTCCCTGTCAGACGCTTCCGCCAAGGACGCGGAGATCCGGTTTTTCTCAGGTGTTCACTCCTTTCTGGTTTTTTCGGCACATCTCAACCTTCATCCTTCTGTTTTGATTGTCTTTCATGTTTCACAGGACCATAGCACAAAAACGCCTTTTAAGCCCGATGGGTCACTGTTCGGCTTGGGACTGCGCCTCCCAGCCCTTTATCCTTTACGGGGCATGAACCTACCTTGGGAGGGCGGGCTCAGAAAAACCCGCTTTAGATACTCCGGCGAGAGAGGCTCGTCACGGTTCCAGGGCATCAAAAGCATCAGGCGCGCCAGCGGACAGTAACTGAACAACAGGTTGGCAGCCAAGCCGATCGTGGTGATATGCATCAGAAAAATCATGCCGGGGATGTAGGTCCCGGCCGAAACCCAGAGCAGATATGCAAGGCGAATCTGTACGGGAAAAGCGCTAAACTGGAAGCGGAACAGCCCGAGGAATAAGAGAGCTTGAAAAGTCGAGAGGAAGACCACCCATAGGTAGAAAGCGCGGTCGAAGAGGCCCCAAAGGAGAAGGAGCCAGGTGAGCAGCCAGAGCCACCAGGTCAGACGCTTTCGGGTTGTTTCGGCAAGCTTCTGCCAGGGTGTGGTCGATTGTTTCGTCATTGGACTTCACCGATCAGAAAAGGATTCCTACCTTAAACGCCCATTATGCTCGGTCTGCCATTTTCTGCCAACCCGTGTTTCTCCCTCCAAAAACAGTGGCCGATCTTCCCCCCCCCTGCAGCAAAAAAGGTTTGACAATCAAAATATATTATGTTCATTTTGTTTGACTTTCAAACAGAATGAACGAAAAGGTATTTTTATGGTCGACCAGAGACAGATCGAGCTTTCGCAGATCATTATCGAGCTGTATGACAAAATCTCCTCCTGGGAGCATGCCGTGGTCCGTCAAAGCGGCCTGTCGCCAGCCCAGATGCATGCGGTGGAAATCATCGGTCACCACGAAAAGCTGCGCATGAAAGAGCTGGCGGAGAAGATGGGGATTACCACCGGCACCCTGACAGTCATGGTTGACCGGCTGGAAAGAGAAGGGCTGGTGACCCGCCAGCCGCATCCGACTGATCGTCGCTCCTATGTCATCGTCCTTACGGAACGTGGCCGCGAACAGTTCGAAGAACACCACCAGATGCACTGTCTGCTTACCGCCGAGATCACGGCGAGCTTCGACGATGATGAAATGGACAGGCTCAAAGATTACCTTGCGCGCCTGGTTCAGCAGTTCTGAAGAAGAGATTGTCAATCCTGCCTGTGCACTGCAGTAAACCCATTTTTATATTTCCCGATTGAAAACGATAACCAACAACATTTTCGGTGGCGACAAATATCCAATCGGTCAGAACAGGAGAACCTTATGAATTTTTTAAGGATAATGCGGGAAAGAGAAGACAGGCGAGCCATCGTTTTGACCGCAATTTCCGGTCTTTTTCTTTTGATGAGTCTGGCCACTGACATTACTTTGATGGGGCTTGACCCTGCCTGGGGCGCTATTCTGATTTCAGGTGCACCGGTTGTCTATACCAGCTTTCGCAAACTGATTTTTGAGGGAAATGTCCGGGCCGGACTGCTCATCTCCATTGCCGTCATCGCCTGTGTCGCGGTGGGAGAGTATTTTGCTGCCGCCGAAGTGGTCTTCATCATGGCCATCGGCGAGCTTCTTGAAGACTACACCGTCAGACGGTCCAAGGCGGGGCTTGAATCCCTGATGAATCTCAAGCCTGCAACGGCGCGCGTGCAGCGGGACGGGGAATATGCCATTGTTGACGCGAAGGAAGTCACTGTCGGGGATATCGTTCGGATCAATGCCGGCGAAACCATTCCCATCGACGGTGTGGTGATCGAAGGGGCGACCAATGTCGACCAGGCGATTATGACCGGGGAATCGGTTCCGGTGGACAAGGCCGCAGGCGACGAGGTCTACAGCGCGACCACCAACATCCATGGCAGCGTCCTGGTGCGGGCCACCAAGGTGGGGGAAGATTCCTCGATTGCCCGCATGATCGCGCTGATTCGTGAAGCTGAGAACAAAAAGGCCCCCATCGTTCGCACCATGGACAGATGGGCCAGCTACCTGGTCGTGGTGGCGCTGCTGCTCTCGGTGCTCATCGGCTTTGCGACCGGCGACATTATCCGCGCCATTACCGTGCTGGTGGTCTTCTGCCCCTGCGCGCTGGTTCTGGCCACCCCGACCGCCATTGCCGCAGGCATCGGCAACGCGACCAAGCATGGGGTCATCATCAAGTCGGGTGCGGCGCTGGAGCAACTGAGCCATGTCAACCGCATCGTCTTCGACAAAACCGGGACTCTGACCCACGGCCAACCGAAGGTTAAAGAGCTTTTTCTTGCCGAGGAATCCTCCCTGACGGAAGAAGAGTTCCTTCACCTGTGCGCTTCGGTGGAAATGCACTCTGAGCACCCCCTGGGTTTAGCTGTCGTCAGAGCCGCGAAGGAGCGCAGCCTGAATCTGCTTGAGCCGGAAAAGTTTACCGTGCTTCCCGGTAAAGGCGTGGATGCCCTAGTCGAGGGCAAAGAAGTCATCATAGGGAATCGCTCCATTCTGAACGACCATGGTATCTCGCTGGATTCCTCTTTTGCCGAGCTAGTCGATCAACAGAACGAGGCCGGCCGCAGCGTGGTGCTGATGGCGATGAACAAAAAGGTCGTCGGGGCCCTGGCTCTGGCCGACACACTGCGGGCCGACTCCAGGGAGATTGTGGCACATCTGGCAGGGTTCGGGAAAAAGCTCTCCCTTTTGACCGGCGACTCCCCGACGATCGCAGGGAAGATTTCGCAGCAGGTCGGCATCGATGACTACCGCGCCAATCTTCTGCCTGAAGGCAAGATGAAGGCGGTGGAAGAGTATGAGAGATCAGGACAGAGGGTCTGCATGGTGGGCGACGGCATCAACGACGCGCCTGCCCTGAAGGCGGCAAGCATCGGCATCGCCATGGCAGGGATCGGGAGCGACATCGCAGCCGATTCCGCCGACATTATCCTTGTCAAGGATGACCTCTCCAAGCTCCCTTACATCACGGCGCTGGCCACGGCGGTTTCTCAAAAGATAAAGCAGAACATCGTCCTGTCCCTGAGCATGAATTTCGGCGCCATTGCTCTTGCCGCCGTCGGCATTCTCGGACCGGTCAGCGGCGCCCTGATGCACAATGTCAGCTCAGTGCTGGTGGTGCTCAATGCCGCTTTGCTGCTGAGGGGGATCAAGGAGGCCAAAGGCGACAAAGAAGTCCGCCTTGCGCCGTGTGCGACTTGAAGCAATAAAGAATTATCCTGAGGTCGCGGCTCCGTGTGATCCAAAAAGCGGAGGAAATGAGCGCTGCTGCATCCACTCGAGATTGATGTGGGCGCGTTTTTTTCTGGTAGAATAACTTTGCGATTTCAATTGCCGGCAGGGAATTCCAAATGAAAAAAAACGAGCAGGAAAAGTCCAGGAAGAGACTGGGACGGTTGGCCTGGTATCTGGATAGCGCGATCAAGATTCCAGGCTTCGATGCACGTATCGGTCTTGACGGGTTGATCGGCCTCATTCCGGGCGCCGGCGATACGATTGGGGCACTTATCTCCAGTGTGGTCCTTTCTGAGGCGGCCCGTCTGGGGGCACCGAAAACCGTACTGTTGAAGATGGCCTTCAATATCGCTCTTGATGCAATCGTGGGGGCTGTGCCTGTGCTTGGAGACCTTTTCGATTTTGTCTGGAAAGCCAACCAGCGCAATGTTCACCTGCTCAATGACTATCTCGACAACCCGCGTAAAACTGTGGTCGCCAGCCGCCTGTTTGTCTGGGGGCTTGGTGCGGCGCTGGTTGTATTTGTGATGTTGGTCGGTATGCTTGGGTTTGTGCTGGTCCAGGCGCTGTTGAATGCGGCTGGTGGCGTCTGATTTTTTATTGTGTTTTTCTGAAAATTTGTGGAGAAACACGAAATAAGGAGGAAAAATTATGGATCTGATCCGGATTTTGATTGCGATTCTTCTGCCGCCGCTGGGCGTGTTTCTGCAGGTGGGCCTGGGGGGCGCGTTCTGGTTGAACATTCTTCTGACGCTGCTGGGCTACATCCCCGGCATTGTGCATGCCGTTTGGATCATCGCCAAGCGCTGATGTCGATATCCTTTGCGAAAAAAAGGGGACAGGCTGCTTTTTATCGGGAAAAGTAGCCTGTCCCCTTTTTGTTGAGGCTGAACCTCTCTAGAGCTCTGTTCAGTTCGGCGGGCAGTTCCGACCGGACTGAGACGGGCTCATGGCTGAAGGGGTCGGTGAATTCGAGTTGACAGCAATGCAGAAACAGCCGGTTCAGTCCGTCTGCCTTCGGCCCCTGATAACGCTTGTCACCGAACAGCGCATGGCCGATATCCTTGAATTGGCGTCGTATCTGGTGCTGACGGCCGGTGCGGAGCACAATGCGCAGTAAGGAGGCAGTGGAGTTGGCGTCCAGGCACTGGTAGGCGGTTTCGGCTTTTTTGAGTTTGCCCTTGGCGGGAATCTCCGAGACCAGAGTGCCGCTTTCATCCATCCTCCCTGAAACCAGCGCCAGGTAAGTTTTGGTGACAGGCTGTGTCATCATCATCTGCCCCAGCACCGAGCAGGATTTTTTCCCTTTCCCGAACATTGTGAGGCCGGAGGTCTCCAGGTCGAGTCGCTGGATGGGCGCCACCCGAAAGCGCTCACCCCGCTCTTTCATGTGTTGCGATATCCGGTCGGTCAGGTTGTCCTCCTGGTGCCCTTCACCGGCATGGGTCGCCAGCCCGGCGGGCTTGTCCACGATCAGAACATGCTTCGTTTCATACAGAATAGTCGGTAATCGTTGTTCGGAGGCCTTGCGCAGTTCGCGCAGACGGGCGCTGTCCGGCAGAAAAATCCGATCTCCTGCGGCGAGGGGCATGGTCATGGAAAGAGGCCCTTGCGGGCCGCGGATTTTACCGGACCTGAGCAGCTTGCGCAGATAAGACAGAGGAGCTGCCGGTATTCTTTCCTGTAGAAAACTTTCAGGAAGCATGCCCGCTTCCTCATCAGTGACAGTCATTTCATTCATGTCGGCAGCATACCTTTAAACGGAGTGCGGGACAATCTTTCCCGAAATTGAACAAAAAGGGGACAACAGCAAAAAAGGGACAGGCTACTTTTCCGATGAAAAGTCAGTAGTGTCCGGTTAG
>NPID01000260.1_pt1 | contig 21430 bp, 20 predicted proteins | sample 8637491 | NCBI WGS metagenome assembly NPID01 (sample SAMN07420843, study PRJNA396082) | bioreactor metagenome | isolation source: sample BA6 brine-fed electro-methanogenic bioreactor BA | place: Japan: Kochi | collected 2016-06-14 | reverse complement strand
GCCGAGCAGGGCCTTGAGGATGATTTCGGGACCGACCCCGGTGGGGTCGCCCAGGGTCAGGATGAGGGGGCTGGCCATGAGGATCTCCGGAAAAGCAAGAGGTTATAATAACCTGTCTGGTCAGGATATGACAACCGCAATCCGAATCGGGCCTTGCGGGTGAACCGGATCGGCTGAGGCAGCCCCGGCCGTCTTCTGCTACGCTTTAGAGAAACACGCCCTCGCTTCGTTGCCCGGGAAGGGAACCGACCATGTTCATCCCCATCGGCGCTACCCCCAATCCCCGCAGCAGACCGGGGGTGACCTGGCTGCTGCTCGGCATCAACCTGGCGGTCTTTTTGCTGATCTCGGTTCCCCTGATGACCCGGGCGGCCGACCCTGCCGATCCGCTGTACATTGAATTTCTGCGCACGGTCCAGCAGCAGGGGATCGATCCCGGCCGGCTCGTCGGCCGGATCAGTGCCTACGATCTGTTCGTCTTCCGGTTCGGCTTTCGCCCCCGCCGAATTTTCCGTCACCGCACTGTTCACCTCCCTGTTTCTCCATGCCGGCTGGCCGCATCTGGCCGGAAACATGCTTTTTCTCTGGATTTTCGGCGACAACGTCGAGCACCGGCGGGGCAAGCTCGGCTACCTGCTTACGTATCAGGGGACGGGGATGGCCGCCACCCTGTTCTTCTCCCTGTTCGCGCCCGATTCCCGAGTGCCGATGTTGGGGGCTTCCGGGGCGATCTCGGGCATTCTCGGCTGCTACTTCTGGTGGTTTCCGGCCAACCAGGTGCGGGTCTTTATCTTTCTGTTTCCCTTCTTCATGGACGTCGTCCAGGTGCCGGCCAGGTTCGTGCTCGGCATCTACCTGCTGGTGGACAACCTGCTGCCGTTTCTGCTCAAGGTCGGGGCGGCCACGGGGGTGGCCCATGGCGCCCACATCGGAGGGTTTCTGGCCGGGCTGGCCCTGGCCGTGGCCCTGGGGCAGAAAAAGCGGGGTTGATCCGGGTTCCGCCCCCATCGCCGATGCGCCGGCATGGTAAACTTTCAGGCAGCAGCAGGAGAGGATTAGGGCGCTTCGATCCTGCCACCGCGGCTGGCCCCAGAATCGGTCGGTGAACCAACCTCTACTCAAGCGGAGCATCTAGCATGAACCGACACGATCTGCCAGGACCGATCCTGATCGTCGAGGACGACCGCAACACCTCGTCGCTGGTGGCCACCTACCTGGAACGCGAGGGGTTCGCCACCATCGCCGCCTACGACGGCGAGCAGGCGCTGGTCATGGCCCGGCAGCACCGGCCGGGCTTCGTCATCCTCGACCTGATGCTCCCGCGCCTCGACGGCTGGGAGATCTGCCGCGAGCTGCGCAAATTCTCCGATGTCCCGATTCTGATGCTGACCGCCCGCGAAGAGGAGATCGACCGGGTCCTGGGGCTTTCGCTGGGGGCGGACGACTACGTGGTCAAGCCTTTCAGCCCCCGGGAACTGGTGGAGCGGGTCAAGGCGATCCTGCGCCGGATCAAACCCGGCGCCCGGCCCGGCGCAACCCTGCTGGCCCATGGCGAGCTGGCCCTCGACCCGGAAAAACACCGGGTGACGGTTGCCGGCCGGCCGGTGGAACTGACTGCCTCGGAATACAAGCTGCTGCATGTGCTGATGGGCACGCCGGGGCGGGTCTACTCCCGGGAGGAGCTGCTCAATCACTTTTACCAGCACGGCGAGTCGGTGGTCGACCGGGTTATCGATGTCCATATCGGCAAACTGCGCCAGAAGATCGAACCAAACCCTTCCGAGCCTCGCTACATCCTGACCGTGCGCGGTTTCGGCTACAAGTTCGCCGATGCCGATGAAGGGCAGGGATCGGGATGAGACAGCGCCTGCTGTGGAAACTGCTGCTGATCAACATCGTGCCGGTCATCGCCGTTATCATCCTGGTGGTCTGGCTGGCCATCGACCAGCTGGCGGCCGACTACTTCATGGCGCTGATGGACCAGTACGACGTCTCGCCCACCGACACCCACCAGATGTTTCTGGCGGCCATCCACCGGTACCTGGTCTGGGCCACCCTGGCCGCCCTGGCGCTGGCCCTGCTGCTCAGTTACCTGCTCACCCGACGGGTGCTGCGCCCCCTGTCGCAGATGACCGCCATCACCCGGGAGGTGGCGGCGGGGAATTTCTCGCCGCGGGTGGAAATCGCCTCGCGGGACGAGGTCGGCCAGCTCGGACTGGCCTTCAACCGCATGGCCGACAGTCTCGCGCAGGTGGAGCTGCTGCGCAAAGCGATGGTGGCCGATCTGGCCCACGAGCTGCGCACGCCCCTGACCAACCTGCGCGGCTACCTGGAGGGGCTGAGCGACGAGATCATCCCCCCCAGCGGAGAAACCTTCCGCATGCTGCAGCAAGAGATCCTGCGCCTGGTTCGCCTGGTGGAGGATCTGCAGCAGCTGGCCAGGGCCGATGCCGCCAGAGCCTACCTGAACCGCCAGCGGCTGTCGCTGCAGGAGGTGATCGGCCAGCTGCTCACCCTCTACCGGCCCAATTTTCAGGCCAAAGGGATCGAGGTCGAAATCCGCCTTGCCCCGGACGCCGATCAGGTTGCCGCCGACCGTGACAAACTGCTGCAGGCGCTGCGCAACCTGATCGAGAACGGCTGGAAATACACCCCAGCGGGGGGGACTTTCCAGGTTGTCACCACCCGGGAGCCCAGCGCCATCCGGGTCACCTTCGCCAACAGCGGCGCGGGGATCGCCGCCAAGGATCTGCCCTTCATCTTCGAGCGCTTCTACCGCGCCGACCGGTCGCGCTCCCGGGCGGCGGGCGGCGCCGGTATCGGCCTGGCCATCGTCAAGGAGCTGATCGAAGCCCATGGCGGCCGGGTCGGGGCGCAAAGCTGCGCCGGCGAAACCCGCATCTGGTTCACCCTCCCGGCCTGATCGGGCTTTTCTCTGCGCCTTTACCCAATCTTTACCTGCGCTTTATGCCGTCGTTAAGCGTCTTTGCTAGAGTGTGGACAATCGCAAAGAGGGGATCCCGCCAGGCAACGGCTTAGTATCCTGCTCACGGCCCTGTTTCTGACCTGGTTCCTGGCCAGGCGGGTGACTCTGCAAAAATGATAGAATGGCTTAAGGAGTCGGGACCCTGCCCGAGGACGCTGGAGGAACCGCGGCCGGAGCGAAACCGAACCACAAGGAGACTCAAAGATGAAACCTCGCGTTGTTTTCTCGGTACTGTTGTTGACCGGCCTGCTCGCCTTGGGCGCATCTGCCACCTTCGCCGGGCAGCTGAAGGTTTTTTCCGCGCAAAAAGGACAATACGTCATGACCGATAAAGTCGTCAAAACCGAAGCCGAATGGCATAAGGAGCTCACCGCAGAACAGTTTCACATCCTGCGCGAGCAGGGGACCGAGCCCCCCTTCACCGGCCCCTACGTGCATAACCACGCCCGGGGCATCTACCGCTGCGCCGGCTGCGGCCTGGACCTGTTCGACTCGGAAACCAAATATGACTCCGGCACCGGCTGGCCGAGCTTCACCGCCCCGGTGGCCGAGGCGAACGTGCAGCTGCGCAAGGACCGCAGCTTCTTCATGGTCCGCAACGAAGTGATCTGCGCCCGGTGCGGCGGACATCTCGGTCACGTGTTCGAGGACGGTCCGGCACCGACCGGCCTGCGCTACTGCATCAATGGCTACGCCCTGCAATTTGTGGCCAACGAATAAGTGACCAGCAGGAGAAAGACCATGAAAGAACGTCTGATTGCCGTTTTCGGCCTGCTCATCCTTTCGCTCACCCCGGCGCTGGCAGCCGGCAGCGAAACCAGGGGACAGCCCACGGCCATGGAAACCGCCACACTGGAAAAGGCGATCTTTGCCGGCGGCTGCTTCTGGTGCATGGAACCGCCCTTCGAAAAACTGCCCGGGGTGCATTCGGTGATCTCCGGCTATACCGGCGGCAGCAAGGAAAATCCCACCTACCAAGAGGTTTCGGCCGGCGGCACGGGGCATGTCGAGGCCGTTGAAATTCTGTTCGATCCGGTCAAGATCGGCTACGCCGAGCTGCTCGAGGTGTTCTGGATGAACATCGACCCCACCGATGGGGACGGTCAGTTCATCGACCGCGGCCGCCAGTACCGCAGTGCCATCTTCCCCCTCGACGAGAAGCAGCGACGCCTGGCCGAAGCCTCCCGGGAAACGCTGCAGAACTCAGGGCGCTTCGACCAGCCGATCCTGACCGAAATCACCCCGGCCGGCCCTTTTTATCCCGCCGAGGAGTACCACCAGGACTACTACAAGAAAAACACCTTCCGCTATAAATTCTACCGCTACGGTTCGGGCCGGGACCAGTTTCTGGACAAGGTATGGGGGAAGGAGAAAACGTCGGGGTAAAGGCTTGAGCTGGTCATCGATTCAACGCAAGACGCCCCGCCGGCATCCCGGCGGGGCGTCTTGTAGGGAAAAACCAGCCGGCCCCGCGGTCAGAGCCGGATATCGATGTAGGCATTCTGCCGCAGCCCCGCGGCCCAGCTCTTGAACCCCTCTTCGGTCTTGCGTTCCTTGAGGGCCTTTTCGATCTCGCCCCTGACCGAGTCGAACTGCCGGATCTTGCCCGGATCCTTATCCAGCACCTTGAGGATGTGAAAGGCGTCCAGGCTCTCCACCAGGCCGCTGACCTCGCCTTCGTTGAGGCCGGCAACCGCCTCTTCGAACACCGCCACCAGCTCGCCCTCGGCAAAGGTTCCCATGTCGCCGCCTCCGGCGCTCTGATCTGCGGAATAGGTGAGCAGCACCCCGTAGAAATCCTGCCCGCCGCGGATTCTGTCCAGGGCCTGCTCGGCCTTGGCCTGGATCGCCGCGATCTGCGCGGACGTGGCACCGGTGGGAATCGGGAAGGAAATGCGGCTCAGGGTCAGGGACGGCTTTTCGCGATAATCGTCGATATGCTCGCGAAAATAATCGCGCAGCTCCTGACTGGTGACCTCAATCTTGCTCTGCACCTCGCGGCTGAGCAGTTTGAAGCGCAGAATCTGTTTGCGCAGGGTCTCCCGGTAGGTGTCGTAATCCATGCCCTGGGCTTCCAGTGCCTGCTTGAGCTGGCTGCGGGTCAATTTGTTCTGACGCTGGACGTCCTCGATGGCGGCCTCGACCTCCTCGTCGCTGACCCGGATACCGACTTCGGCGACCCGTTGCCGCACCAGGGTCTCCTCGATCATCCCGGAGAGGACCTCGCGCCGCAGGGCCCCGACTTGATCCTCGGGAAGCCCCTGCCACCGGTCGTTGCCCCGATGCTCGCTCAGTTCCCGATTGAGCTGGTGGGTGGTAATGATCTCATCGTTCACAACAGCGGCGATTCGGTTGACGATTTCTGCTTGCGCGGTCGCCGCCGGAAGCACCAGCAAGCAGAGGATCAGGGTGAAAAAGCGTTTCATGATGTCAATCTTCCTTTTGGATATGGGAAAAGCCGGCCGCGACCAGCCTCTTTACAGCAGTGACCAGTTGACCTCGATGGTCGCACCGGCCCGCAGCTCCTGCAGCCATTGCTGGTAGGCCTGCTCCTGTCCGGCCGCCAGCAGCTTCTTGCGGATTTCGTCGGCCACTGCCTCGAGGCCCAGCCTGACGGCCTCGCGGCGTTCCTCGACAACAAAGATATGGTAGCCGTAATCGCTCTTGACCAGCTTGCTTAGTTGGCCCACGGGAAGGGAGAAGACCGTCTGGTCGAATTCGGGAGGCATTTCCCCGGGGGAGAAAAAGCCCAGATCGCCCCCCTGCTCGCCGTCGGGCGAGAGGGAATAACGGCCGGCCACTTCGGCGAAGGGCTCGCCCTGGCGCAACAGCCCCAGAACCCGCTCCCCTTCGTCTTCACTGCCGACCACAATCTGCCGGGCCCGCACCTGGGCGGGCCGGTCGAATTCATCGCGGTTTTCCTCGAAGTAAACGGCGATCTCCTCGTCGCTGACGCTGACCCGGGTGTAGACCGCCTGGCGGACGACCTTTTCCATCAGCAGCCCCTCCTCCAGGGCCCGGCGCCATTGCGCCAGGCTCAGCCCCTGCTCGGCGAGCATCTGCTCGAAGGCCCCGGCCGGGTAGTCCTGGCGGTATTCGTCCACCACCGCCTCGACTTCTCCGGGGCTCAGGGTCAACCCGAGACGATCGGCCTCAGCCAGGGTCAACTGGCGGTCGATCAGCTGGATCAGGAAGGATCGCTGGAGGTCCTCGGTTTCCTCGGCCGAAAGGTTCTGGCCCGGGGGGAGGGTTTTTGCGAAGTCGCGGCGAAACGCCTCCAGGGTAACCGCACGCCCATCCACCTGGAGCAGAACCGCAGGAGGTGCCTCCGGCTGTGGCTTCTCGCAGCCGGGCAGCAGAACCAGCAGCAACAGCAACAGCACCATGGGCCGTATTTCAGGGTAGCCGATCATCGTCTGGACAGCCGTGGGAGACGGAACCGGGCAGGCCATAGGCCGTTGTCACTCGCCCGAAAACGCCACGCTAGCATAGCTAAAGAAAGACCTGCAATTGTTTTTTGGCGGTTCTCAGCACCTCTTCGCCCGTCATCCGGCCGAGTCGCACCGAGAGCCGGTAGTCGGGCGTGAAGCGGTATTTGCCCGACTGGTCCTCGAGCAGGGCGAGGATTTTATCCGGCGGCACCGGCGTGCCGGCGTGGAAGCCGAACACCAGCTGGCGGCCGTCGTACTCGGCCAGCTCGACCCTGAGCTGCTTCATCAGCACCCGCAGCTTCATGACCTCGAGCAGCAGCGCGGCCGGCTCGGGGATTTCGCCGTAGCGGTCGCGCAGTTCGTCGGCCCCGCGGTAGAGGGCCTCCTCGCTGTCGGCACTGGCCAGCTTCTTGTAGAAGACCAGCCGCTGATTGGGGTCGGGCACGTACTTTTCGGGAAGAAAGGCCGAGAGGCCGAGGCGGATCTCCGGATCGACCTTATCCTCGCGGGCCAGTCCCTTGAGCTCCTGAATCGTTTCCTCGAGCAGCTCGGAATACATCTCGAAACCGATGGCCGCGATCTGACCGGCCTGGCGGGCGCCGAGCAGATCGCCGGCGCCGCGCAGCTCCAGATCGTGGCTGGCCACCCGGAAGCCGGCCCCCAGTTCGGTGAGTTCCTGCAGCACCCGCAGCCGCTCCCTGGCCTCGCGGGTCAGGGTCCCCTCGCCGGGGATCAGCAGGTAGGCGTAGGCCCGGTGGCTGGAGCGGCCGACCCGGCCGCGCAGCTGGTAGAGCTGGGAGAGACCGAAGCAGTCGGCGCGGTTGACGATGATCGTGTTGGCCCGGGGAATGTCGAGGCCGTTTTCGATGATGGTCGAGCAGACCAGCACGTTGGTGTGCCCTTCGATGAAGCCGAGCATCACCTCCTCGAGGGCCTTCTCTCCCATCTGACCGTGGCCGACGGCGACCTTCGCCTCGGGAACCAGGGTTTTGAGGAAATCGGCCATGGCGCCGATCGACTGCACCCGGTTGTGGACGAAAAAGACCTGGCCGCCGCGGCGCAGCTCGCGCAGGATCGCCTCGCGGATCAGGTCGTCGTCGAAACGGGTGACGTAGGTGCGGATCGCCAGCCGGTCCACCGGCGGGGTGTCGATCACCGAGAGGTTGCGCAGCCCCATCATGCTCATGTGCAGGGTGCGGGGGATCGGGGTGGCGGTGAGGGTCAGCAGGTCGACCTCGGCCCGCAGCTTCTTGAGCTTTTCCTTGTGGCTGACGCCGAAGCGCTGCTCCTCATCGACGATGACCAGGCCCAGATCCCTGAACTTCACGTCCCGCTGCAGCAGTCGGTGGGTGCCGATGAGGACGTCGATCTTGCCCTCGGCGGTGCGCTGCAGGATGTTCCGGATGTCGGCGGCGCTGCGAAAGCGCGAGACCATCTCCACCTCGACCGGCGCGCCCCTGAAGCGCCCGCGGAAGGTCTCCCAGTGCTGGCGGGCCAAAACTGTGGTGGGAACCAGCACCGCCACCTGCTTGCCGTCCAGAGCCGCCTTGAAGGCGGCGCGGATCGCCACCTCGGTCTTGCCGTAGCCGACGTCGCCGCAGATCAGCCGGTCGAGGGGACGCGGAGCTTGCATGTCGGCCAGCACGTCGCTGATCGCCGCGAGCTGGTCGGGCGTCTCCTCGTAGGGAAAGGCGGCCTCGAATTCGCGGAACATGCGGTCGGGGGGGGAATAGGCGAAACCTTCGTTCATCTCCCGGCGGGCAAAGATCTTGAGCAGCTCCCTCGCCAGTTCTTCGACCGCCGCCCGGGCCTTGACCTTGGCCTTGTCCCAGGCACCGCCCCCCATCTTGTCGAGGCGCGGGGTGTGCCCTTCGCCGCCGACGTACTTCTGCACCTTTTCGATGCGGTCGACCGGGACGTAAAGCTTGTCCTCGCCGGCGTACTCCAGGTGCAGGAAATCCCCTTCCACCGCCCCCATCTGCAGATGCAGCAGGCCCAGGTAGCGGCCGATGCCGTGGTCGGCGTGGACCACGAAGTCCCCTTCCTTGAGCTCCGCCAGCGAGGAGAGCAGGGCCTGGGCTCTGGCTTCGGCCAGCCCGCGCCGCCGGACCCGCCGGCCGAAGATCTCCTCCTCGGTGACCACCGCCAGCTTTTCGTCGTTGAGCCGGAACCCGGCCGACAACTCGCCGAGCAGCAGTCGCAGCTCGCCGGCCCGCACCAGCTTCGGCGGGCCCGCTCCCTCGAAGGCCGGGCGCACGCCGTGGGGCTCGAGCAGATCGATCAGGCGCTCGGCCTGGCCGCGCTGGTGGCAGACCAGGACCACCTTCCAGTTCTCCCGCTGCCAGCTCCGCAGACGCTCGGCGAGCTGGTCGATGCCGCCGCCGGCCTGCCGGAGTTCGGCGCGGATATCGCCGTTGCCCTCGGCGTTGAAGCGGTAAATCGGTCGTTCCTCCTCCAGGCTGTAGAGCCGCAAGCTGGAGAAATCGATGCGGCTGCGAAGCCCGATCTCCCGCTCCAGCTGGTCCGGCTTGAGGTACAGCTCGGCGGCGGCCACGTAGGGGTCGGGGCGGCCGCCGGCGCGCACTTCGCCCTCGGTCACCTCGGCCCTGAACAGATCGGCCTCGGCTTCCACCGCCGGCGGGTCGATGACCACCCAGCGCCCCTTGGGGGCATAGTCGAACAGGGTGTCCAGCCCGCCGTAGTTGAGCGGCAGCAAGAAGGCCCGGCCGGGGCTCAGCAGCCCCTCGCGGGCCTCCTCGAGAACCGCCTCGCGGCGGGGCCGGGGAATCTCCAGGGCGTCGCAGCGCTCCTTGAGGCGGGCGGCGAAGGTATCCAGGTGTTCGCCGGCCAGCACCATCTCCCGGGCCGGCAGCAGCACCAGCTCCTCGAGCTCCTGGTCACGGGAGCGCTGGCTGGCCGGGTCGAAAGGCCGCATGCGCTCGACATAGTCGCCGAAGAACTCGATCCGTACCGGCTGGCTGCGGGTCGGCGGGTAGATGTCGAGGATATCCCCGCGGGCGGAAAAGGTGCCGCGGTCCTCGACCAGCGGGACCGAGGCGTAGCCGAGGGCCATCAGCCGGCCGAGCAGGGTCTGCCGGTCGTACTCCTCCTCGACGATCAGCCGCTCGCACAGTCCGCCCAGCACCTGCCGGGGAATCACCCGCTGCAACGCCGCCCGCACCGGCAGCACCACGGCCCGGGCCCGGCCTTCGTGCAAGGCGGCCAGGGCAGCCAGCCGCGAGGCTTCCACCTCGGGATGGGGGCTTAGGGGCTCGTAAGGGCGCACCTCCCAGTGGGGGAAGAGAAAAACCTCGCCGGGACGGCCGTGATAAAAGGCCAGATCGTCGGCCAGCCTCTCGGCCTGGTTTTGGTCGGCGGTCAACACCAGCAGGGTATGGTCGCTGCCGGCCAGCAGTCCGGCCAGCAGGTGGGCGCCACTGGAGCCGACCAGGCCGAGGACCTCACAGTGGCCGCCGCCGGCGCCGACCCCTTCGACGAAGGAGCGAACCGTGCTGTGGGCGATTTCAGTTTGGGAGACGTCGGGTTCCATGGTTTTTTTCTTGCTGAGCGCTGTCTGCGGTCAAACACTAAAAGCACGGGGCGTGCCTGAACACGCCCCGGAACGGAAAAAATCGGTTTTCAGCACGGCCTCAATCGCGCGGCACCGCCAGCATCCGGTCGAGGGTCACCTTGGCCCGCTCTCGGGTCTCGGCGGGGACGGTGATTTCCGGGCTCATGGTCTGCAGGCTTTTCAGCACGTCCTCCAGCGAGGTGAGCTTCATGTTCGGACAGATCAGGCTGGGGGAGGGCAGAATGAATTCCTTGTCCGGGTTGTCGCGGCGCAGCCGGTAAAGAATGCCGGCCTCGGTGCCGACGATGAATTTTTTGGCCGCGCTCTGTCGGGCGAATTCGTACATGCCGCTGGTGGAGCAGATGTGCTGGGCCAGCTTGAGGATCTCCGGCGGGCATTCGGGATGAGCCATGAACAGGGCGTCGGGATGCTCGGCCAGGGCCCGTTCCACGTCGGCAACCTTGAGGCGGTCGTGGGTGGGGCAGTAGCCTTCCCAGAAGTGACAGACCTTGTCGGTGTGAGTGGCGATATAACGTCCGAGGTTGCGGTCCGGCACCAGCAGCACCTCGTCGGCATCGAGGGAGTTGACCACGTTGACCGCGTTGGAACTGGTGCAGCAGATGTCGCTCTCGGCCTTGACTGCGGCGCTCGAATTCACGTAGGTCACCACCGGAACCCCGGGATGCCTGGCCTTCATCTCCCGCAGCCCTTCGGCGGTGACCATATCCGCCATCGGGCAGCCCGCATCGGGGCGGGGAAGCAGTACGATCTTTTCGGGAGCCAGAATCGATGCGCTTTCGGCCATGAAATGGACACCGCAGAAGACGATGACATCCTTGTCGGTGCGCGCCGCCTCCATCGACAGGCCGAGGGAATCGCCTGTGATGTCGGCCATTTCCTGGATCTCATCGCGCTGGTAATTATGGGCCAACAGCAGCGCGTTGCGCTCTTTGGCCAAACGACGAATCTCTTCTTTGATCTCTTCCTGTTTCATTGCCTACCCTTCCGTGGCTGCCGTTCAGTCGCCGTATACTAGTTCAAAAGCCCTGATATGTCAAACCCTTATCGGACCCCTTTGACCTTGACAGGGGGGGGGATAAGGGATATTCTCTGCTGACCCGAGACGCTGTTGAACGCCCCGGTCAGCCAGGCGGAAATGACGGCCTTAACCAGGGGCCCTAGTTAATCAGCCTTCTCCGACATCACCCGTACCATCGATTGATACCCCCTTTTGTGAGGAATACCCATTATGTTCGGAATCGGGATGCCCGAGCTTCTGCTCATTCTGGCCTTGGCCCTGATCGTCATCGGCCCGAAAAAACTCCCTGACCTCGCCAAAGCCCTCGGTAAGGGGCTGGCCGAATTCAAACGCGCCACCGATGAGTTGAAAAACTCCCTCAACGAGGACAGCCGGACCGCCGAAACCCGCGACAAACTGATCAAGGAGGGCAAGCTCACGCCGCCCGGCGCCCTTAATCCCTACACCGAAGGAACCCAGCCGGCAACGACCGACGAAGCCACCGCCGGCCAATCGCCGGACACCACCCAGTCCGCCGAGGCCACGGATGAAAAGCCGGAGGTAGCCCGCCAGGCGCAGAAGGATGAGGAACAACCCCATGGCTGAAGCTGAACAACAACTCCCCTTCACCAGCCACCTCGAAGATCTGCGCAAGTGCCTGATGGTCGCTGCCGGCGCCTGGCTGGTGGCCTTCATCGGCTGCTACAGCTTCGCCGAACAGCTGTTCCAGTTCATTTCGGAACCGGTCCGCCAGGCCCTGCCCGAGGGAAGCTCGCTGGTTTTCATCAACGCCACCGAGCCTTTCTTCACTTACCTGAAAGTCGCGGCGCTGGCCGGGTTCCTGATAGCCCTGCCGGTCATCTTCTGGCAGCTCTGGTCCTTTATCGCCCCGGGACTCTACAACCACGAAAAGAAATTCGCGATCCCCTTCGTGCTGGCGAGCTGCATCTGTTTCGGAACCGGGACCTATTTCGGCTTCGCCTTTGTGTTCCCGACCATTTTTACCTTTCTGGTCAAATTCGGCACCGGCAGCGGCGAAATCAACGCGATGCTCTCCATGGGGGCCTACCTGACCCTTTCCACCCGGCTGCTGATCGCCTTCGGATTGGTCTTTGAGCTGCCCATCGTGATCTTCTTTCTGGCCCGCATGGGGGTCGTGGACTACAAGTGGCTGGCGAAAAATCGTAAATTCGCGCTGCTGCTGGCCTTCGTCCTCGGCGCCATTCTGACCCCCCCGGACGTCTTCTCCCAGACCGCCATCGCCGGTCCGTTCATCATCCTCTACGAGGTCGGCATCTGGGTGGCCCGTCTTTTCGGCAAGAAAAAACCGCTCGAGGAGGAAGCCGCCGAGGCCGGCGACGCCTGATGGCTTCGCCCTGGCAGCCCGGGGCCCCATGAGCCGCGGGCCCGGGCCGAATCCCTTATCGAGCGGAGCGCCTGCGCCATGGGTTTCAGGGCTCCTGGTTTCCCCCGGTCGTCCCAGCCAGCTCCTGAGTATCGATTCGCCATGACCCACGCCCTGAGTATCGAACACCTGTGGAAAAGCTACGGCGGCGTTGCCGTGGTCAAGGACCTCTCCCTGGCCATCGAGCCGGGCGAGATCTTCGGCCTGCTCGGCCCCAACGGGGCCGGTAAGAGTACCACCATCAACATGGTGGGCGGGGTAACCCGCATCGAGCGGGGAGCCATCGAGATCTTCGGCTACGACAACCGGCGCGATTACCGCACCACCCGCCGCCTGACCGGGGTCATGCACCAGGAAATCGTCATCGACAATTTCTTCACCATCGACCAGGCGCTGAAAATCCATTCGGGCTATTACGGCATCCGCGACGATCGCCGGTGGCGGGAGATGTTGATCGAACGCCTGGGGCTTGGTCCGCACCTGCACAAGATCATGATCAAGCTCTCGGGCGGCCTCAAACGGCGGTTCATGATCGCCAAGGCCCTGATCCACAAGCCGGCGCTGTTGATTCTCGACGAACCGACCGCCGGGGTCGACGTGGAGCTGCGCCATACCCTGTGGGATTTCGTGCGGGAGATCAACGGCCAGGGAACCACCATCCTGCTGACCACCCACTACCTCGAAGAAGCCGAAAGAATGTGCGGACGGTTGGCCATCATGCACCACGGCGAGTTGATCGCTTTAGATGCCACCGCCGCGCTTCTCAAGCGCATGGGTGGACAAGGAATCACCGTCTTTCTGGAGCGCCCCATTGAACAGCTGCCGGCGGAGTTGGCCGCCTGCGGCGGGCAACTGAACGGGGAGGGAAAGCGCATCGATTTCACCCTCCCCGGCGACAAAAACGCCGGGGAGCTGCTGCAGCGGCTTTGCGGCCTCGGCCTCAGGATCACCGACCTGGAAACCCGCCAGGCCGGCCTCGAAGAGGTTTTCCTGCAGCTGACCGGCACCGACCGGCCCCGGCAAGGAGGAGCCTGATGACCCCATGGCCCCGCGCGAATCGGGCTGTCCACCCCTGGCTGCCGTTTCTGACCCTGCTGGAAAAGGAGATCCGCCGGTTTCTCCGGGTCGCCTCCCAGACGCTGCTGACGCCGATCATCACCGCCTCGCTTTACCTGTTTGTCTTCGGCGCCACCCTCGGCGACCGGATCAGCGTGCTTGAGGGGTTCAGCTACGCCCAGTTCGTCATCCCGGGGCTGATCCTGATGGGGGTCATCAACAATTCTTTCGCCAATACCTCCTCGTCCCTGTTCATGTCCCGCTACCTGGGCAATATCGTCGACCTGCTGGTGACGCCGGTGAGCCCGCCCCAGTTCATCCTCGCCTACACCCTGGCGGCCATGATCCGCGGGCTCGCCGTGGGCCTGGCGGTCTGGCTGATCTCGACCTTTTTCGCCGGGCCGCCCTGGGCCCATCCCCTGGCGGCCTGCGCGATGGCGGCCCTGGCCAGCGTCCTGTTTGCCCAGTTCGGTTTGATTGCCGCCATCTTCGCCTACAACTTCGACTCCCTGTCGATGTTTTCCAACTTCATCATTCTGCCGCTGATCTACCTCGGCGGAGTCTTCTATCCGATCTCCATCCTGCCCCCGATCTGGGCCCGGCTCTCCCACCTCAACCCGCTGTTCTATCTGATCGACGGTTTCCGCCACGCCATCCTCGGAGTGGGGGACCTGTCCCTGGTCACCGCCTTTGCCGTGGCCGGGGCGATGACGCTGACCGTATTCGGGGCGGCGGCGCTGCTGGTCGGCAAGGGCTATCGCTTGCGCTCCTGAGCGGTGACGATCGCTGCCTCTTGGCTCCAGGGGTATAACGGCAAACGGCGCGTTTCTCATGAGAAACGCGCCGTTTGCCGGTTTTACAACCTTCCTAGAACCGGGCTTCGAATCCGACCCGGACCGCCTCGTCGATAATCCAGGTATCTTTTTGCTCGAATTCGGAGCGGATGTTCTGATACCCCACATGGAGGCGGACCTTGGGGGTGAGCGCATAGGCGACGCGCACGCCGGTTTCCAGCATCCGCTCGGCGTCGAGCCAGGAAAAGATTTCCGGTGAATAGATGAGCTTGCCCGAAATCCCCAGCCCGCGCCATACCGGCGGAGCATAGCCGACCCTGGTCCCCACCCCGAGGGTCAGAAAATCCTGGCTTTCGTCGGTCTGTCCGCCCCCGAGCTGCGCACCGAGCCCGAGGTCAAGACCGGGGATGTTGCCGGGCTCCCCCATGAAATCGAAACCGACCGACCCGAGAGTGGTTTCCTCATCATCGTTGTAGAGCAGCCGCGCGTTGATTTGAGACGTTCCGTAGTCGTCCCGGACCAGGGGGTGGGTGAACTCGCCCTGGGCACTGAAATCATTGAAGCCGATATCAATCGACGCTGCCAGGGCTGGGCCAGCCAGGCCGAGCAGCAAGATTAAAACGATAACTTTCTTCATCAACATGCCTCCTTGTCCGCGCCTTAAGGCGTTTAACGGATGATTCCAAAACTGGCAGGCAATATGACACAACCGCCCCCGGGAATCAAGAGGCGGCGATGCCCAAAAAATCAGGCCGGCGTTTCGTCGCAGCGAAACGCCGGCCTGGATCGTGGGGGCGGCAAAAGGGCAGGGGAGCGGATCAGACATCCACCGAGCGATTGAGCACCGAGTTCTCGACACGATGGCCCTGCTCCTGGGCCATGCTCTGGATGAGAACCTGACCGCCGATGGCTGCGGTCTTGCTGACCAGTTGATCGGCTTTGGCACCGTCCTGATTGCGGAAGGCCTCGATAATCTTGCGGTGTTCCCGCACCGAAATCTCCATGCGTCCCGGCAGGGAGAGCGATGCCATGCGCAGGCGGTTGAACTTCATCACCAGCTGGTTGATCAGCTCCAGCAGTTTGTCGTTGCCCGCGGCCTTGATGAACAGCTCGTGAAACTCGTTATGGACCCGGAAAAACGTCTTGACGTCCCCGTCCTTGGCCAGCTGCTCCAGGTGGGCATTGATCGCCTCCAGCCGTTCCATGTCCCTGTTGGAGAGCTTTTCGGCGGCGATGCGGGCCGCATACCCTTCGAGGATGCTTTTGATGGCGTAAAACTCCTCCACGTCCCTTTCGGAGAGGGAGGTCACCACCGCCCCTTTGCGGGGGATGACGGTCAGGTAGCCTTCGGATTCGAGCTGCCTGAACGCTTCCCGGATCGGTGTCCGACTGATGCCGAAGCGTTCGGCCAGTTCGGGTTCGGCCACTTTTTCTCCGGGCTTCAGGGCGCCCTTGAGAATGGCCTCCCGGATGGTTTCCAGAATCTTTTCCCGCAGGGTTTGATGACGTTCTATCGGCTTTCGTCTCACTGAGGGTCTCCGATTGTATACAATAAATTAAATGAACGACTATTAAATTGTATACAGTATACATAAGATCCGTCAAGTTTTTTTCTCTTCTTTCGAACACTTCCAAGCCATTATATCTCCTTGCCTTTTGTCGTTTCGGACGATATTATCCCGTTATTCAAGGTTGTTGGAGCTTTCATGGACCCGGTTCGCCATTTGCGTTTTTCCCTGCTGGTGCTGGTCGTGGTGATCGGCCTCGGAACCCTCGGCTATTCCCTGATTGAAGGGTGGGAAGCCTTCGACGCCCTGTATATGACCGTCATAACCCTGGCCACGGTCGGATTCAAGGAAGTTCACGTCCTCTCCGACGAGGGGAAGGCGTTCACCATGTTTCTCATCATTTTCGGTGCCGGCATCATCGCCTATGCAGTCGGCAGCATGATTCAGATCATGGTGGAAGGGCAGCTCAGGCAGTTGCTGGGGAGGAAAAAATTGGAAAAGCAAATCAATAAACTGCACGGTCACTATATCATCTGCGGCTATGGTCGCATCGGTACCCTGATCTGCAAGGAATTTCAGGCTCGTCCCGCCCCTTTCGTGGTGGTGGAAAAGGAACCTGAGTTCTGCGATAAACTCAGTCGGGAAGGGGTTCTTTTCGTTCAGGGCGACGCCACCGACGACGATACCCTGATCGCGGCCGGCATTCGCCGGGCCCGGGGCCTGATCACTGCGGTCACCTCCGACACCGAAAACGTCTATATCACCCTTACCGCCCGGGGTCTGAATCCTGATCTGTTCATTCTGGCCCGATCCGGCGAGGAGGGCTCCGAGAAAAAACTCAAGCGAGCCGGCGCCTCCAAGGTCATCTCACCCTATACGATCGGCGCCTCGCGCATGGCCCAGGCCATTTTGCGCCCGTCGGTGGTTGATTTCATCGAAATCGCCACCGCCGGCAAAAACCTCGAACTGCAACTGGAGGAGATCCGGGTCGCGACCGGTTCTCCGCTGGTGGATAAGACGCTGATAACTTCCGGGATTCGGCGCGACTGGGGGGTAATTATCATCGGGATCAAAAAACTCGACGGCCAGATGATGTTTAATCCGGCTCCGGATACCGCCATCGGATCGAACGATGTTCTGATCACCCTGGGCCAACCCGCTTCGATCTTGAAGCTGGAAAAGGTAGCCGGAGGGGAGGGGATCGGTGGCTGACCGACTCCATGTGCACGTACCGTTTCGTCGCCTCGGGCAGGCCCTGCCGCTGCTGCTGGAGAAGCGGCTGCAACCCGAGATCGCATTTCTCGGCCCCGATCTTGACGGACTCGACATAGATTTTCTGCAGCGGAGCGCCGAACAATTGGCTGCAGCCAGCCTGGCGGTTACGGTACATGCGCCGTTCATGGATCTGAATCCGGGAGCTCAGGACCCCCTGATTCGCCGGGCCACCGAGCTGCGCTTCGGCCAGACCCTGGAGGCCGCCCGGCTTCTGAATGCCCGGTTGGCGGTTTTTCATCCAGGATTCGACAAATGGCGCTATGGCCTGCAGGACCGTCTGTGGCTGGAGCCTAACCTGAGTTTCTGGCCGCCACTGCTGGAACAGGCGGCCGAAGCCGGTTGCCGCGTGGCGCTGGAAAACATTTTCGAAGCAGAACCCTCGACTCTGACCGCTCTTTTCGACCAAGTCGATTCGCCCTGGCTTGGCCATTGTTTCGACGTGGGTCACTGGCGCCTGTTCGGTCAGGTCTCGCTAGAGGAATGGTTTGCCGCCCTGGGTTCGCGGATGATCCACCTGCACCTGCACGACAATTGCGGCGACCGGGACGCCCATCTGCCGGTAGGGGAGGGGGATATCGATTTTTCCCGTCTGTTTCAGCTGATTAAACGCGTGCCCGTTTGCCCGTCCCTGACCCTGGAAGCCCACGATGAACAGTCGCTCTCACGATCCCTGGCCGGGATCGCGCCCTTTCTTGCCCGGTGACCCCTGGCCACGGCCCTTTACCAGGGTCGCCCGGCTGACCCCCTTGTCGCCGTACCGCTCCCACAACTGATCCACCGCCCTGTCCAAGGCCGCCTGCCGCGCCCGATCCTCACCGCCAAAAAGATCTCCCTGCCCGCTGCCTTTGGGTTCCAACTGGGAAATACTCACCCCCAAAAGCCGCACCGCCCTGCGTTCGGCTTCGGTCTTCGTCAATAAACCGGTTACCTGGCGGTAGATCTCGGCGGCATTATCCACCCCGGCAGAGAGGGTCTGGCTGCGGCTGATGCTGGAAAAATCGGCATATTTGACCTTGAGGGTGACACAGCGGCCGGCAAGTGCCTTGCGACGCAGCCGGCGGCCAACCCGTTCGCTGAGGGCGAGCAGTTCCCTGGTCAGCTCAGCGCTCGCCCACAAATCCCGGGCAAAGGTCTCTTCGGCCCCTATCGACTTGATTCCCTCGCCAGGGACCACCGGTCGGGCGTCCTCCCCCCGCGCCAGATGGTAAATCTGACGCCCAGCCTTGCCGCACAGCCGCACCAGGTGCTCTTCGGAGAGGCTGCGCAGGTCGCCGATGGTCTGAAGCCCTCGCGACTCCAGGCGTTTGGCCGTGACCTTGCCAATCCCCCAGATTCGCCCGATCGGCAGGGGCACCAGGAGGTCATCCACCTGATCCGGGTGGATAGCCAGCAGCCCGTCCGGTTTACTCAGCTCTGAGGCCAATTTGGCAAGAAACTTATTATGGGCGACCCCGGCACTGACCGCCAGACCGGTTGTTTCACGGACTTCGCAGCGGATTTTGCGGGCGATCTCCAGGGCACTGCCGAACAGACGCTCGCTGCCGGTCACGTCGAGAAAGCCCTCATCGATGGAAAGACGTTCGATACGGTCGGTATAGCGCTCAAAGACCGCAAAAACCTCCTCCGACACTTGCTGGTAGCGACCCATCCGAACCGGGAGAACCCGCGCCTGGGGACAAAGTTGGAGGGCGCGCGCCATGGCCATTCCGGAACAGACTCCGAAGGGACGGGTTTCGTAGGAACAGGCGCAGACCACCCCCCGCTCGGCGCTACCGCCGACGATGACCGGCTGTCCCCGCAATTCAGCGCGATCTTGTTGTTCCACCGATGCATAAAAGGCATCCATGTCCAGGTGGATGATGCGGCGAAATCCGTCAGTCATCGACATGCCTTAAATGGCCGATCCTCTTGACCTTTGCAGCCGTTCATGTTAGAAAAGTGGTCATACCAATAAACCGGATGGAGCAATGGCGTGACCACCGTTTTCAAACAGATACGACCCAAGAAAATTTCCGAAGAAATCGTCGAGCAAATCAAGGAACTTATCTCCCGTGGGCAGTTGAAGCCGGGTGAGCGCATCCCTTCCGAAAGGGAACTGGCCACCGTCCTTGGGGTCAGCCGCCCTTCGGTACGCGAGGCCATCATGGTCCTCGAAGCCATGGGACTGGTTGAATCCCGCCAGGGTGGGGGCACCTTCGTTCGCTCCCTAACCGAAGAGGCCCTCGCGGCCCCCCTGACCAGTATGGTCGAAAAAAACCCCCGTTTGCTCCACGCACTCGCCGAGGTCCGGATGGGCCTCGAGAGTTGGTCGGCTTACCTGGCCGCCAGTCGGGCCACCGGCGAGGAGATCAGGGAAATGGGAGAACTCTTCGAGGAAATGAGCCGTCAGGCGGCTGGCGGTGGCTGGGATGCCGAGGTGGATGCGCGTTTCCATTACGCGATTACCACCGCAACCCACAATACCCTCCAGCTGCATGTTTTGAATACCATACACGGGCTGTTCCACGCCACCATCCAGGTGGCCCTGACCGAATTCTACCGAAAGTCCGGTTACGTGGAGCTGCTTCTCAATCAGCACCGGGAAATATACGAAGCTATTTCCCAGCGCGACCCGGAAATGGCCCGCATGGCCATGATGAAACACCTCCAGCTGGTGGAAGAAAAGATGTCCGAAATCCTTAAGGAAGACCAGCCTTAAATTTCAACGTTCCGAAAAACTTGCCCTATATTGCCAACAAAAGTAAAGGGCGGTCCATCTGGACCGCCCTTTACTTTTGCATTCAATCTGAGCCGTGACTTAGCGCTTTTTGCTGGCCACCTGAATCCGGATCATCGCCCGGTCAAGCGCAGCCTGCATTACCTTGAACTCCTTGTCCTCGGGAGAGAGCCCTTTCAGGGCTTCTTCGGCCCGGCCAAGGGCTGCTTTGGCACGCTCGAGATCGATATCGTCAGCCGGTTCGGCGGTCTCTACCAGAACGGTGACTTTGTCGTCTTCCACCTCGACATAACCCCAGTTCACGGCAACGTGAAATGTCCGGCCCCCCTGGCGATAGGCCAATTCACCGATTTTGAGGGTGGTCAGCATGGGAGTATGCCCGGGCAGGATACCGAATTCCCCGATGGCCCCAGGGGCAGTGACCTCCTCAACCTCTTCAGAGAGCACCTTTTTATAGGGGGTGACCATTTCCAGTCTGAGTTTTTCTGCCATTCCAAACGTCCTTTACCGGGATACCGGGGCGCCAGAGGCGCCCCGCTGCAGATGCTTTTATCAGGCCGCCAGTTTCTTGGCCTTCTCAAGAGCTTCTTCGATGGTCCCCACCAGGTAAAACGCCTGCTCGGGGACGTCGTCGTGCTTCCCGTCGACGATTTCCTTGAAGCCGCTGATAGTGTCCTTCAATTCCACATATTTGCCGGGCGAACCGGTGAAAACTTCGGCGACATGAAAGGGCTGGGAAAGGAAGCGCTGAATTTTGCGGGCGCGGGCCACCAGCAGCTTATCGTCTTCGGAAAGTTCATCCATACCGAGAATGGCAATGATGTCCTGAAGGTCTTTGTAGCGCTGCAGAACGTACTGAACATCGCGAGCAACCTTATAGTGCTCTTCGCCGACCACCTGCGGATCGAGAATCCGGCTGGTGGAATCGAGCGGGTCGACCGCGGGATAGATACCAAGCTCAGCGATCTGCCGGGAGAGAACGGTCGTCGCGTCAAGATGGGCAAAGGCGGTCGCGGGCGCCGGGTCGGTCAAGTCGTCAGCCGGGACGTAGATGGCCTGAACCGAGGTGATGGAGCCCTTGTTGGTCGTGGTGATACGTTCCTGCAGCTCACCCATTTCGGTCGACAGGGTCGGCTGATAACCGACCGCCGAGGGGATACGTCCGAGCAGCGCGGAAACCTCGGAACCGGCCTGGGTAAAGCGGAAGATGTTGTCGACGAACAGCAGCACGTCCTGGCCCTCTTCATCCCGGAAGTATTCGGCGACCGTGAGGGCGGAGAGGGCGACCCTGGCGCGGGCCCCGGGAGGCTCGTTCATCTGGCCGTAAATCAACGCGGCCTTGTCGAGAACGCCCGAGTCCTTCATTTCATGCCAGAGGTCGTTCCCTTCGCGGGTTCTCTCCCCAACACCGGCGAAAACCGAGAATCCGCCGTGCTGCTTGGCGATGTTGTGGATCAACTCCATGATCAGAACGGTCTTGCCGACGCCAGCGCCACCGAACAGACCAATTTTACCGCCGCGGGCGTAGGGAGCCAGCAGATCGACGACCTTGATGCCGGTTTCGAACGCCTCAACCTTGGTCGACTGATCGACGAACTGAGGGGTAGGGCGGTGAATCTCCCAGGCCTTCTCAGTGGTAACCGCCCCGGCCTCATCGACCGGTTCGCCGA
>NPID01000448.1_pt1 | contig 21456 bp, 21 predicted proteins | sample 8637491 | NCBI WGS metagenome assembly NPID01 (sample SAMN07420843, study PRJNA396082) | bioreactor metagenome | isolation source: sample BA6 brine-fed electro-methanogenic bioreactor BA | place: Japan: Kochi | collected 2016-06-14 | reverse complement strand
GCTTTAAAGTAAACAAGGAGGAAGTTATGGTTCTAAAAGACAAATTGCAAGATGTTAAATCCGGCTTTAAAAAGAAGGCCGATCCTGAATCACAGGAGATCATGGGGCGGGCGGAAGAGCAATTGCGTCATTCCGGGATCCTGGACCGGGCGCTCAAGAGCGGTGCGAAAATGCCTGACTTTGTACTGGGAACGGCTCAGGGTGAAAACGTAAGCTCTGAGGAGCTTCTTGCCCAGGGGCCGCTGGTCATCCATTTTTTCCGGGGTGCCTGGTGACCTTTCTGTAACGCGGAGCTGGAAGCTCTGCAAAAGGCCCTCCCCGAAATCAGAGAAACCGGCGCGCAACTGGTCGCCATTTCACCTATGCTTGCCGAATATGCGGCGCAGATGATTGAAAAGCATCAGCTTGCTTTTCCCTTGCTGCTCGATCCCGGTAATCGACTCGCGGAAAAGTTCGGCCTGGTCCACGTTCTCCCGCCCGATTTGCGCCAGGTCTACCTACGCTTTGGACTCGATCTGCCGAAATACAATGGTGACGACAGTTGGAGCCTGCCCCTGGCGGCACGCTACATTGTGCGCCCCGATGGGACCATCCATCACGCCCATGTCGACACCGATCATACACGCCGTCCCGAGCCGGCAGAGACGGTTGCCATTCTTCAACAATTAACGGATGCGGGCGATTAGCATCGCTTGATGCAAAGGCGGATAGGTCGATGATGCATGGTTCCGGAATGATGAACGGCATGCCCGTGATGAGTCCTCTTATGTGGATTTTTGTGCTCCTGCTGTGGGGGTTTGCTCTGTTTGGTGTTATCTGCGCCATACGAATGCTGATTCATCGCAAAAAGCCGCAGAACGAAAGGCCGGAGGGCAGCAACGCTCTCGACATTCTTGAAAAGCGCTACGCCAAAGGAGAGCTTTCCCGGGAGGATTTTGAGCGGATGAAAAAAGACCTCAAACGGGATTGAGAATATGCCAGAGAATCTGGTCAATGATATGGCCGGCAAAATTCAGCAACTGCTGCTGCCCAAGGCCCCGCCCTTCTGCCACTGGTGCTGTATCGGCGTAAAAAATCGCATGGCGGTGGGGGTCGGGGGGGATTTTTTTGATTTTGTGCCCACCCACGATGGTTGCCAGATGGTTATGATCGGTGATGTCACCGGCCATGACGTGGCGGCCTCTGTCGTCATGTCCCTTCTCTATGGTTATATTCACCGCAGCATCGAAGAGGCCTGTTCCCCGTTGGACGTGGTCCGGCGGGTGAACAGCTTTCTCAAAAAATTCGGTGAACGCGGTGAGCTCTATGACCACCTGTTCTCTTCAACTCTGTTTTTCGGGGTGATTGTCCCTGAGACACTGCAGATGCACTATGTTAACGCTGCGCATCCGCCTCCCCTGGTGCGTCGCGATGGCCGCCTGTTTGAACTGGAGGCGAGTGCGCCCCTGGTTGGCTTCTTCGATCTGGAAGACGATATCGTGAAAACTTTCCGCTTCCAGAAAGAAGATCGTCTGTTTCTCTATACCGACGGTGTCAGCGAGATCACCGACAGCGGTGGAGAGATGTTTGGGACGCAGCGCCTGAAAAAGCGGCTGCAGGAGCACCGGGGCGATCATCAGCAATTTCTCGATGAGCTCTTTGCCGCCCTCAGGCAGTTCAATGGTTCAGCTCCGCTCGAGGATGATTGCACGGCCATCGTCATGGATTTCCATCGCCCCTATTCAAGAAAATGATTTTACTTGCGATCAAATACGGAAAAGACCTCAAACTGTCATCCTGGTGACAGTTTTTTTGTTCCAGCCTAAGGTAGCATCATATTTCCATTTGACTTCTTCGCGATCCACGATAAAAGTAAAGCAGACAACAAACCAAACGGTATGTTTTTTTTGGAGGAAGTAAGAATGGGAGCCAAGGGTGAAAAAACCAGGCAGAAAATTCTGGAAGATGCCGCGGAGCTGTTTCATACCAAAGGTTTTGGCGCAACCAGCGTGAGAGATCTGCTGCAGGTTACCGGCATGACCAAGGGCAGCCTCTATTTTCATTTCAGCGGCAAGGATGAGATCGGGCTGGAGTATCTGCGCCAGGCCGGCGAAAGATTCATGGCTTTTCTTGATGAAGGTCTCGAGGGGCCTTCGGCTGTTGAGAAGCTTGATAACTTCCTGCAGGAAGCTTTCGCTCATCACCGCGCGAGAGGTTTTGTGGGCGGATGCCTGTTTGGCAATACCGCATTGGAGACCAGCGATACCGCGCCCGCATTTGCCAGGGTGACGGCCGCTGCGTTTAACCAGTGGCGTAAAAAATTGGCCGTCATTATCGAGCAGGCGCAGGATGACGGCACCGTTTACAGAATTCGATCTGCCGACGAGCTGGCTGAGTTCGTGATCGCTGCTCTGGAGGGAGGTATCATGCAGTCGCGCCTGCATAAAAGCGAAGCGCCCATGAAAAACTGTGTCGAGACATTACGTCTGATGCTCTATAGCGACAAAACAGATTTGCAACCACATAAACCCCATTGAACCAAGGGAGAAAAATCATGACTCGTATCCATTCTTTTGATCCACAGAAGGCGCAGGAACAAACTGCGGAAATCTTTGCAGAAATCAAACAGGCCTTTGGTATGGTCCCCAACCTGTTTCGGGCTTACGCCAACCACCCACCGCTGCTCCAAGCCAACTGGGTGAAAGTGAAGAAGGTGATGATGGAGGGCGCCTTGTCGCGCAAAGCCAAAGAAACCATTGCCGTGCTGGTCTCCAAGGACAATGGCTGCAACTACTGCGTGGCCGCTCATGAGACGGCGCTGCGTTCCATCGGCGTTTCCAGCGAGGAAATCAACGCGATTGAAACGGATCTGCAGCAGTCCAACTTCAGCCCTAAAGAGCGTGAACTTATTGCTTTCGCACGCAAGGCGAACATTTCTCCCTTATCGATTAAGGATGAAGAGGTTCAGGCTCTGCGTGATCTGGGTGCCGTGGACGCCGAAATCGTTGAAGCCCTTGGGGTGATGGAACTTTTTGTCGGCTTCAACAAATTCCTCGATGCGCTGCAGGTCGAGATCGATTTCTGAGGTGATTCAAGCGAAGTGAAACGGGTGGGGCATTATTGCCGGGTTTGAGATTGCGACAGGGCGAAGGAAGGGCGCAGGTCATGGAATCACGGCTCTGGTACATAAAAAACGCCGCGTTGTTTTCCTGGCTGCAGGATGACGAACAGCAGGAGTTGGCTCAGCGCAGCGAAATGGTGAGTTGCAAGCGCAACACCCGTTTCTTTTTTGCCGAGGAGCCGAGTGACAACATCTTTCTGGTCAAGCAGGGCCGCGTCAAGCTGATCCGCTCCAGCCCGGAGGGGCGTGAAATCATTCTCGACATCCTCGGGCCGGGGGAGATTTTCGGCGAACTGGCCTTGGCCGGCGAGACGCGACGCTCGCACAGCGCCGAAGCCCTCGAGGATGCGCTGGTCTGCATTATTACCCGCAGCGATTTTGAGGCGTTGCTGGTCCGCCATCCGGAAATGGCCCTGCGCGTACTGAAGCTTATCGGCCTGCGCCGGCGCGAACTGGAAATGCGCCTTGAAGACCTGGTGTTTCAACCCCTGGCCGGGAGGCTGGCCGTGGCGCTGTTATGGCAGGCACAAAGGCACGGTGTCACCGAAGCCGACGGAGCGGTTCGCATCCCCTTGTCGCAGAAAGATATCGCCTATCTTATCGGCGCCTCGCGCGAGGCTGTCGCAGAGCAGCTCGCAGTTATGAAACGGCAGGGGCTGGTGAAGACCTCCTACCGCACTGTCCGCCTTCTGGACCAGGGTGGCCTGAAAAAATTTTTGGCGAGAAATAGTTCTGAAGAATTAGGTTCTTAGCTTACTTTTGTCAGCGGGGTTACAGTTGTGGCCTCGCAAAGATCGGCTAAAGTTTTTGTTCATTCAGCGACGTAAATTATCTGACGCTCTGTGGAGAAACAATGGACACTTATTACGATCCCAAGGATTTGAACCTGTTTGAGAGCATTGGCAAGGATGCGCCGGAGCTCGCGAAGAAGTTTTTCGATTATTACGGTGCCGTATTTACCGAGGGCGCCCTGAGCGAGCGCGAGAAGGCTCTGATTGCGCTGGCTGTTGCCCACACGGTGCAGTGTCCGTACTGCATCGATGCCTACACACAGGCATGTCTGGAAAAGGGTTCGGACCTTGAAGAAATGAGCGAGGCGATGCATGTCGCCGCGGCGATTCGCGGGGGCGCATCACTGGTGCATGGTGTACAGATGCGCAAGATCGCTGAGAAGTTGTCGCTGTAAAAGGAAATCGATCATGGAAAAACCAAAAAAATCCGCTGGGCAGGAACCGGCCTCCGGTGTTGAACATTTCTCCTGCACGCTGAAACGCCATGACCTGCATTTTGCGCGCAGGCGGTGCCGCATCCTGCAGATCAATACCGGCCTGTTGTGCGATCTGGCCTGCAAACATTGTCATCTGGAAGCCGGGCCGCAGCGCCGCGAGATCATGAGTGCGGAAACCATGCAGGAGGTGGTGGCTTTTGCACATCGCGGGAACTTTGAAATGATTGACGTGACGGGCGGTGCCCCGGAGCTGGTGCCGGGCATTGCCAGCTTTCTGTCTGAGCTTGCCGACTGCGCCCCCAATGTCCTGCTGCGCTCCAACCTGACCGCTCTTGGCGGCAAAGCGCGCGAAGAACTGCTGGTGACGCTCTGTCGCCATCGAATCGCCCTGGTGGTTTCTTTCCCCTCCCTGCGAGAGGCCCAGGTCGAAGCCCAGCGCGGTTCGGGTGTCTGGGAGAAAAGCCTGGCGATGCTCAACCGCCTCAATGAACTGGGGTATGGCCGTGCTGATTCAGGTCTGGAGCTGCACCTTGCGGTCAACCCCGGTGGTGCTTTTCTGCCCGCCAACCAGGAATCGATGGAAAAGCGTTACCGGCGCGAGCTTGAAAAACGTTGGGGGATCGTCTTCAACCGCCTGTTTACCCTGACCAACGCGCCGCTGGGGCGTTTCAAGCACTGGCTGGAAAAGTCGGGCAATTACCAGGGCTACATGCGCAAACTGGCTGAGGCATTCAATCCGGAGGCCGTTCCCGCTCTCATGTGCCGGGAACAGATCAGTGTCTCCTGGGACGGCACTGTTTTTGACTGCGATTTCCATCTGGCAGCCGGGATCTGCCAGGGCGAAAAGCTCACTCAGGTTCGCGATCTGCCCGGACCACCGCCTGAAGGAACGCCCATCGCCACCGCAGATCACTGCTATGCCTGCAGCGCCGGTGCAGGCTTTACCTGAGGGGGCGAGATCGCGACCTAGTTAGGTCGCAGAAAAGCTTTACGATTATACACATTGGCATGAAAGGACCTCATCATGACAGGCAACGGCAAAAAAATTCTCATTGTCCTGGCCATTGCCATCGTGGTCGCGCTGTTCTTTGCTTTCGATCTGCAGCGTTACCTGACCCTGGCTGAGCTCAAGGCAAGGCAAGAGGCGTTTCAGGATTTTTACACCGCCAACCGCGCTCTGACTCTGGGGGCGTATTTCCTCCTCTATGTGATCGTCACCGCCCTGTCACTTCCGGGCGCCGCCGTCATGACTCTGGCCGGCGGCGCGTTGTTCGGTTTTCTGCCGGCGCTCGTTGTGGTGTCATTTGCTAGCACCATCGGTGCGACGCTGGCTTTTCTCGTCAGCCGCTTTCTGCTTCGGGACTGGGTTCAATCCAAATTTAAAAAGCGCCTCAAGGCGTTGAATGCCGGGATTGAAAAAGACGGCGGGTTCTACCTGTTCACACTGCGGCTGGTGCCGATCTTTCCCTTTTTTGTCATCAACCTGGCGATGGGTCTGACCCCGATGCGCACCCGGACGTATTACTGGGTGAGCCAGGTCGGCATGCTGGCGGGCACCGCCGTCTATGTCAACGCCGGCACTCAGCTTGGTCAGATCGAGACGCTCGGCGGTATCCTCTCGCCGCAGCTGCTGCTTTCTTTCGCTCTACTCGGTATCTTCCCTCTACTGGCCCGCAAGGGAGTCGACATTATGCAAAAACGCCGCAGTCTGAAAGATTTCCCCAAACCGGAAAAATTTGACTACAACACGGTCGTCCTCGGCGCCGGCTCCGCCGGACTGGTCAGCGCCTATATCGCCGCGGCGGTCAAGGCCAAAGTCGCTCTTGTTGAAAAAGATAAAATGGGCGGCGATTGCCTCAATACCGGCTGTGTGCCGAGCAAAGCCCTGATCCGGACGGCGAAAATGCTCGCCTACGGTCGTCGCGCCCAGGAATTCGGTCTGCAGAAAACCAAAACCGATTTTGATTTTGCCGAGGTTATGGAGCGTGTACAGGCCGTGATCAAAAAAGTCGAACCCCATGATTCGGTGGAGCGCTATACGGGATTGGGGGTTGAGTGCATCAAAGGTGAAGCGCGCATTACTTCGCCGTACACGGTCCAGGTCGGCGAGCGCACTCTGACCAGCCGCAGCATCATCGTCGCGACGGGAGCCGAACCTTTTGTGCCGCCGATCCCCGGTCTTGACCAGGTTGATTATCTGACCTCGGACAACCTCTGGCAGCTGCGCCAACTGCCCAAGCGTCTGGTGGTGCTGGGCGGTGGTCCCATCGGCTGTGAGATGACACAGGCGTTTGTCCGCTTCGGTGCGCAGGTGACGCAGGTGGAAATGGGTCCCCGGCTCATGAGCCGTGAGGATGCCGATGTCGCGGATTTCGTCCGTGAGCGCTTCGAAGCCGAAGGCGTGCGGGTACTGACCGAACATGCCGCCCGGGAAGTCCAGGTCAACGGCGGTGAAAAAATCCTGGTATGCGAACATGGAGGAGAACGCGTCGAGCTGCCGTTCGACGCCCTGCTGGTCGCCGTGGGGCGGCGCGCCCGCACCACGGGTTTCGGCTTGGAGGAGCTGGGCGTGCATGTGAGTGATCGCGGGACGATCGACACCGATCCCTTTCTGCGCACCAACTTCCCCAACATTTTCTGCGCGGGCGATGTTGCCGGACCGTATCAGTTCACCCATACCGCCGCCCATCAGGCCTGGTATGCCGCGGTCAATGCCCTGTTCGGCGATTTCAAGAAATTTCGTGCCGACTACAGCGTCATCCCATGGTGCACTTTTACCGATCCGGAGGTCGCGCGGGTGGGACTCAACGAAGCCGAAGCGCGGGAGGAGGAGATCGAACACGAAGTCACCCGTTTCGAACTGGCGGAACTTGACCGCGCCATCGCCGAGGGCGAGGATCACGGCTGGATCAAGGTCATTACACCGCCCGGCAAAGACAAGATCCTCGGGGTCACCATTGTCGGCACCCACGCCGGTGATCTGCTTGCTGAATATGTCCTGGCGATGAAGCACGGCCTGGGGCTCAACAAAATTCTTGGCACCATCCACCCCTATCCGACCCTGGCGGAAGCCAACAAAATGGCTGCGGGAGAATGGAAAAAGGCCCACGTCCCCGAAAAACTGCTGGCCTGGATCGAGAAATATCATGCCTGGCGGCGGGGCTGAGAAAAGAGGATGTTATGAACGCGGCTCAATTATTTGTAAAAGCCCTGGAAAATGAAGGGGTCGAAGTGATTTACGCAGTGCCGGGCGAGGAGAACCTGGACTTGCTTGAAGCCCTGCGCACCTCCTCGATACGCCTGATTCTGACCCGCCACGAACAGGGCGCGGCATTCATGGCGGCAACGCATGGACGACTCACCGGAAATCCCGGTGTCTGCCTGGCGACCCTGGGACCCGGGGCGACCAACCTGGTGACCGGCGCGGCTTACGCTCAACTCGGCGGGTTTCCCATGCTGATGATCACCGGCCAGAAGCCCATCAAGAAAAGCAAGCAGGGGCGCTTTCAGATCATCGATGTGGTGGATATGATGCAGCCGCTGACCAAGTTCACCAAGCAGATCGTCAACGTCGATCGGATTCCCGGCAACGTACGCGAAGCCTTTCGTCGAGCCCGGGAAGAGCGCCCTGGCGCGGTGCACCTGGAGCTGCCTGAAGATGTCGCTGCAGAACCCGCAGATTTATCCAGAACGCCGCTTTTTGCCATCAGCCATGCCCATCTGCCGCAGACAGACGACAAACTGATCGATGAGGCGGCCGCAATGGTTCGCGCCGCCGCCTATCCGCTGCTGTTGATCGGAGCCGGGGCCCAGCGTCACCAGGTCTGTCATGCCCTTGGCCGATTCATCGATGAAACCGGCTTCTACTTTCTGACGACGCAGATGGGCAAGGGCGTGGTCGATGAAAGCGGACCTCTGTTTCTCGGCACGGCGGCTCTTTCTGAGAACGATTATATCCATTGCGCAATCGATCGCGCCGATCTGATCATCAATGTCGGGCACGATGTGGTGGAAAAACCACCTTTTTTCATGGAACACAACGGCAAAAAAGTAATCCATGTCAATTTCAGCTCAGCGGAAGTCGATAATGTCTACTTTCCGCAACTGGAAATGGTCGGCGATATTGCCAACAGTATCAAGCGACTGGGTGCGGTACTGGGGCGGCTGAATCAGGATTTTTCCTATTTTCACCGCATCAAGGAGCACCTCGACGAGCATCTGCGCGAGAAAATCGCGGACGAGAGCTTTCCCCTCAAGCCGCAGCGCATTGTCGCCGACGTGCGCCGTGTTCTGCCTTCAGAAGGAATTCTGGCCCTCGACAACGGCATGTACAAAATCTGGTTCGCCCGCAATTACCTGACGCATAAGCCGCACACCGTACTGCTCGACAATGCCCTGGCCACCATGGGGGCCGGCCTGCCTTCAGCCATGGAGGCGGCGCGACTGTTCCCCGAGCGCCGGGTCATGGCGGTGTGCGGAGACGGCGGTTTTATGATGAACAGTCAGGAACTGGAGACTGCGGTACGACTGAACCTCAATCTGGTGGTCCTGGTGATTCGGGATGAGGCGTTCGGCATGATCCGCTGGAAACAGGAAACCATGGGACTGACAGACTTCGGGCTGCAATTCGGCCCTGTCGACTTTGTGCTCTATGCGCGCAGCTACGGTGCCTCTGGCCACCGTGTCGAGCGCGCCAGAGATTTCGCACCCTTGCTGGAACACTGTTTTTCACAAGGTGGCGTGCATCTTGTCGATGTGGCGGTCGATTATTCAGAGAATATGAAGGTGCTGGGTGAGGAACTCAAAGAAAAGGTGTGCCTGATATGACAAGCCCGACTCCCGGGAAAATAAATGACGAGTTGAATGTGACCTCACCCTGCGACGGCCGCCTGATCAAGACACTGCGCTTGCAGACGATAGAAGAAGCCGATCGCATGCTGCAAACCGGACAGCGCCTTTTTAAGGATCGCGAACAATGGCTCAGCGCGGAACGGCGCATGGTGATACTCAATAAGCTGGCCGAGCTGGTCGCAGCACAAGCTGAGGATTTTGCCCAACTGATCGCCTCCGAAGGCGGCAAGCCCCTGCGCGATGCGCGGGTCGAGGTCTCACGGGCGGTCGCCGGTATCCGTCTGGCTGCTCAGGAAATCCCGTGTGTTTTACGCGGACAGCAAATCCCCATGGGACTCACGCCGGAAACCCACGGGCGCATGGCTTTCACTCTCTACGAACCTATCGGGCAGGTTGTCGCTATCAGCGCCTTTAATCATCCTCTCAACCTGATTGTCCATCAGGTCGTGCCCGCTGTCGCGGTCGGCTGCCCGGTCATTGTCAAACCGGCCCTGACCACACCGCTCACTTGCCTGCGCTTTTGCGAGCTGCTCAGTGAGGCGGGGCTGCCGTCCGGCTGGTGTCAACCCATCATCTGCGATGATAAGGTGGCAGAGTTCCTGGTGACCGACCCCCGCCTGGCCTTTCTCTCTTTTATCGGCTCCGCCAACGTTGGCTGGATGTTGCGCAGCAAGTTGGCTGCAGGCGCCCGATGCGCTCTGGAACACGGTGGGTCAGCCCCGGTGATCGTAGATGCGGACATTGATTTCGAGGAGGTTATCCCCTCCCTGCTCAAGGGCGGTTTTTACCACAGCGGACAAGTCTGTGTCTCGGTGCAACGTATCTTCGTGCCGCAAGGCCATGCACGAACCTTTGCCGATCGTTTGGCGCAGGAGGCCGCGCTTCTCAAGGTCGGACCGGCTACGGAGGAAAGCACCGATCTAGGCCCGCTGATCCGCCGCGAAGAGGTCGATCGTATCGATTCCTGGGTGCAGGAGGCCATTGCCGGCGGAGCGAACCTTCTGACCGGCGGAGAAAAAATCGGCCAAACGTCTTATGCGCCAACAGTGCTCTATAACCCGCCGCGCCATGCCAAGGTTTCAACCCAGGAGATATTCGGGCCGGTGGTATGCGTTTATCCCTACGGGGATGTTTCGGAAGCCCTGGAACAGGCCAACGCTCTCGATGTCGCCTTTCAGGCGGCGGTGTTTTCCCACAATCTGGATTGGGCCATCGACATGGTTGGCCGGCTTGATGCTACCGCTGTCATGGTCAACGATCACACTGCTTTTCGCGCTGACTGGATGCCTTTTGCCGGACGGCGCCATTCCGGGTACGGCATTGGCGGGATCGGCTATACCATGCGCGATCTGAGCCAGATCAAGATGGCGGTGATTAAAGCGACGACGCCCACCACAGGGAAAGGGTGAGTCATGCTTGAAAAGTGGTCGCGAGCTCTGTTTCTTGTTCTGTCACTGGTGACAATCGTTGTCCTTGTCGGTGTCGCCCTGTCACGACCGGCCGCCTGGTGGGGCTTTGCCCTGCTGGGTCCGCTGGTGGCCGTCGGGCTGTATGACATCGTGCAGAGAAAGCACACTCTACTGCGCAATTTCCCGCTTCTCGGACATTTTCGCTTTCTGCTCGAATCGATCCGGCCTGAGATCCGCCAGTATTTCGTCGAAGGCGATGATGAGGAGAGTCCCTTCAGTCGTGAAAAACGCTCGGTTGTCTATCAGCGTGCCAAGGGCACTCTCGACACTTTGCCCTTCGGCACCCGGCGCAATGTCTATCAGGTCGGTTACGAGTGGATCAATCACTCCCTCAGCCCCACAGAAATGAACCCTGCCCTGGCCCGGGTAAGTATCGGAGAACAAAGCTGCCTGCACCCTTATTCAAGCTCGATGTTCAATATCTCGGCCATGAGTTACGGGGCGCTGAGCCGCAACGCTGTCATGGCACTCAACCAGGGCGCGAAAGAGGGGGGTTTTTCCCACAACACCGGCGAAGGCGGAATCAGTGATTGGCATTTGAAAGGGGGCGACCTGGTGTGGCAGATCGGCACCGGCTATTTCGGCTGCCGGCGCAAGGATGGCAGCTTTTGCAGCGAGACCTTTAAACGGCGCGCCGTCATCCCTGCTGTGAAAATGATCGAAATCAAGCTCTCGCAGGGGGCGAAACCTGGGCACGGCGGCATTCTGCCCGCAAGCAAGGTCAGTGAAGAAATCGCCCGTATTCGTGATGTTCCCCTTGGGCAGGATATCCTCTCTCCTCCCGCGCACAGCGCTTTTTCCAATCCGGTCGAACTGCTCGAATTTGTTACGGAATTGCGTAACCTTTGTGGGGGGAAGCCGGTCGGGTTCAAATTGTGTCTCGGCGAGAGGCGAGAATTTCTCGCCATCTGCAAAGCAATGGTGGAAACCGGACTGCATCCGGACTTCATCACCGTTGACGGCGCTGAAGGAGGCACCGGGGCCGCGCCCCTTGAGTTTTCGAATTCAGTGGGTATGCCTCTTAACGATGGCCTTGCTTTTGTTCACAGTGCCCTGCTCGGCATTAACATGCGGGATCGAATCCGTTTGATTGCGAGCGGAAAAATCACTACAGGTTTTCATCTGCTGAGTAAAATCGCCCTCGGCGCTGATATGTGCAATTCAGCGCGCGGCATGATGTTTTCGCTGGGATGTATTCAGGCTCTTAAATGCAATACCAACCAATGTCCCACCGGTATCGCCACCCAATCCTCACGTCTTTACCGGGGCCTTGATGTCACCGACAAGGCGAAACGGGTTTCGCGCTTTCAGCAGGCTACAGTCAACGGTGCAGTGGAACTCGCCGCCGCCTCGGGTCTGAGCTGCACTCCGGAAAAATTGCGGTGGCACATTTTCCGTCGCACCGCACCGGATCGGATTCAACCCCTGGGCGAGCTCTACCCCTGTCTTGAACACGGGGCTCTGCTGCAGGAGCCAATTCCGGAAAGCTTCCGACCGTTATGGTCTGCTACTGATGCGCGCAGTTTTTGATTCAGGAATAAGGCTCTGAGGAAAGTTCGGCGTTATCTTCTGTCGGGACAGGCAATAGCCCTCAATGCCTGCAGTTTGCTGCTGCCTTTTTACGGCTTTTTACCCTATGACGATCCCCGGATGATATCGACGGTCACGGGAATCGAAAAAGAGCTGGCCGACGACGGTTTCGTATGACGCTACTTTGTTGATGACACTGCACACGTCATCCTGAGCAACAATCACGTTATTCCCATTCTCTCCGCTAAGTAAAGAAAAGGAAACACGCCATGACAAAACGCATTCTTCTTTTTCTGATCCTTTTCTCACTTATTCTTGCTCAGCCGTTGTCCGCTGCTCCCCAGGCTGAACTCTGGCCGCGCTGGCAGGAGCATGATCCGGCAAGCACCCAGGTGGTCGACCACAGCGCATGGCAGGCTTTTCTGGATGAATATCTGGTGACCGAGCACCCTTCGGGAGTCAATCTGGTCCGTTACGGCTCTGTCAGCGAGACTGACCGCAAGAGCCTCGACCGTTATCTCGACCAATTGCAGCAGACAACGGTGACGCAGCTCAACCGTAACGAACAGATGGCCTACTGGTTTAATTTTTACAATGCCCTGACAATCCAGGTTGTGCTGGAACATTATCCGGTCAGCAGCATTCGCCGCATTGATATTTCCCCCGGCTGGTTCAGCAGCGGGCCCTGGGGGGCCAAGCTGGTGGAAGTCGAAGGCGAAGAGCTGTCCCTCGATGATATTGAGCACCGCATCCTGCGCCCTGTCTGGCAGGATGCACGTATCCACTACGGCGTCAACTGCGCCAGCATCGGCTGCCCCAATCTGCAGCCGCGCGCCTTTACCGCCGCCAATCTCGACAGCCTGCTGACAGCCGCTGCGCGGCAGTACATCAATCATCCCAGGGGGGTCCGTTTTGATGATGGCCGACTGCAGCTTTCGTCTATTTATGAGTGGTTCCAGGAAGATTTCGAAGACAGCCGGCAAGGCGTGCTGCGTCACCTGCAAAAATACGCCGGACCCGAGCTGGCGGAGCAACTGGCCGGCTACGACGGACGCATCTCCTATGACTACGACTGGAGTCTCAATAATGCTGCTCCATAGTTTTTCCCGGAGTTTGCGGATGAAACTCTCGGGCAGGCCACAGCATTGGCTTTCACCACCCCCGGCTGTAATTCTCGGAACAGGGAATACAGACCCTCTTTCCTTCCCGCAGGCGCACGCGCGGTTCCATGACCTGCTCTCCGCAGACTTCGCAGAGCAGGGATGAGAAAAGGCGTGCGTGGCCGGGGGCGTCCGGTGTGACACGGGTGATGGAGAAGGATTGTTCGGGTGGGGCCGCGAGGAAGGCGTCGATTTTCTCCTCCTGAGCGCGCTCCAGCCCGAGTCTATCCATGGCGGTGATCGCTGCCACATATCCCACAGCAAGACCGATGCAGGCGTGTCCGTGCAGTTGGACGCTGTTTTGAAAATCCTCTGAGTATTCGGCACTGTTCATTATTGAATCTCCTTGTGATCTGGTGAATTGTCACGGTTCAGTTTGGACCGCGGGGAACGACGGCATCGTTTGCGGCGACAAACTTGCCTGCGGCTCAGACAGCTGCCGCAGAACTCAACCGTCGTTCCCCGCGGTCCTGGACGGTACGTCTGTTGAATAGTTTCGACTGCTTTTAAACGTGCCTCCCCATGAGCCTGCCCAAGCAGGTGACGGGTCTGCGGATGTTGAGGCGTCTGCAGGATACGGGCGGCGGGGCCGACTTCGACCAGGCGGCCCTGATGCATGACGCCGATGCGATCGCTGACTTTGCGGGCAATACCCAGATCGTGTGTGACCAGCAGCAGGGTCAGCCCTTTTTCGATCTGCAGATCGAGTAGAACCTTCATCACCTTGGCCTGCACGCTGGGATCGAGAGCGCTGGTTGGTTCGTCGGCGATCAGCAGCCTCGGTCCGGTGATCAGCGCGCGGGCGATACACAGCCGCTGCAGGGCCCCCTGGTTGAGCTGATGGGGGTAACGGCGAAGAAACTCCGGTCGGGTCGGCAGATGGACTTCGGCCAGAGACTGTTTCACGCGCCGTTCGATATCCTGCAGCGGAAATGACGGCTGCTGGATGCGCAGCGGTTCGGCCACAATGTCCAAAACGCAGAGGCGGTGACTGACCGCCAGATCCGGATGCTGATCGATGACTCCTACCTGGCGGGCAAAACCGAGACGGTCTTTTTTGAGCCAGTCGTTCATGTCACGGTTTTCAAAGGAACGCCGGCCGCCGTCAGGGGGCATGGCCCCGGCTGCGATCACTGCGAGGGTGCTTTTGCCTGAGCCTGTTTCCCCCACCAGTGAAAAGACCTCCCCGCAACGCAGGGTCAGATTCTCCGGGTGCAGCGCGACCGTTTTCCCATAGCGTTTTCCGACCTGATGCAGTTCCAGCAAAGGGGCGATTCCGCCGCGCCGGCATCTCACCCGGTGGGTATTCCGACGAATCATGGCAATCTCACCCGAGCGACACGGGAGCTGGGCCTGGGTGCAGCGCGGGGCGAACAGGCACCCCTGGCGCGGAGCGTGACCGGCATCGTCATTGTCCGCGGTGACAATGTGCGTATGGTGGAAACCGGCCTCGTCGTGGGCGTGAGTGATGCGATAAAAAGCGTCGCCGCGAATGCCTCCCAGTTCACGCCCGCCGTCGAGTGTCGGGTACGAGCGTGCCAGGGCCAGGGTGTAGGGGTGGCATGGATCGGTGAACAGATGATCCGCCGGCAGCTGCTCCATGATCTGCCCCAGGTAAAGAACCGCCACTTCATCTGCCAGGCGGCGGCAGGTATCGAGATCGTGGGTGATCAGCACCGGGGGATCGAGGATCAGGGCCATGGCCAGAAGGGCACGCTGAATACATAAGGTAGGCGCTGTTGATGTAGCTTGTCCCGCCGGAGGCCAGGATTCCCATGCCGCGATAATCGAGACCATCGGGTGTCACCGCGAAATTGCGACTGAAAATATCCATATCCAGGCTCTCGAAATGATGCCCGGCCACGGTCTGGATACCGGGCAGATCGGCACGGACTTCTGCGATCACTCCCTTGCGTTCGATCTCCCGATTGCGCTGCTGTACCAGGGCGCCCTTGGCGGGGTTGCCCTGCAGCACACGGGTGTCCTCCTTGGAGTAAAAAGGCTTGACGCTGACATGAAGCACATCGGACGGATCGAAGGTGAGGGTGGAGATCAGGTCGCGGTTGCGGTAGCTGCCGCGATTGTACTGATAATAATAGACGTCTTCAGTCGGATTGCCGCTCAGCTCTTCGTTGAAATCCTTGCGGTAATTGTCATCGAGATTGCGGATCTCTTCAAAGTTCAGGGGCCGGTACAGGTGCTGGTCGAGGTCGTTGTGATTGTACCAGAGCTTGACTCCCGCATGTTCGCCGAGGGGCTGTGCCAGCCCCAGATTGGTGTTGTGGCGAGGTCCAAGTTCCCCGGGCCCACGCCATTTGTCTGCATCGGTATAGGAGTAGGAGCCTGACAGGCGGGTTTGCGTTTCGAGCAGTTCTCCACTGTCGAGACGGCCAAAAGTGCGGTTGTAGCTGTGCGATCCCAGGCTCTGCTTGAATTGCAGGCCTGCGTCTTTCTGCGGCCACAACGGGTGCAGCACGATCGCGCCGCCGCGGGAGCCGACCCCGGTGCCGATATCCCCCGGTACTGCCCCCTTGTAGACCGAAATGGCTTCCATGTTTTCCCTATCGTAGAGGTAGTCGCGCGGCCCGATCGGATTGCCTCCGTAGTTTGGAACCCCTTCAACTGTCATCGCGCCCAGTCGCCCAGGCACGCCACGGATGCGAAGGTCGTTCTGTTCAGCTGCCAGACCGTATCCATCACTGCTGGACAGATTGACGCCGGGCAGCAGGTTAAGTGCTTCATGCACGCTGGTGCTGGCCCGCTCTCCCTGCAGGCGTATGCCGTCACGGGTGATTTCACTGCCGGTGTAGACCGTTTCACTGGCCTGGCGGGTGGGGATGATCAATTTCTGCCCAACAACCGACAGAGTGGGCAGTGCTGTCGATTGTTCGGCAAAGACATGACATGGATGCAGCAGAAAGAGAAAAAAAATGGTAATACGACAAACCATTCCAGAGCATAACGGTACATGGACAACTCCCTTAACCCCCATAAAAGCATGTAGTGCTACGAAATAAAAATTCGTGTAACCATAGCGTTTTTATTGTACGGGGTCAAGGGTGGGTTTAAGTCTGTTATGCCCTTGGGGAATTATCGGATTGATATTGACGTCAAATGTGTCTAAATACTGGAAAGCACAGGTTGACTTACCTCTTTCTGCAAGGAATGCCGGATTGTTATGACTTTTGATCAGATGCTGATTATTGCCTTGCTGCTGTTGACCATGGCGGTTTTCATCCGAGGACACAGACGCCATGATCTTGTCGCCATGGGCGCATTGCTCGCGTGCGTTGTTTTTGGTCTGGTTCCAGGTGAAGAGGCTTTTTCAGGCTTCGGACATCCGGCGGTGATTACTGTCGCCTGTGTGCTGGTGCTGGGTCATGGACTGCAGATCACTGGTGCCGTCGATGAAATGACAAGACGGGTGCTGCCCGCCTCGGCGGGACCAACCGTAAGCCTCTTGGCCCTCTGTGCCTTGGCGGCGGGTCTTTCGGGGATTATGAACAATGTCGGTGCCATGGCACTGCTGATGCCAGTCGCTATACAGATGGCTGAAAAGCAGAAACTCCCACCGGGGAAAGTTCTCATGCCGCTTGCGTTCTGCTCCATCCTGGGTGGCATGACCACCATGATCGGCACCCCGCCGAACCTGATCGTTGCCGGGTTTCGCGCGGAGGCAGGTCCCGGGGGTTTCGGTCTGTTCGATTACACCCCTGTGGGACTGTCTGTGGCCGTGGTGGGAATTTTGTTCATTGCCCTGGCGGGGCGGCGCCTGGTGCCGGACCGGCAGCAGTCCGATCTGGACCGCTTCGATATGGGGAAGTATCTGAGCGAAATCAGGGTTGATGAAGACAGCAAGGTTATCGGCAAGAGGTTGCGCGATGTTGAAAATATGCTTGAAGGTGCCGATGCTCAGATCGTGGGTTTGGTTCGTTACGATCTTCGAGTCTCTGCACCAAATCCCTGGCATCTGCTGCGCGAGGGAGACATCCTGACGATTGAAGCCGATCCTGAAGCTCTTACTTCGGCATTGAGCGAGTTGAACCTGAAGCTTGAAGAGGATGTTTCCCCCGAAGAAGGCGAGGAAGAAGATGGCAGAGATAAATCTGCCGAGCGTTTAGGGAACGGAGGTAAGGACAAAAAGGAAGAGAAGGAAAAAGAAAAATCTTCGACCGAAGAAATTTTTATTCAAGAGATGGTTGTAAGACCTGGCGCTCAGCTGATCGGCCGAACAGCCAGTGATATTGAGTTACGCTCCCGTTACGGCATTAACCTGCTTGCCATTTCACGTCAGGGGCGCCGCTCCATTAAACGTCTCCGGTCTACCGTGATTCAACCGGGTGACGTGCTCTTAATGCGTGGCATGCCCCAGGCCCTGACCGGCTTCGGCAATACGTACGGCTGTCTGCCTCTGGCTACGCGCGACATTCGGGTCCCGAAAAAGGGTCAGTCTATTCTTGCGGCCGGCGTAATGGCGGCAGCCATACTCGCAACCGCGCTGGGGATACTGCCTGTGGCCATATCTTTTGCCGGGGCTGTTCTTGCATTCATCGCTCTACACATCGTGCCGCTGCGGTCGCTTTATAGCGCTATTGACTGGTCTGTCATCGTTCTGCTCGGCGCCATGCTGCCGGTCGCGCACGCCATGGATTCCACCGGCACAGCGGATCTCATTGCTAGTTTTTTTATTGACAACGTTGCCCAGGGCAATGCAGTCATCGGTCTGACAGTGATCCTGATCGTCACCATGGTCCTGACGGATTTCATGAACAACGCGGCCACTGCCGCATTGATGTGCCCTCTGGCTCTGAGCACGGCTGCGCAGCTTCAGGTCAACCCCGACAGCTTTCTCATGGCAGTCGCCGTCGGCGCCTCCTGCGCTTTCCTGACCCCTATCGGCCATCAGAACAACACACTGATTCTCGGGCCGGGTGGGTTTCGTTTCGGCGACTACTGGCCTCTGGGTCTGCCGACAGAAGTGCTTGTGGTCCTCGTCAGTGTTCCCATGCTGCTGTGGGTCTGGCCGCTGTAAAGGATCGATAAGAACATGAACAGGATGATTTGCTATTGCTTCAATTCCACGGAAAATGACATTCGCGATGATGTGCTTCAAAATCATGGTCGATCGTCAATTCTTGAAAAGATCGCTGCAGAAAAACAACAGGGGACATGTCAATGCCCAACGAAACATCCCGAAGGGCGGTGATGTCTTCCGGACGTTCACCGTGTTGTGAACGAAATAAATAACAGAAGGTGAATGAGGATCGGAAGGTGCCGGGATGTAAATGCATTACCGGCAAGAACCTATTTCGATATCTGCAAACTGCCGACTCGAGTGCCGAGATCGGCAAAGATACGGTGTATCGGTTTTTGAACTCGACCCATGCCAACTGGCGCAAGTTTCTGCACCTGCTGAGTGCGGCGGTGATTCGCAAACACATTCTGCCGCTGACAGCCGAGCAAACGCCGAAGACGAGTCGGTTATGGCCAAAATCGTCTTCGTCAGAGATCGCAGCAAAAAGAAATGGCTGGCGCTGCTTTCCACCGATGTTGAACTCGCCGACGAGCAAATCATCGCGTTCTACAAGCGCCGCTGGGATATCGAGGTGTTTTTTAAAATCACCAAGAGTTACCTCAACTTGGCCAAAGAGTTTCAGAGCCGCAGCTACGATGCGCTGGTCGCTCATACGAGCATTGTCTTTGCACGCTACATCATGCTGGCGCTGGCACGGCGCAGCACCAAAGATCCGAGAACCTTGGGCAGCCTGTTTCATGCCGGTTGCGATGAACTGCGCCAGGTGAGTTTTGCCGAAGCTCTGATGCTGTTGCTGGACCATTTGGAGCAGTTGGTCAAAAGTTTCGCCGAAATGGTGACAGCGCCGATCAGAGCAATGCTGGAAACATTTATGGAACAAATACCGGGCTTATTGCGACGATCGTTGCTACTTCCGGCCTGCAAATTTTAAAAGAACGTTGTATTTTTAATCCGTTACCGCCGGGCTAGGTGGTGCGAAAGTTGAGTTAAAAACATTGCGGCGCCTCAAAATGCAATGCGTCATCAATTTGATACGCCGTGCGCAAACCGGTAAATGCCAGGACTGCAACTCGGCTCAGAGGATTTGCAATACATGGTCGGTTATCGATAAATGTTTTCCCCGAAAACGGATAAAGGTCATTCTTATTGATGACGATCTCGGTCTTTAAACATCTTTAATCGCTATTGAATCTTAAACAGTGCATGGAGAAGTTAAAATGAATCAGAAAAGCGAACCGGGTCATCTGCTTGGAATTTCAGGCGCCTACTGGGAAACCTGCACACTGCACGCGGCGGTCAAGCTGGATATTTTTTCCGTCATTGGCGATAAAGTTCTCGACGCCGAAGGAGTTGCCCAATGCATAAATGCAGACACCAGGGCCACAGCCATGATTCTCAACGCCCTGAGCGCCATGAGGCTGATGCGCAAAGAGGGGGAGACCTACCGTAATACGGAAGATGCGCGTACCTTCCTATGTAAGGAGTCCCCGCGTTACGTGGGGTATATGATCATGCATCACCATCACCTGATGGAATCCTGGATGCGTCTCGATGAAGCCGTAATATCCGGAGAATCGGTCTATCCCCTGATGATCCAGCATGATGAAGACAGCCGTCGCGAGAGCTTTCTTATGGGGATGTTCAATCTGGCGATGGGAATTGCGCCGGAACTGGTGCCGACCCTGGATCTGTCCGGCAAAACCCGACTTCTTGATCTGGGAGGGGGGCCTGGAACCTATGCCATCCATTTCTGCATGCACAATCCGCAGTTGGTCGGAACCGTCTTCGACCTGGCAACCACCCAGCCTTTCGCTGAACAGACGATTGCAAAATTTGACCTCTCGGATCGCGTAAAATTCTCCCCGGGAGATTTTCATACTGACGACCTGGGTGGGCCTTACGATGTCGCCTGGCTCTCTCATATCCTGCACGGAGAAAACCCTGAGGACTGTCGCAAAATCGTGGCCAAAGCTGCGGACGCCCTTGAGCCGGGGGGGATGATGATTATCCACGAGTTCATCCTCGACGACACCAAGGACGGCCCCCTGTTTCCCGCCCTGTTTTCACTGAACATGCTGGCAGTGACTGACTCCGGGCAGTCTTATTCGGAAAAAGAGATCAGGGAGATGATGGAGGCGGCAGGGATTGGAGAGATCCACCGCACTGCCTACCGCGGGCCCACAGAGTCAAGTGTGCTGGTAGGAATAAAATTCGTTAGATATAAGGCTGGATTCAAAACCGAATGAAATATTATCCGCAGCAGAAAATAACTGAAGATCGGAGACATGACGTTATGACAGTGAAAATCATGCCCTGCCTTGATATGAAGGAGGGAAGAGTGGTCAAAGGGGTTCATTTTGTCGACATCAAAGATGCCGGGGATCCCGTACAGTGCGCCAGACGCTACCAGGAAGAAGGGGCTGACGAGCTGGCGATGCTCGACATCGCCGCGACCCTTGAAAATCGCAAGAACCGCCTTGAATGGGTCAAGCAGGTCGCAGAAGTTATCGACATCCCCTTGACGGTGGGGGGCGGCATCTCCTCCCTGGAGGATATCGAGCTTTTATTTGAAGCGGGGGCAGATAAGGTTTCGATGAACAGCGCCGCCGTCAAGCGCCCGGAGTTGATCCGTGAGGCGTCGCAGGCTTTTGGCTCAGAGCGCATCACCGTTGCTATCGACGCCCGTCGAAATGAGTCGATGCCGTCGGGTTTCGAACTTGTCGTCGCCGGCGGCACCAAGCCTATGGAAATTGATGCCGCACAATGGGCTACGCGCTGCGAGGAGCTGGGCGCCGGGGTGATCCTGCCGACCAGCATGGATGGCGACGGGACCCGGGCCGGATATGATATCGCCTTTACCCGGGCGATTGCCGACGCCGTCAAGGTTCCCGTCATCGCTTCGGGAGGTGCGGGCAAACTGGAGGATTTTTACGAGGCCGTTGAAAAAGGTGGGGCAAGCGTGCTGCTGGCAGCTTCGGTCTTTCACTTCCGCGAGCTGACCATACGGCAGGTTAAAGAATACCTGCAAGAAAAGGGAATCAGCGTTCTGCTGTAAAACCACAATGTAAAGAATCCACGCCCAC
>NPID01000968.1_pt1 | contig 21466 bp, 17 predicted proteins | sample 8637491 | NCBI WGS metagenome assembly NPID01 (sample SAMN07420843, study PRJNA396082) | bioreactor metagenome | isolation source: sample BA6 brine-fed electro-methanogenic bioreactor BA | place: Japan: Kochi | collected 2016-06-14 | reverse complement strand
CCCCCCTTGCGGGGGCGTTTTTCTTTTATGGTTCCTGGGGGGTATTGACATCATTGTAAACTTTGTGCTAATTATATAGGACTCAATCAAGGGTCACCAGCAAAGAGGAGGACGAAATGAAGTTTGTTGCTTGTCTCACGCTGCTGCTTGCTGCAGCGGCTTTCTCACAGGATCCTTCGAATATCCTGATCTACATGGATGTCAGCGGCGGATACGGCGAAGCGGTCGTCACCGCCTGCAACAACCTGTGGCCTTCCTGCAACGTTTACCCGGCAACCGGCCAGCCCGGGGCTATGTACACCCAGTTCAACGATGCACTGGCCACCGGCCCCTGGGACATCGTCGTTGTTGAATCATGGTACGCTGACTGCGACGGTCTCGACTGGGCCGGGATCAGCAGCTATTACAACGGCGGCGGAACACTTTACGTTTCCACATGGGAATGGACCGGCGGCTCCTCCGGACAGGGTGTTCTCGGCAACGACATGGGCGTTTCCGCCTACAGCAACATCCAGGGTGGGGTTATCCCCCACTATGCATGGGATACCGGTCACCCCATCTGTGATGGCATCTCCGACTGGGGCTGGGCCGATCCGGGTCTTGGCATTCTTAACTGCAGGTTCACGGTTGATTCAGCTACACCGATCACCGGTTGGACCTCTTCACCCTCAGCCGGCCAGGCCGCCCTCTGCGTTGCCGAAGACGGTAAGAGTATAATCAGCGGGTTCACCCTTGCTTATGCAAACGAGGGTGTGGCCATCTGGGAGAATGTACTCGACTTCATGTGGACCGGATCCCCTCTTGAGAGAACCACCTGGGGCGAGATCAAGTCTTCCTTCTAGGAAGATCTTTCCTTCGGGGGAGGGCCGTTCGGCTCTCCCCCTTTTTCTTGGAGGATCATGCTTATCATCGCCGGCATCATTGTGGCCGTTTCCGGTCTGGGGAGGCTCATCATACTCCTTACTGACTGGAAGCAGGACCAGCGCATTTTTCGCACCGGAACCCTTGCTAGGGCCGAGATAGTGGACAGGATCACCTACCCTGATGCTGATGATCTGCAGAGCTCCCAGTACCGTCTTATCGCCAGATTCACCGACCATTCCGGTGAAAACCGCTTCGTAAGGAGCAGAGGTCAGGTATGCGGCTCGGAATCCAGGGAACTGCAGGGAAAGAGCACCGATGTCTACTACCTTCCCGATAATCCGGAACAGGCCCGATTCCTCTGGGATAAGAAAGATCACATTTCATACTGGTCACTTGCATGGAGTCTGGCCGCTGTTGTCGCTGGACTTATCCTGGTAGCACTCTTCTGCTTTCCAATTTAGTTTAACATAATCAGCAGCAATATTTTGCAGGGACATTTGACACCTCGTCAAATATTACTATAATTATATACTCTTAAGAAAGGAGACAAAATGAAAGCATGTGTTATCACTACTTTTGTACTTGTCCTGGGAGCATTTGCCTCTCAGGCTGTTCAGACCGACTGGTCCGGAGGAGCAGGTGCTTCAGGCCCTGTTACCGACTGGAGCGGACAGTTCTCTTCCGCAGAGAACACAGCCTGGTGTTCAATGCCCGGGCAGCTGCAGCTTTCCTCAACTCCCATTTCGCCCTGCTTGGAGCACCAGGTTGCCGATGGGATCGACAGCCCCTATGCGGCTGTGGTGGCCGACCTTAATGGGGATGGATTCACCGATATAGTGTGCGGCAGCGGCACCAATGACGGGGTTCTGGCTTACTACGGCTCTTCTGCTGGGACTTGGATATTTCAGCAGGTATCCGATTCCACTCCCTCCGCCATCGGTCTCTCCGTGGCGGATTTCGATGGAGACGGACTGCTGGACATTGCTTCCTGCGCCGACACGGAAGTGCATCTCTTTTACAATGGCGGGGGTACCGTGCCCGAATGGACTTTGGACGTCCCAGGCTCGGGATATCAGACCCTCCACGATGTGGAGGCCGTGGACATGGATCTTGACGGAGATCAGGACATAGTGGTCGCCGATTACGACGCAGACAGGCTTTCCTGGCTCAGGAACGACGGCTCCTCATGGACGGACCTGACCATCAACGATGAGATCGACTACCCCTGCAAACCACATGCGGCGGATATCGACGGAGACGGGAACATGGACGTGGCCTGCTCCGCATGGCTGGGTGAGAAGATAATGGTCTACTACGGTTCCGGAGGCGGGGAACCGGCATGGACTCCGCAAACAGTGGATCCCGCCTGCGTGGCCGCCCACGGTACCAGGGCTTGCGACATCGACGGCGACGGGGATGTGGATATTCTCGGAGCTTCCATAAACGCAAGCCGGCTTTATCTTTATAGAAACGACGGTGGAACCGTTCCTTCCTGGGAGCGAGAGGAAATGGGCATAATCTCAGGCACGGCCATGGTAAGGATCGGAGACATTGACGGCGATGGCGATCAGGACGCCACGGCTTCCTCATGGGGAAACGCAGGGGTGGCCTGGTGGGAGAACGACGGATCAGGTGTGTTTCAGAAGCATCTGATCAAAAGCGGCGGTCAGGCCACTAGCTGGTCCATTACAGGCGACATGGATAACGATGGTGATCTTGATGTGCTTGCGGTGCGGTTCCAGCAGGGCTCGCTCTACTGGTATGAGGTCACCGAGTTCCTGCCGTCCGGATGGATGGAAAGCTCGATACTGGATACCGATTCCTCCCCCTGCTGGACATCATTCTCCTGGACTGCTGATATCCCGCAGGGATGCAGCGTTTCATTCCAGTTCAAATCATCCGATAACAGCTCCGCAATGGGGGAGTGGTCCCAGGAGTACTTCTCACCCTCGATCCTGTCAGGTCTCGTCAACAGGTACTTCCAGTACCGTCTGAACCTTTCTTCATCCGATCCCATTCTTTCTCCTGTGATCTCCTCTGTGGAGCTCAACTGGGATCCCATGGGAACAGGGCAGTCCGGAGAGGGGGGATTGCTGTTATGTGACAGCCCCTGCTACGGTTCCGTTTTTCTCAGTATCTCCGAGGATTATCCTGAGACCGTTACGGTGGATGTCTATTCCGCCGCTGGAAGACTGGTGGATTCACGGTCTGCCTGGGGAGGCGATACGGTTGAACTGGATGGGCTCTCTTCAGGGATGTACCTGTTCAGGGCAGAAAGCGCCGGGGGCTCGATCCAGACGGGAAGAACGGTGCTGATAGCCAGATAGCCTGGAACCGATTTTCTTCCAGGGGGTTTTACCTATGGAAAGCCATTCGCGGAAAAGGTAACTCTCCTCGTGTGGTTTGTGGTTGTTCAGGCATAGGAGCGAAGGGTCCGGTCAACCCTTCGCTCCCTTTCCTATATGGACTTGTTGGCCTCCACCATTTCCTTCACCTTCATGAGACGGGTGGTGTTGCCCCTCTCCATCTCATCAAGCTTGAGGCGTATGTAGCGAATGGCCTCCTCGATCTCAGGTATCATGACGTATTCCAACGAGTTAACTCTTCTTCTGGTAGAGTCTATCTCGTTGGCGATGAGGATTATAGCCTTCTCCTGCTCCGCCAGCTTGATTATCTCCGGCAGAACGGCCTTGTAGACCTCCAGGGCCTCGTCGAGTTCCGGTGGTGTGTCGAACATTCCGTAGTTCCGTACCCTGCCCTCTATGGACACCTTGAAGACAGGAAGGGTGAGGTTCATCACCCGCCTTGTGGATGACTGCACAAGGGCCTCGGCGCCGGGGTATCTCAGGGCGTCGAGAAGGCTTTCCTCCTCCATGGCCGCCCTTGCGAAGAGGAATTCGCCATAAGCCTTTTCCAATTTCTTCTCAAGGTCGGCCCTGGACCCCTCGTAGTCGGCGATGAGCAGCTTGAACTGCCGCATCAGCTCGTCGAGCTTATCCTTCAGGAGCTTGTGCCCTTTTTTCGCCAGTTTGAGACGCTTCTTGAGCTGAAGCATCTCCATTCTGGTGGCTTTGACCTCAATCGCCATTGGCTTCGCCCTCTTCAACCGGCCAGTACCTGTCGAGGTACTCGGGCCTGATCCTCTTCATCTCGCTCCTGGGGAGGAGCTTCAGGAGTTCCCAGCCGAGTTCGAGGGTCTCCGTGATACCCCGCTCTTCGTGCTCGTCCTGGCTGATGTAGCGGTTCTCGTATTCGGTGGCGAACTCAAGGTAGTTCCTGTCAAGGTCGCTCAGGGCGGCAACGCCCAGGATGACGGAGAGTTCCCTGGCCTGTTTGCCGGCGGAGTAGGCGGCCATGAGCTGGTTGAAGAGGTCAGAGTGGTCTTCCCTCGTTTTTCCCTTGCCTATGCCCTTGTCCTTCAGTCGGCTCAGGGACTCCATCACGTCCATGGGAGGGTAGATGCCCTTCTTGTGAAGTTCACGGTTGAGGATGAGCTGCCCCTCGGTGATGTAACCGGTAAGGTCGGGGATGGGGTGGGTCTTGTCGTCCTCGGGCATGGTCAGAATGGGGATCTGGGTAATGGAACCCTTTCTCTCCTTGATCCTGCCGGCCCTCTCATAGATGGAGGAGAGGTCGGTGTAAAGGTACCCCGGATAACCCCTTCGCCCGGGCACCTCACGCCTTGCGGCACTGATCTCCCTGAGGGCGTCGCAGTAGTTGGTCATATCTGTCAGCACCACAAGGATGTGCATGTTCTGCTCATAGGCTAGGTATTCCGCGGCGGTAAGGGCCATCCTCGGGGTGCTTATCCTCTCGATTGCCGGGTCGTCGGCAAGGTTCAGGAAAACGACCGCCCTGTCCATTGCCCCGGTTGCCCTGAAGTCCTTGATGAAGTAGTCGGCCTCTTCGAAGGTGATGCCCATTGCGGCGAAGATAACGGCGAAGTTCTCCTCGCCCCCTGTGACCTTTGCCTGCCTGGCTATCTGGGCGGCAACTGTGCTGTGGGGAAGGCCGTTGGCGCTGAAGATGGGAAGCTTCTGACCCCTCACAAGGGTGTTGATGCCGTCGATGGAGCTGAAGCCGGTCTGGATGAACTCGGCGGGGTAGTCCCTGGCATAGGGGTTGATGGGGGCGCCGTTGATGTTGTACATCTTCTCGGGAACGATGGGAGGATCGTTGTCGAACGGCGGGCGGGGCCTGCCCTGCCCGTCGAACACCCTGCCCAGCATCTCAGTGGAGACTCCAAGCTCCACTCCCTTTCCCAGGAACCTTACCTTGCAGGTTTCCAGGTCGGTTCCGCTGGAACCCTCGAAGAGCTGCACCAGAGCCCTGGTGCTGTCCACTTCCAGGACCTTACCGTGCCTGAGCTCTCCGCTGGAAAGCTCTATCTCCACTAGTTCTTCGTAGCTTACGTCTGATACTCTGTCCACCAGCATGAGGGGGCCGGATATTTCGACAGTGGTTTTGTATTCCCGGATCATTCTCGACCTCCCTATGCGTTTGCGAGCCGTATCTTCCCGGCCACGGCTTCGGTTATTCGTTTCTGCAGACCTGTTATGGATTCGATCTCCTCCTCGGGCAGGTACCTCATCTTGGCGATGTCCTCGGACAGGGGGAAGTCGAATATCTCCCTGGGAGGCACCTCTGCCTTCACCGCCTTCCACATTTCATCGTGCGTATGGAGGATTGTGGAGAGCATGAGCTGCTGTTTCCGGATTGAAGCGAAGGTGTCCACCGGGTGGAAGGCGTTCTGGTGCAGGAAATCCTCCCTGAGGCTCCTGGAGGTGTGGAGTATCAGCTGATCCTCCGGGGAGAGGCTTTCGGCACCCACAAGCCTGGCTATCTCCAGGAGGTTGGACTCGTCCTGGAGGAGGGCCATGGCCTTCTTCACCATCTTGACCCACTCTTCACCCAGCTGCTCGTCGTAGTACTCCTTGAGGTTCTTGGTGTAGAGGCTGTAGCTGTCCAGCCAGCCTATCGCCGGGAAGTGGCGCATGTAGGCCAGGTTGGCCTGGAGGCTCCAGAACACCTTCACCACCCTCAGGGTAGCCTGGACCACAGGGTCGGAAAGGTCTCCTCCAGCGGGGCTCACCGCTCCCACCACCGTGAGCGCTCCTATCCTCTCCCTGTCCCCAAGGCACCTTACCTTGCCGGCCCTCTCGTAGAACTCGGCGATCCTGGTTCCAAGGTATGCGGGATAACCCTCTTCACCGGGCATCTCCTCCAGCCTTCCGGACATCTCCCTCATGGCCTCGGCCCATCTGCTGGTGGAATCGGCCATAAGGGCCACGGAATAGCCCATGTCCCTGAAATATTCCGCTATGGTGATGCCGGTGTAAACGCTTGCTTCCCTTGCGGCCACGGGCATGTTTGAGGTGTTCGCCACCAGAACGGTCTTGAGCATCAGGGGCTTTCCGCTCTTGGGATCTTCCAGCTCCGGGAACTCCTGGAGCACATCGGTCATCTCGTTGCCGCGCTCGCCGCAGCCCACGTAAACAACGACTTCGGCATCGGCCCACTTGGCCAGCTGGTGCTGAATAACGGTTTTTCCGCTGCCGAAGGGGCCGGGAACGCAGGCGGTGCCGCCCTTGCCCACCGGGAAGAACGCGTCGACCACCCTCTGGCCGGTGATGAGAGGCTCATCCGGGGCTATCTTGGTGCTCACCGGGCGGGACTGGCGCACAGGCCACTCCTGGTACATCTTCAGTTCCACAGTTTCGCCGGTGCCGGTCTTTACCTCGGCCACCACGGTGTCGATGTTGTATTCGCCTTTTTCCTTTACCTTGACTATCTCTCCGGTGGTGCCCGGGGGAACCATGATCCTGTGTTCGATCAGTTCGGTCTCAGGAACCGTTCCTATCACTTCGCCCCCTGAGACCTTCATACCTGGCTCGATGACCGGGGAGAAGCTCCAGGGCTTCTCGTGGTCGAGTCCGGGGATGTTGATTCCCCTGGTGATCCAGTCGCCGGCCTCTTCCCGTACCTTGTCCAGGGGGCGCTGTATCCCGTCGTAGATAGCCTTCATCAGGCCGGGACCCAGTTCAACGGAAAGGGGATTGCCGGTGAGGTAAACCGGATCGCCGGGTTTGAGACCGCCTGTCTCCTCGTACACCTGAACCGAGGCCTTGTCCCCCTTGAGTTCTATGATCTCGCCCAGAAGCCTGTAGTCGGAAACGAAGACCACATCGTACATCTTCGCTTCCTTCATCCCGGTGGCCACCACCAGGGGTCCGGCGATCTTGTCTATCCTGCCCTTTAGCATTGCTTCCTCCGACTCACTGTTCATCCTCCGCCATGAGGTCTACCCCCACGGCCCTGATGATCAGGTTCCTGATGGTGTCTTCGCCCCTGTGCTTCGAGCCCTGGACCCCGGGTAGGACCACAATGGCCGGGACAGGAAGGCTCACGACCTGATCGACCTCGCTCTGGAGGTGATCCAGCATATCCTCGGTTATCATTATTACAGCAACTTTTTCCCTTACGAGCTTTTTGAAGGTTTCCACGGCTTCCCCGGCGTTGTTCGGGGTATAGGTCTCAACACCCAGGGCGCGGAACCCGAGAACCGAGTCCGCATCACCGATGAAGGCCGTTCTGCTTTTCTCCGCCATGCTCCTCCTATCCCCTGGGAATCCTGGCCCTGAGGCGCCTGGAATCCATGCCGGCGGACTTGCCGGCGGTGACGAGTTTCAGGTGTGAAACCTCAAGCTCGCGGTGAAGAACGTACGCCGCCAGGGGACCGGGGCTGAACAGGTTAGCCGATGCGGTTTCCAGGATGTCCAGTATCAGGATATCCGTTTCCCTCTGGTATCCCAGGAAGGATCCTCCCTCGAGCCCCTCTTCAAGTGCTTTGGAAGCATCCTGAAACCCCGCTGTTTCCGCGAGGACCTCCGGAAGCTTCCTTGACCTGAATGCCTCACTCACCTCTCCAGGTGTGTGGTAACCGCCCTCCAGGAGCATCCCCTCAAGCACCGCCGGAGAGATGCCCTCCTCCCTGGACCTTGCGGCGGAGAGGAAGTTCCTCAGTTCTATCTTCACCTTGGGAAGTCTGTTGAGGGGTTCATCCATACCGCCCAGGTTCCGTGATTCCACATCAGCTGCCAGCCTGTCAAGCTCACCGTCCAGTTCGGCGGCTGAGGGTCTGGACATCTCCTGGATCCTCTCGAGGCAGTTCCTGAAGCTTTCCGGAAGGCTCTCTGCTTCGGCTGAGTCCCCCCAGACCCTGAGAAGGTTCTCCACCGGGATGGTTCCGGGAGGTTCGGTATCGACCTCTCCGCTTCCACCGGAGGCCAGGCTCTTCCAGACATATCTCGCGTTGCGGACATCCCGCCTCTGGAGTATTCCCCTGGTGAACTCTTCACTTCTGGAAAGGTCCCTTAACTCGTCCTCGGCCCTTGAAACGGCTGTTCTCAGGGCTTTCTCCAGGCTGCCTTCTCCCTGGAGGAGCGGAGCATACCAGGTTTCCCCAAGCACTCTCAGAACGTCCGCTCTGTCTTCCGCGGCAAGGAGCTGATGCCATACCCTCCTTGAGATCAGGGAGTCCTCGAGGCCGCTCACCCTGCCGCTGGCATACGCGTAGGAACTGTCTGACACTTTCAGTCCCCCTGCCCCTCCAGCGGCAGAAGCCGCGACAGCTCCATAACCATGGAGTCATGGTTGAGCTCGGCGAGCATGGAAAGCGTTGCGTTGAGACTTATGTCCCCGGAGCGCATTATGATGCCTCCGCAGTCGCCGTGATGATCGGCTGAAAGCACGAAGGTGGTCTTCTCGCTGGACGCCTTCCTCAGGAACTCCGGTGTTATCCTGCCCGAATCCGCATCGGCGGTAATAACTTCAACTTCACCTGTGAGATCGCATCCGCTGAGCAGGGCTTCGATGAGGTTAAGGTAGTCCTTGTCCCCGGCAATGTCCCTGACGGCCTGTTCGATGGCCCGGTCCACCAGGTGCCTTCTGTGGCTCAGGAGAGCCTTCTCCATCTCCCTGTGAAGATGATGCTTCATCCTCCGCGAACGGAGTTCGATCCTCTGCCTGATCCTGTCCAGATCAGCATGGTGGCGGTCCTTTATCGAGGAACGCACCTTATGAAGGGCTTCGTTCTTCTCCCCTTCGGCCTCAGCCAGAATTCCGTCGGCCTTCTCCCGGGCGTCCTTCTCTATTTTCGCCAGTATGGCCTCCAGTGACATGGGTTTAACCTATCTGGCCGAGCATGAGGAACGAAACCAGGAAGCCCAGGATCGCGTAGAACTCCACGAACACCGCAAGAATCAGCGCTTTCGCGCTGTCGTCGGGCTGCTTGGCGGTCATCATGGCGCCACCGGCGCAGACCTTTCCCTGGTGTATGCCCGACATGAGGCCGGCCAGGGCAATGGGAAGCCCGGCGGCAAAAATCTTCCAGGCGGTCATCATGGTGAGTTCGTCAACGGCGCCGATCTTGCCTATGAGAAGGAAGGCTATAACGAATCCGTAGATGCCCTGGGTACCAGGAAGGGCGGAAAGCAGAAGGAGTTTTCCGAACTTCTTGGGATCAACGCTCATAACACCGGTGCTGGCCTGGGCTGCTATCCCGACCCCCACTGCACTTCCGATACCAGCCAGTGCGCAGGCAAGTGCCACGCCGAGATAGGCTACCAGATATACGCTCACTTCATATCCTCCTTGTTATGGTTGCTGTCTTTCTATCCTTACATACTTCGGTTCATATCTCAGGGGTGTAAAGGGTACCCCGGTCCCGTCATAGAACTTGCCGAAGAACTCAACGAACTGAAGCCTCGCCGTGTGAATGAATCCGCTGAGCACAGCCATAGCCAGGTTGAAGAGGTGACCTCCGGCAAGAACCAGTACCGCGAGGATAACCCCCGCGACTGGAATGGAGCTGGAGAGCATTCCTGCTATGTCATTTATCACAGAGGCGATGATGGCGCTGGAAAGGGCAAGGGCGAAAAGCCTGGAGTAGCTGAGGACATCCCCCAGCAGGTTAACAATACCGTAGCATGCGTATGCTCCGAGACCGACCTTGCCTCCGATGTTACCGGCTTCCCTTCCTCCCATTATGAAGATCAGAAGTGCTCCGGCTCCCAGCATTCCCATGAGAATGGAATCCAGTGGGCCTGAATTGTCGTAGATGTTGAAGAGATAGTGGTCGAAGAGCCAGGGAAAAAGACCGAGCAGGGAAAGCATCCAGCCCGCCTGGTCAACGAAGGCGGCGAAGCCCTCTCCCTCCCTGAGCCTTTTCTTGAGGTTGACCACCACTCCCCAGGCGAGCTGTATTACTCCGAAGACCAGTGTGAGGTAGAGGAACTGGTTGGAGAGGGAGAAGCTCTCGCCTCGTGGGGCCAGACTGTTCAGGGGAGCTGCGGCTGCCTGAAGAAATCCGGGAAGGCTTTCGAGGGGCGCTCCGAACCATCCGCCGAGAAGGACACCCCAGAAGATGCTTGCCAGACCGCCCTGAAAGAGAAGCCTGAAAAGCCTGGAGTTCCCCTGGCGCTTTTCCGTGAAGTACCACCCTGCCGCCGCGCCGGCGGAAAGGGCCAGACCGTAGCCGGCGTCTCCAATGCAGATGCCGAAGAACATGGCATAGAACGGAGCCATGTGGGGGGTGGGGTCGGGATCCGCTCCGTTGGGTCTTCCGTACATGTCGGTGAGCATCAGATATGGGTCGGCGGTGGCGCTTTCCGAAAGATGGACCGGAGGGGTTTCGCCGGGGATGGGATCTATAACCGCCATATCCACCTCACCCAGCCGCTCCAGGGAGCTTTTCAGCATATCGATGTCGGACCGCCTGGCCCAGGCATGGAGAAGCACGGCGGTGGAACTTTCCCTTCCCAGAGCTGCCGCTGAACGGCGAAATCCTCTGAGACCAGCCGCATCAGCCATTGCTTCGATCTCCCGGAGCCTTCCCAGGAGGACACTCGTTTCTTCCCTGAGTGCCTTCTCCCTGGCGGTGATGCTCTCCATGCTGCTCTGAAGCTCCCGCAGCTCTTCCTCTGGCTCTCCTGTGTAGCCGGAGAAGTCCTCGGCTGCGAAGCCGGCTTCCGTGAGGGAGTCAAGGATCTGATTCTCCTGCTCGGTATGCCAGATGACGACCGCCCTGGATTCGGAGAGCTTCAGAAAGTCGAAGAGGGGCTGCTCTTCCCGTATCTCCTCCAAAGCGGCGAACCCTTCTCCCGGGGATACTTTCCCTGCTCTGAGACTGAAGGTTCCCTCCCTGTTGATCTGGCTGAATACCATGGGGAGGTCTATCCACTGCTGCAGGAACTCGATGCGCCGCCGGGTTTCCTGGCCTTTGGAAGAAAGTTCGGAAAGCTCCTCGGCAATGGAAGCGGAGCGGAGGACTGCTTCCCTCAGCTCCCGGTCGTTGAGCAGCTCCGTGAGATCCCCCGCGGTATAAACATTCTCCTTCTTGGTCTGCTTTCCGCCGGAGGATGACCTCAGGAATGGAATTGCCCTGGAGAGGGCAGCAGAGAGCTTCGCCTGCTCAGGGTCCTGCCCTGATGAGGGAGATGCCAGGGGGGCATCCTCGGCTGATGACATGTCTATCAGGTGAATCCTGCCGGTTTCCTCCAGCACGGAAAGAACATCTTCCTTCCTTGCGGAATGGCAGAGTATTTCGGTCTTTACCACCGGATCCCTGGCCATCAGCCCCTCTCTCTCTCCACCGCTCCGCGGAGAAGCTTCAGGGCCTCCGGAGCAAGAACGGAAGCGGATTCATCGAGTTTCCGCTTCTTCTCCTGGAGGTCTTCGGCAAGCTTTGCCTGAAGCTCTTCCAGCTCATCATCAAGCTTCTCCAGTGCCATCTTCTCGTATTTCTCCTGCTCGCTCCGGTATTCATCCTCTATCGCCGATATCTGCTCCGGGACGGCGGTCCTGATTCCGCGGGCTTTCCGCTCCGCTTCCTCGACCGTTTCCCCGGCGGCTTTTTCAGCGGCGAGAAGGGAGTCTAGTCTGCCGTTCAATCGATTCACCATCCTTTGCTATTGAACCATGATGACCGCAGGAGCCGGGGTGACTCAACATGAAGTTGTGGATATCATCCCAGAAACGACTCGAAGTGCGCCATTTAATTTATTGTCTTACTTTCGTTTGCGAGGTTCTCAACAGCAGATCGGAGTTTTCAACAAAACCCGAATCTTCAACTCTTACTTCTGTTTAGGTTTGCCCTCGAGTGAACTCATGCTGCAGTGTCCCTCGAAGAAGACACCTTCTTCGATGATCAGGGATTTGGTGATGATGTCTCCCTCGATCCGGGACCCGTTCTGCAGTTCCAGCTGCTTCTCAGCCTTTATGGTTCCATTCACGGTTCCGCCAATTACGGCGTGGTTCACCACCACATCTCCCTTGATACGACCTTCGTGGCCCACCGTGAGGGTTCCGGAGACCTTCACCTGCCCATCGACGAACCCGTCTATCCTCAGGCCGCCGTTGACATCCAGGGAGCCCGTTATGGTGCTGCCACCGCCTACGGTGGAGTTGATCGAGCTGTAGCCGTCGTCCTTTGCCATGATACTTCCTTACCTCTATTCGTATCCTTCATCCTGTGCCCCCGAGGTGGCCAGGTTCTCGATTACCTCTCGTGTATCCCGTATATGCTGAAGCTCCTCCTCGATGGCATCCAGCCGTCTGTTCATGTTCAGCGCCGTATCCAGCGAGTCTGACAGAGCCCTGTTCCTGCTTTCCAGCTCGGCGTTCCTTGAGAACTCTCCCACGCCTAGCAGAAGAACCGCGGCAGCGCCGAGAACGACAAGGACCAGAATTACTGAGAGCAGCCTGAAGAGAACGAGCTTTCTGCCCGAGAATATCCATTCTCTGCGGCGTCTGTTCGCGTCATGGGGTATAATGTTGATGGTAAAGCTTTTATCTCTTCCGGCCATTTCTCTCCAAGCTTGGCTCCGGTAAACGCTAACCTAAAACTGCATCTTACCCGGGTCAAACGGTTTCGCTCCGGAGGGATCATAGATCCGCCAGGAGTTCCCTTATCCTTCCGGAATCCATACCCGCGCCGAGACAGGCCATGAGCATGATCCGTATCTTGTTACCGGCCATGTCTCCCGCAGAGATCGCGCCTCTCTCCATCAAATCCAGTCCGCCGCCGGGGTAGGCGTAGACTCCCAGAACCCTTCCCTTGTAGCACCTGCTGGTTATAACCACTATCACCGAGGCATCAATGGCTCGCTGTATCGCATCGGCGGTAAGGGGGTGCACGTTTCCCCTGCCGAAGGCTTCCACCACTATTCCCCTGTATCCCGAATCCACGAGGAAATCGATGATGTCGTGGCCGAACCCCGCTGCTGTCCTCACCAGACCAACCCTGGTATCGAGACTCAGCGGACCCCGGGGCAGATTGAGCCTCCAGATGGGAAGCCTGTGGTAGATGACCTTGTCATCATCCACGAAACCCAGTGGACCGTAACCGGGGCTGTCGAAACTGCTCACGTTGGAGGTGCAGGTCTTCGTTACACGACCCGCGGCGTGGATCTCGTCGTTGAGTACCACGGTGACCCCCAGGTTGCTCGTTTCGGTGCACGCTACCCTGACGGCGTTCATGATGTTCCTGGGCCCGTCCACACCCAGTTCGCTGCTGCTTCTCATGGCGGCGGTAAAAACAACGGGAAGGGTTCCCTCGAGGTGTATGTCCGCCATGAAGGCGGTTTCCTCGAGGGTGTCGGTACCATGGGTAACCACAACGCCGTGGTACTCACCGGATACCTCGTATGATCTGAGAAGCCTGGCAATATCGGCCATTATCTCAGGTGTTACATGGGGGCTGGGAAGGCTTGAGAACCTCTCAACGGATATCATGGCTCCAGGGATCAGGTCGAGCACCTGAAGGTCCATTCCCGACACCGGCCCGATGGTAATTCCCCCGTCACCGGGGAGCATCTCTATGGTTCCTCCGGTGGAGAGCACAAGTATTCTCTTCATGTCAGCCTCCGCCGGCCTTGAGCTGTCTTGCCTTCAGATATTCCTTCAGTTCGCCGGGCTTTTCCACCAGGGAGATAGTCTCGTTCACGAAGCCCTCGTCGGCGCCGTGGATGTCAAGGAGCCTCATGAGCTCCGAATCGGAACCGGCGGCCTGCAGAAGGGTCTGACTTTCCTCCAGCATCTTGAGAAGACCTTCCCTGGCGGGATCCACCGTCCAGCGGAGAATAATGGCAACGGAATCGGCGTTATCCCTGTACTTGCGCCTCATGTCGGCGCTTATCTCTCCGGCTTCCCTGGCGGATACTATGCCGCCTCCGTAACGGACCCTTCTGAACACGTCCTTGACGAAGTCCACCGCTTCGGAGACCTCCTCCACCGGACTCCTGTCACTGGTTCCCGTTCCGCTGAATATCCATGATTCCATAAGGGCTTCCGCTATCCTGGAACGCACGGAGTCGGACTCTATCTCCAGCAGGGCCTCCTCGACGGATATGAAGAAGTTGGAATAGCGGGTCATGAAGGATATCTTCTCAGATACGGTCTTCTCCATTGCCAGCCTCTCCAGGAGGATGCTCATGAGCAGACTGCTCTTTTCCATTCCCAGGATCAGCAGATCCAGTCTTTCGGCGGAGTTCCTCCTCCAAAGGGGCTGGAGGAAGCTCTTTTCCATAAGGTCGGAAGGATCAATGCCGCCGGCCTGGTTGTAGAGGCTTTCCTTAAGGGTGGAGAGGAAGCTGACTGAATCGAAGAATCCCAGGAACTCGATGGCTTCGGTTGCCGCCCGGGCGATGGACATTGCCTTCTCCTGGGAGTTCTTGGAGGCCAGGACTATTTCAACGGCGCAGTTCAGCAGTGGCGGAAGGGCCGCCTGTCTCCATCCGCTGTAAAGGTCCTGCTCCATGAACCCTTCGAGACCCTCCAGGTAGTCCAGGACCTCTGGTGGAGGATATGCGCCGGCCCTGTTCGCGGCGAAAAGGGAGAATGGCGCAACGCCCTGGGACCTTGAGATGAGTTCCTCCATCATGCCGCGGTTCCAGTTCAGGGAGAGGGATCCGGCACCCGGCACCTTTGCTGTCCTCAGTTCCGACGCCAGGATGCCGGCTACGTTCAGTACCATCTCCTTCGTTTCGGCGCCTGTGTTCCCCACAAGGGCGGAAACCGCTCCATACAGCTTCATTCTGGCGTTCTCGAAAACGTTCTTGCGGGCTACGTACTCCTCTCGTCTGGAACCGGGCCAGCTCGGATCCAGGTAAAGTGGAGGAGGGGTTTTCTGGGAGAGCCATGAATCCAGCACGGTGACCCTGTCCTGGAGGATCTCCTGATCAAGCTTGCGGACAAGGTACTCGGCGAACTCGCTGTCCCCGGTCATTCCCCCAATGCTTCTGGTGATCTCATCGGCAACACTGAAAAGGAATGGGACCAGCAGTGAAGCTTCCCTGGCCAGAAGAGCCACGGAGTCCGGAAGTATGGAGCCGAAGAAGATACCGGCGGTGGCGCCTGTGCCGGTTACACCGGAGCTGGCGGTGGATGTTTCGCCGGGCATGAGCTTCTCCGCAAGTTCCTCGATTACCGAACTGTCGATATTCTCAAGGGTCTGCGGATTGTCCACGAAGACTCGAAGGATATTGGATACGCCTGTATTGAGGAACCTGGAGAAAAGCCTGTCAGCCCCCTCTTCCCACACGGCGGTCCTGCTGAAGCGGTCGCAGATGGTCCTTATGCCCGAGATCAGCTCTTCAGAACGGTTCCCCTCGAAACCCGGAATGACAAGGAGATCCGTAATGACCCTGTCAACCGCTTCTATGCGGCCTCCCGCCCTGAGAACCTTCTGAAACACCCTGTGCTCGGTGTCCCTGAGTTTGTCAATGTCCCCAGCGCTGTTGTAGCCGGTTACAGCGAAGGAGAGGCACTCCCTGAAAACAGGGTCCTCGGGATGCACTTCCTGAAGGAGCCTTGTGACAACGTTTTCCAGGTATCGGCACCTCACGGTTACATCGTTGATGCGGCCCATGAAGTCTATGATCGTCTTCTCTACCTCCTCCGGGAAGGATAGAATTACCTCAACCCACAGGGGAGCAAGACCGGAGAGGGTCTTCTTCCTGTCGATGGCGGACAGCAGCTCCACGAGCCTTGCGGTGGAGGGGATCCTCTCCAGGTACCTCCGTGTGTCTTCAGGTTCAGCGGCCCGTATAAGGAGAGAACTCGCGGCGAGCACGCTGCTTATTGATATGCCGCTGTGAAAGGCGGCCGTGTCCAGCTGTATAAGCGCATTCCTTGCCTCGGTGTGACTCATTTCCACCAGGGACCTGTAGAATGCCTTGAGGGCCGTCCTGTCGGAAGTTACGCTTACCGGAAGTATCCCGGCGACAATGCGGGAAAACCGAATGGTGTTCGAGGGAGAGAGCCTCTCGTCGGGGGGAGTGTCCTCCACCAGCCTTGCAAGGAACTGCAGCACCTCGCCGCTGATCTCCTCGCCTATTGCCTTGAGGAAACGCACCAGCTTCCCGAGACTGATCCCGCCGGGCACATTATGCAGGAAGGAAACTATTGCTTCACCCATTGCGGCATGGTCGCTTCCGGCTATACCGTGGGAAACCGCTTCGATCACAAGGTCCATTTCCAGCTGATGGTCAACCTGTATCCTCAGGTCCCGGCTGCTTTCCAGTATGGAGGCGACCCTTTTCCTGTCATGGGTGTCAAAGAGTTCCATGACCTTGTGGACCCTCTCCGAGGAGAAGAGCTCCTCAAGATCCCTCCTGGACTCAATAGCGCTGAGGATTCCCGCAAGGAACCTTATGGAGCTCACCGGGACCAGCCCCCTGCTAAGCCTTCCATGAACCAGCCTGCCGCGCCTTTTGATCAGGTTCCATATCTGAGTGTAGTCGGAGTCGTCGAGAAGCCAGCCGGTCTCGATGGTGTAGTCCAGGAGCATGACCGCGGTATCATCGTCGATAGCTTCTTTATCTCTCCTGGCAAAATACTTCTCCAGGGCATTTACTATGTCCGTTCCGCCGGAGCTCATCCTGAGGCAAACGAATCCGAATCTTTCCGGAAAGGTTCCAGCCACCTTGAGGGGCAGAGCAACATGCGCCGAGGCTATGCTGCCGGCGGATCTGAGTGCTTTCAGCCAGCAGGAGAGGGCCTCGATGAACGTTATTCCGAAGGAATCCGGCGAATATGCCTCAAGAAGCTCGAAAAAACCCCTGATCCCGAAGGGCATTTGGGATGACCGGAGAGTGTGGCACTGCCTGAACCAGTTCTCAGCTATGACAGGATCGTATGTATCAGGTACGATGAGACCAATCAGGAAATTGTAGATGCCCTCGGCCTCCATTCTGTCCATGACGGACATGAGGGAAGCCAGTGACGGAACGGCCTCTCCGAGACCGCGGGATACCGCAAGCCGTTCGATGGACCCCTGAAGCCTGGGAACCGATTTCAGTTCTACCCTGGAGGGGTCCGGCATCGGAGGAGGATTGATCTCCGGGGGAGGAACCGGAATGCTGCCCAGGTTCCTCACCGAAAGCCAGGTTCGTATCTGCCTGTTGAGCTGATCGTTACGAGATGGCATCAGCTCTCGTTTTCCGAGGAATCATCCCCTTCAATCATGTCCTCTCGAATAAGGGTTACATCTGAAACAGTATCCTCTTCGTGAAGATTGATGAGCTTAACTCCCTTTGTCGCCCTGCCGATCACGCTGACTTCGTCGCACTTGAACCTGATCACCATTCCCGCTACGGTTACCACCAGCATCTCACATCCGGTCTCGGGAGCTGAAACCGCAACAACTCCTCCGTTCCTCTCGTCGGTTATGATGTTGATCACACCCTTTCCCCCCCGGTGAGTTTCCCTGTATTCGGAGGATGGGGTCCTCTTTCCGTAGCCGTTCTCGGTAACGGTCATCAGTATGTCGTCTTCCGATACTGTGACAAGGTCAACGATCCTGTCGTGGGCATCGAGCCTCATTCCGTTCACCCCCATGGTGTCACGACCCTGGGGCTTAACCTCTGTTTCGGAGAACTTCACTGCCCTTCCGAGGTAGGAAGCCAGCACCACGCTGGAGGAGCCGTCCGTGAGAACAGCCTTCACAAGCTCGGTGCCTTCCGCAAGCTTAACCGCCTTGATCCCGTTCCTTCTGGGCCTTCCGTAACTGTCCAGCCTGGTTTTCTTCACCATGCCGCCGCTGGTGGCCATCAGGACATAGCGCTCTCCGGCAAAGTCCTTGACGCAGACATTGGCAACGGGTCTTTCCCCCGGAGTAAGCTCCAGCAGGTTAATGATGGCCTTTCCACGGCTGTTCCTTCCCCCTTCGGGTATCTGCCATACCTTGAGCCAGTGGCATATGCCCATGTTGGTGAAGAAGAGGATGTAGGAATGGCTTGTGGCAACGAAGACCTGTTCCAGGTAGTCTTCCTCCCTGGTGGTAACGCCGGTCTTGCCCCTTCCGCCCCTTACCTGGCTTCTCCATGTATCAAGGGGAAGACGCTTGATGTAGCCCCTGTGGGAAACCATGACCACCATGGGCTCGTCGGGTATCATGTCCTCAATATCTATTTCGTCTGGAGCGTAGGGTACTATCTCCGTCCTTCTGTCTTCTCCGTACTTCTCGGCGATCTCCCTGAGCTCGTCGGCCACAACCTTCATCCTGAGTTCCCTTTGCTCCAGTAAACGGCGAAGCTCTTCGATAGTCGTTTCCAGCTCGGCGAGTTCCTCCTCAAGCGACTTCCTGTCCAGGGCGGTGAGCTTGCCCAGCCTCATGTCCAGGATGGCCTGGGCCTGTTTCTCAGTGAAGCCGAAGGAGTCGATAAGGGAGTCCCTGGCTTCCGTCTGGGAAGACGAGGCCCTGATTATCCTTATGACTTCATCGATGTTGTCCTGGGCCTTGATGAGACCTCGGAGTATGTGTGCCCTTGCTTCAGCCTTCTCGAACAGGAAGGTCGTACGCCTGTGTATCACCGAGTGCCGGTGATCGATGTAGAGGGAGAGCATGTCCCTGAGGCAGAGCCTTCCCGGGATCTGGTCAACCAGGGCAATGAGGTTCGCGCCGAAACTGGTTTCCAGTGCGGTCTTCTTGAAGAGCTGGTTCAGGACGATCTCCTCGACCGCGTCCCTCTTAAGGACAACTACTATCCTCATGCCGGCCCTGTCGGATTCGTCCCTGAGGTCTGCGATGCCGGTGATCTTCCTGTCCTTCACCAGGTCGGCAATGGATTTGATGAGTCTGGCTTTGTTGACCATGTAGGGAAGCTCGGTCACTATCAGGCAGTTCCTGCCCTCCACCTCTTCGGAGTCGACACGGCCCCTGACTACAATTCTCCCCCTGCCCGACAGGTAGGCGTTCCTTACCCCCCGGAGACCCATGATGATCCCGCCGGTGGGAAAGTCCGGAGCCTGGATGATGTCTATGAGTTCTTCGTCGGTGATCTCAGGGTTCTCTATCAGTGCTATGCAGGCGTTCACCGTATCCCTGAGGTTGTGCGGTGGTATGTTCGTGGCCATGCCCACGGCGATCCCCGAGGATCCGTTCACAAGAAGGTTCGGTATACCCGAGGGAAGCACCGATGGCTCGGAAAGCCTCTGGTCGAAGTTCGGTTCGAAGTCAACCGTTTCCTTGTCGATGTCGGAGAGCATTTCCTCTCCGATCCTGGCCATCCTCGCCTCTGTGTATCTGTACGCCGCGGCGGGGTCCCCGTCCACCGATCCGAAGTTTCCCTGTCCGTCCACCAGTGGATACCTCAGGGAGAAGTCCTGGGCCATCCTGACCATTGCATCGTAAACAGAGCCGTCGCCGTGGGGATGGTATTTTCCAAGGACATCACCAACCACCGTGGCGGATTTCTTGAAGGCCCTCTGGTGGGTGAGCTTCTGCTCGTACATGCTGTAGAGAATGCGCCGGTGAACGGGCTTGAGGCCATCGCGCACATCCGGCAGGGCCCTGCCCACGAGGACGCTCATGGAATAGTCGAGATAGGACTTCTTCATTTCGTCCTCGAGCTCAATATGATTCAGGGAGGCGATGTCCCTTTCCCGGTCGAGGTCTTTGTTCTCTTTGTCCTTAGTAGTCAAGGTTGGTCACCTCCCCGGCGTGCTGCTCTATGAAGTTTCGCCTGGGCTCCACTTCGTCCCCCATTAGAATGGAGAATATCCTGTCAGCCTCCACGGCGTCGTCCATTCTCACCTGGAGCATCAGCCTGTTCTCCGGATCCATGGTGGTGGTCCAGAGCTGCTCCGGGTTCATTTCGCCGAGTCCCTTGTACCTCTGGATCGTAATCCCTGTGGAAGCCGCTTCTTCCTTAAGTATCCTGTTCCTCTCATGGTCGGAGTAGGCGTATACCTCCTTTTTGCCCCATTTCAACCGGTATAGAGGGGGTTGAGCGATGAAGATATGGCCCTCTTCGATCAGCCTGGGCATGTAGCGGAAGAAGAACGTTAGAAGCAGTGTTCTGATGTGCGCTCCGTCAACGTCGGCATCGGTCATGATGATGATCTTTCCGTACCTCAGCTTGTCCAGTTCGAAGTCCTCCTGACCTATCCCGGTGCCGGCGGCGGTAACAAGAGTTCTTATCTCATTGTTGGCCAAAATTTTGTGAAGGGGCGCCTTCTCAACGTTGATGATCTTTCCCCTCAGGGGAAGAATTGCCTGGAAGTATCTGTCACGACCCTGCTTCGCGCTTCCCCCAGCGGAATCACCCTCCACCAGGAAAAGCTCAGCGTGTTCCGGGTTCCTCACGGTGCAGTCGGAGAGTTTTCCCGGAAGGGAGGCGGTCTCAAGGGCGCTCTTCCTTCTTGTGAGTTCCCTGGCCTTCCTGGCAGCCTGACGCGCGGCGCATGTGTCAATGCACTTCTGTACTATCTTCCTGGCGTCGCCGGGGTTCTCCTCGAAGAACTGTTCAAGGCCGGAATAGACAGTATTCTCCACTACACCCTTTATCTCCCTGTTCCCCAGCCTGGTCTTGGTCTGTCCTTCGAACTGGGGACTTGAGAGCTTGACGCTGACAACCGCTGTGAGCCCTTCTCGAACATCGTTACCGGTGAATGACTGATCGGTCTTCTTGAACAGACCGTTCCTGGAAGCGTAGTCGTTAAGACATCTGGTTAAGGCGGCACGAAAGCCCGTCAGGTGGGTCCCCCCGTCGATGGTGTTGATGTTGTTGGCAAAACTGAAGACATCTTCCTGATAGCCTGAATTGTACTGCAGGGCAACATCGGAGAGCACGAAAGAGCCGTCTTCCAGTTCACCCTCCTTCGTAATGTGAACGGGCGGTTCGTGAAGAGGGTGTTTGTTTTCGTTAAGGAAACCGACGAAGGAGGTTATTCCGCCCTCGTACCTGAAGACCTTTTTCTTGCCCTCAGGGGACCTTCTGTCGGAAATGGATATTTTCAGACCGCTGTTAAGGAAAGCCAGTTCCCTGAGCCTCTTGGCAAGAATGTCGAAGCTGAACTCGGTTGTTTCGAAAATTTCTTCATCTGGGATGAAGTGAATGCTGGTACCTGTGATCCTGGAGTCATCAGGGGTTTCGGTAAGGGGGTAATCCGGAAGACCCCTTGTGTATTCCTGGGTGCAGGTGCTGCCCTTTTTGCTGACCTTCACCCTGAGCCTGCTGGACAGCGCGTTGACGACACTTACGCCAACACCGTGAAGCCCTCCGGACACCTTGTAGGAACTGTTGTCGAACTTGCCGCCGGC
>NPID01001935.1_pt1 | contig 21470 bp, 16 predicted proteins | sample 8637491 | NCBI WGS metagenome assembly NPID01 (sample SAMN07420843, study PRJNA396082) | bioreactor metagenome | isolation source: sample BA6 brine-fed electro-methanogenic bioreactor BA | place: Japan: Kochi | collected 2016-06-14 | reverse complement strand
CAACCGTCAACGGTCCACCGTCGGCCGAATTAGGAAGCTGTATCAGAATACTTAAGAATCATCGGGGTTTGAAATGTAATTTGGTTTCAAGAATCTGGAAGTCTGGAAAGTGGGCAAGTCCTTCGCGAAGGATGTGTATGAATTGACTTCTTTCTTCCCTTCAGATGAGAAGTTTGGTCTTGTAGCCCAATTAAGAAGGGCTGCGGTTTCAGTTGTGTCGAATATCGCCGAAGGAGCAGGGAAGAAACATAAGAAAGACTTTGACCATTTTCTATATCTTGCCCGCGGTTCTTTGAACGAGACAGTGGCCCAGCTGGAGATTTCCTTTGAGTTCGGCTATATGAATCGAGATCGGCTTGATCATATCGAGATGAAAGCTGAAAGCATTAACAAAATGCTCTAAAAACTCTCCAAGTCTCTTGAAAAATCGGAGGACCGATGACGGCTGACGGAGGACGGCACTTCACAGCGTCCAGCGTTTCCTAGCAAGCGGCTCTTCCCAGCGATCAGCGGGTCTTCGACAGCGCAATAGTTAGTTTTCCTTCAGTGCTCACAGTAACATGTCAACATATGCGGCGTGTGACCAAATGAGTGGCGAGGCGATATCTCCCCACTTTTTTACCCACGGTTCATACATCTTCGAATCGATCAGATGTTCCGGAATCTGCTCGGGTAAACTACTGTTGGTGTCGACATTGTTTTCTATCCACTTTCTTATCTCTTCCGAAACTGTATTTTCACCGTTTAGTTTTAGATGACCTGCAAGATAGGCGCTGAGAAGTACCCAGCTTCCGCCGCCGTAGTATGTATCCCTGTTATATCTCTTCAAACCTCCATCACAATACAAGTCGTCGATTATGGCCTTTTCAGTCCTTTTCATAAGTAGGGAGTCGCTATCGAATAGTCTGAATGGATAGGAGGCCCAAATGAGACTCGAATCGACTGAATCAAGCGCCGTTGACTTCTTCAGCCGCCCGTCGTATGTCAACTCCTTGAGTATGAAGTCAAGGATTTTCTTCCATTTAGTCTGTCTGTTGATCACACCTTCTATTGACTTCAGCCCCGCCACTATGGAGAGAAGGGTTGAGGTGTGTATCATTGTCGGGAATTCTTCCCAGACATCGTAACAGGGAATCTCCCATACCCCTTCAAGGTACTTCGCACATAGATCGCAGATTTCGAGGTCGCTTTCATCTAGAAGCTGTGAGTTCTCGGCGACTATCCAAAGGAATGTGCCATAACCGTCGCTCTGCGCATTCGTCCAGTCGTCTTCGCTGACAAAGCCATCAAGAGTGTACCTCGTCGGCAGGAGAATACTTAAGTCAGAACGGGAACCGAAAGTTGCCTCTTCAAGTGAATGTCGGTATCTCTTGAGAACATTCAAACCCCATCGGATGAATTTCTCTGCGCTCTCCTTCTTTCCGGCCTTCTGCATGGCATGAGCGGTGAACGATCCATCTCTGAACCAGCAGTAGCCGTACTGCGAGAAGTTTGGCGATGCAACGTAGCTTCCTGCTTTGCTCTGGTTTTCTTCAATGATTTTTATCGATCTCTCTAGTAAGTCCATCTACTGTATATCTCTCCATTCTATTTTGATTATTCCCTGTTCGTTGCCGATTATCCTCGCCATACGTCTTGCTTTGCCCCTTCTTTTGAGTTCGCCGATATCCTTCGGCCATTCATTCCCAACGTGAAGCAGTCCTGTCTCTTGCTGAGACCAATTTGTGCCGAAAAGTCTTTCGTCAGAAGGAACACTTACGGGTATTATCGATCCCTTTCTGAGGTAGACTTCGTTTCTATTACCGTGAATACTGACAGTACCTGAGTATGTATCTCCACTCCAGAGATTCACCCATTCACCCTCAGGAAGAATCACTTTTCTGACTTTCATCTCTTCATCCACTGCCGGCGAAACGACAATTTCTCTACCGAACATGTACGACAGGTCTTCAGGATCGTTTCCTTTCTCTATCAGGAAGAGCGGTAATGTCAAGGGTCTGCCTGTCCGGGATGCGTGAAGCGATTCTCTGTAAATGTAAGGGGAGAGAGTCATTCTCAAAGAGGCGAATCTTCTGTAGTAGTCTATGATGCTTTCATCGTCGTAGGCTCTTGAGATATTCCACGGCGTTCTCTCGGAGGAGGGCACTGGATCTCCCGGGTCTTCCGAGTGGAGCTGGAAGATAGGTGTGAAGACCGCCAGTTCGACAGATCTTCTGTAAAGCTTCGCGGAGGGAATTTCTCCGCTGAATCCCGCGATGTCCCATCCCCAGAAGGGGTTTCCGGAAATGGATACGTTAAGGCCTGCAGTTATGTTGTCTCTCAGGGCCTCCCAGGTTGAATCCTCATCGCCGACCCAGAAGAGGGAGTAAGCGGGACTCCTTGTGTAACCGGCGCGACTGAAGAGCGCTCCGTCTTCACTCAAGATGCTTGCGCTAGCCTGGTAGTATTTCTCTGGATAAGTGTTTCTGGTCATTGCCGCGCTGCCGGCAGCCGTGAAAGTCTCTCTTCCCCAGAGGTGTTCTCCGCCGTCGGTCTTGAACCCATCGACTCCCAGTTCTTTGATCAGATACTCCCTCTTGGAGGCCCACCATTTTGCAGCTTCATCATTGTAGAAATCGACTACTACGTTTTCCTCGTGCCAGCGAGCAGGGGGGATTCTGTAATCGGAACCATCCTCTTTCTTCACAAAGTAGCCCTTCGAGCTGCCGTAGCGGATATCTATCGCGGGCTGTGGATTGGAGTCGTCAAAACACTTCATTACCGGAATCTGCCAGAGTAGAAGTCTTATACCCTTCTCGTGAAGCTTTCTGATCATTTCTGCCGGGTCTGGCCAGGGTTCGTGAAATCTGAAATTGGCCAGTCTGAAGTTCCGCTCGCCCGGGAGCGGATCGTATTGTGCTCCATTGAAAATGTAGAAGGTCTGTTCATCTGCCCACGCCTCAATAACCAGAGCCGTTGCCGGGAGGTTGTTCTTCACAGTCTCATCCAAGACTCCCATGACCTTTTTCTGACTGTTCCACTGGTTGGCCGAGAGCCAGGGCCCAAGAGCCCACAGAGGAGGGGTACAAGGTTTCGAAATGCTATAGATTTCCTCAATTGCTTTCAATGGAGTTTCTTTCTTCCACAAATGAATCCTGGTATCTTCAATTGGGCAGCCTTTTGTGTAAACCCTCAGCGTAATCTCTGATCTGCCTAGCTTGACGGAAGTCATGAAACCCGTGTCCACGAAGAATGCCCTTCCGTTGCTCGAGAAGATGAATGGAACAGGGGCGTATCCCCTGTCTTTCTGAACTTTGTACTGATCGTATACGTGAATGAACCTCTCCTGACCATCGGGTATCGTGATTGCGTCAAAATGTTCTCCAAGTCCGTAGAACTGCTCGTTTTCATCTCTTTCGAGGGTTATTTTCAGATCAAATAGTTCCGTTCCGTCCGTCAGTATACTTGCCTCTTTGACTGCTTCACATCCGGTTCGACTATCTCTGTTCACAGTTAGGGTTTCATTTTCAAGTGAAAGAATATCACGTGCATCTATCCATTTGCAGACTGTGTATTCATACCACTTTGAAGTGACGTAGGTTGAAGGTCCGCGACCTGCGATGAACCTGTACTTCATCTTTGTTCCCACACTTTCGGAGTCTATATCTACTTCCCAGTGGGCTTTGCCTCCGTGATTGAGCTGGTACTGAGCGCGTCTCTTATAGGTTCTGTCTCCGGCCTGAACTTCGATCCATGCTCTCTGACCGACAGTCATCGGGTCTGTCACAAATTTTACTTTCACACAATCGCCCTCGAGAGGTTCACGGGGACTCCTCTCGTAACCCTGAACGATATAGTAAGGATCATCTATTCCAAACGGTGTGTGAATTATCTTCATTCTCTGCTCCTTTCATCTTCGAACAGTAAAGAGCTCGCTTTCGATTACTCTGTATATACAGCCAAGCGTCCAGGCCTTCTCGCCTATCCTGTCGATGTCAAACTCTATGTTGTCGGCCAGACCGGAAAATGCGTTTCTCCTTGCATGATCTATCGAACTCTCGAGAAAGAATTCCGAAAACTCTAGCGCCTCCCCGCCTATAAGCAAGTAATCGGGAGCAAATACGTTGATAAGGTTCTTCAGGGCCGTTCCGATATCTTCTCCGTATTCCTGGAAAACTCCTATGGCCGTTTCTTTATCGATCTCAACTGCTCTCTTCAAGTAATGCATCTCTGAGGTCTCCGTCGCCTTTACGGAGCTGTACAGCTTTTTCAGTTCTGAAGAGGTCGTTCTTGAAAAGACCTTACGGGCAAGAACCTCGAAGGAAGCTTGAGCTTCGAGGCAGCCCCGACTACCACATGTGCATCCATTTCCGTTCTGAGAGATTGTCATGTGCCCAAACTCTCCGCTTCCTGCTCCGGTAAGGTGGAGCTTGCCATCGATTGCTACCGCACCGCCTATCCCTACTCCCAGAGTTATGAAGACACAGTTCTTGTGGTTATTCACATCTCCCTTCCAGAATTGGGCGAGAGCGAAGGAATCTACGTCGTTCATCACAAAGGTCTTCTTTCCGGATCGTTCCGAGATCAATTTAGCAATTGGTACTTCTTTCCAATTCAGAAGGAAGGAATTTTTCACAACGCCTTTGAGTGAATCTACAATACCCGAGACGGCGATTCCGATCCCCAGAAGGCTTTCGCCCATTAGCCTATTCCACTCCTTAAGAACGGTTTCCGTTGCTGAGACGACTTCTTCTGGAGACTGATTCTCAAGGAGCCTTCGTTCACTTACAAGAACGGTGCCGAAGAGGTCGGTCAATGAGTAGTCAAGATAGCCCACGCCAATCTTCAGCCCGAGCACACAGAGCTTCTTCGGTTGGATACTTAGAAGAATAGGCTTTCTTCCCCCTGTTGAGTCTGCGACCCCGGTTTCCTCTACAAGGCCACTTTCAATTAGCTCTCCCACTACCTTAGTAACCGTGGCAGGACTTAGGCCTGTGAGCTTTGCCAGGCTCGCCCTGTCTATTCCTTCATTCGAATAGATCCCTCTCAGAAGCAGTTTTTCGTTTATATCTTTCATTATCTCTTTACTGGCTTTGCTTGCCACGACAAACCTCCAGGGAAGGGGCCGGGAATGAATCCCCGGCCCGATCTTTCGATCAGTTTAGCCTTATGGATCTCTCCAGTTCTGCTTGGGCATCGTTGAGAGCCTTTTCCGGAGTCTTTTCTCCGTATCTTGCCGCTTCTAGATGTCTGTTCACTATGTCTGCCATTTCGTTGAACTGTTCAATAACCGGGGGCGTTACGAGATAATCCAGAGACTTGAAAACGACTTCTTTACTCTCTGGAGGCGTGGTCTGCTTATAGAGCTCAATGATCTCTGGGTAAGTTACCGGTGGTAACTCCCAGCCTGCTTCGATTCTGATCTTGGCGACATCTATGTCTCCTGATAGGAAGCTGATCCACTTAAAGGCCGCGTCAACCTTCTTCGAGTCCTTGCTAATTGCAAGACCGTTTGCGAAGAAATGAGTTGCCTTGCTTGTGTTGCCCGGCTCAACAGCTATGTCCCAGTTGAAGTCACAGCTATCTTTGAATGTCGAGAAGGCCCATGTTCCGGTCACTATCATTCCAATTCTCTCGACTTCAAAGAGATCCCAATCTCCCATGCCCGCCATCTGTGCATCGCTCGGCATAACGTTTGAATCGAGTATCCTGTCTACCATGTACTGCAGAGTCTCGATGTTCTGAGGACTGTTCAGTGTGAAGGCTGTCTTGTCTTCGTTGAGAATGCCGCCACCGTTTTGCTGGACCATCTTGTAGAATTCCCAGAACTGAACTGGCTGGTAAATCCCAAAGGTCATAGCATCTAAAGCCCTGATCTTCTTGGCCGCTTCCAGTTCGTCGGCCCATGTCCAGTCTTCTCTCGGATATTCGGCGCCTGCCCTGTCGAAGAGGTCTTTGTTGTATATCAGCACTACGTTGGAGAAACTGAACGGCAAGCCATACTGCACACCATTGTCAGAAAAGGCGTAAAGCGCTCTTTCGTTCAACACGCTGGTGTCGAAACCAGAGGAGCTAAGAAGATCGTTCAGGTCTAGCAGAACACCCTTTTTCGCGTAGGTATAGAAGTTCTCGTAGTTCAGCTCAAAAGCATCAGGGGCGTTGCCGCCGGCTACGACGGTCATCAGTTTGGTGAAATAGTCGCCGAAACCTACTGTTTCGATTTCTACCTTAATATCCGGGTTCTGTTCCTCGAAGATCTCTTTCATCTCTTCAAGATACTTCGCATTTGCATCTGCTGAAGAGAAGTTCATGAACTTGATAGTCGTTACACCGAGTAGAGAGGTTGTCAGTACCATTGAGACAACCACTAGAACTGCCAGAAACCTTTTCATAAAATCACACTCCTTTTAGCCTTTTATACCGCCTACACTAAGCCCCTGTTCGAAGTATCTCTGAGCGAATGTGTAGATTAGCAGTATTGGAATCATAGATATTAGAGCCCCGGCCATAAGCATGTTGTAGTCGCTCTGGTGCTGGCCATTTAACAGACTGAGACCGACCGGTAGCGTCATCTTGTTCTTGTCTGTTAGAACTATGAGCGGCCATAAGTAATCGTTCCAGGCTCCCATGAACGTGATGACGGTTAGTGTCGCAACGGCGGGCTTTGACAGAGGCAGTATCATTCTAAAGAAGATCCTGAAATGTGATGCGCCGTCGAGAACGGCCGCTTCAACGAAATCATCCGGTATGGTTCTCATGTACTGCCTGATCATGAAAGTTCCAAATGCGTTGAAGAGAGATGGGAGCATGATGCCCACATAGCTGTTTAGCAGCGAGAGATGCTTTAGGGTGAGGTAGTTCGGTATCATTGTGATAGTAGCCGGAATCATCATCGTTGCTATGTAAATTCCAAACAAAACTTCTCTGCCTCTGAATTTGATCTTTGAGAAGACATACGCAGCCATACATGCAGACATTACCGTAACGAACGTGATCAGTACCGAAATGAATATGCTGTTGAAAATTGCCCGTCCAAAAGGGAAGACATCGAAGATCTTGACGAACCCATCGAAGCTTATTTTTTCCGGAAACCATTGAATGGGCAGCACTGTTAGCGCTTTAGCTTCCTTCAGAGATGTGGAGACCATCCAGAAGAAGGGAAGCAGAATGAAGAAGGAAAACGCTAGCATCACCAGGTAATACACAGTCCGTCTCGAGAGCTTCTTAAGATTCATAGTGCACCCACTTTCTTTGCATCTTCCACTGAACAAGGGTTACGACCAGAATAAAACAGAACATAACCCAGGACAGAGCTGTCGCGTAGCCCATCTTGTAGTAAGTGAAGGCGTAGTTGTAGATTCTCTCCATCATCACCTGCGTCGACCCATGAGGGCCCCCTTTAGTCATTATCATGACCTGGGGAAATAGCTGGAAAGAGTTGATTATGGCCATTATAAGTACGAAAAACATAGTAGGAGAGATGAGAGGGAGAGTTATGTATCTGAACTTCTGCCATCTCTTCGCGCCGTCTATCGAAGCCACTTCATAATAGGAAGGGTTTATGCCCTGCAGGCCGGCTAGGAAGATCAGCCCGAAGAAGCCCATGTCCTTCCAGACGCTTGCCAGTACTATTCCCGGCATTGCCCAGACCTTGTCGTACAACCACGACGGACCCTGTAAACCGACTATGCCCAGAATCGAATTTATCGGACCGTAGTAAGGGCTGAGAAGCCATCGCCAAACCATTGCTGCAGCGACCCAGGAGCTCAAAACTGGAATATAGAATATTGTCCGAAACACTCCTGTGAACCTTGTTCTTACATTCAGAAGCATCGACAGGGACATCGAAGTGATTATCATCAGAGGTATGTATAGAACTATGTAGTAAAGAGTATTGATGAGAACTCTCCAGAACTCTTCGCTCTCAAATATCCTCTTGTAGTTCTCTATGCCCACGAAATTGGCCTTACTTAGAACATCCCAGTCTGTGAGACTGAGAATGAAGGAGTAAACAATGGGAAAGACTTGGAAGAAGATGAGCCCACAGATACTGGGTAAGAGAAACATGAGAATCACCAATCTCTTTCTTGTCTTTTTATTCATCAGTCCGATCCTCCCAAACAACCACTTTTCTCGATTTCTGATCTCAATAAAATATCCCTTGTCGAATGAAACTCATAAAAAAACGAAACTCTTCAAAAGATACTTTCTTCACTGACGAAACTAAGTTCATTATACTTTCTTCCTTCGCTCAGGCAATTACCCATGATGATGAATGAGCGACTTCTCCGAATGAATAGAACCGTTTATGGATTTCAAGCTTCTTATCGCTATGAAATTCGATAATATCCATTACAGTATCAGATAGTGAGATCGAAAATCCTGAAGAGCTTAAGATGCGGGGCAATCATCCGAGGGCTGAAGATCAAAATCCAATGGATTGAAAAGAGGTGTTCCCTCGAAAAAGAGATTCGAGAGATCTCTGAAGGAGGCTTCCTCCCAATATGAGCATACCAACGAATGCTCAATTCAGTGATCTCCAGTCGTTAGAAAAGGGCTTTCCTATACATGGACAAACTCTGCTTAACAGTGAGGTTTGTTTCATCAGGGCTGGGATAGATTAATTCACCCTGCGATTTGTTTTTTTTCACATTTCTTCATCTCTTTGCATAACGCTGGAAAACGTACGATGTATTAATTTATTGTGTTCTACTACACATGCTAGAGGTGGTATATGGATAGAGAGACAGTAAAGGTGACCCTCCTGGCCGAGGCACTGGAGATGAGCAGGAATTCCTATATTGAATATCGTACTCTCGAAGGGCTTGAGTTATTCTTTGACAGAAGCACAGCAATCGAGCTTGCGAAGGGACTTAAGGATGGATTCTCTCTTGAAATACCCCTGGAAGTGATAATGAGCAACGGATTCTTCAGGGGTTATCTTGCCGGTCTTATGCTTTCAGACAAGACTACTTCACATGTTGTCAAGGAGCAGATAGCCAAGATCCTTCTCGAAGATCTTCTTCGCACGCTGAATGAGGCAGAGGAAATTTCACCCGGCCATGAAGAGAGTTTTCAGTCAGAAAGAGACTTGAAGAAGAGATTCTTTTCCCTATTCGAAGAGAAAGAGCGCGAAGAATCTAGAGGACTTGTAAGAGAGAATTTCTCACTTTTTAGACATTTCATGAATAGTAAGCATTATATTCCTATTTACCTTTGGGGTAATGAATTGACGACTTTCATTTGCGAAAGCTTAGATTCGGAGCAGTTCGAGGGCTCCCTAAAGGAAGACTTGAGAAAGATTGTTCCTTCTGTGCTGGCATCATACTCGATGCCCGATACTATGGGTTCGTCAGTAGGACTTCGATTACCGTCGGTTGAGAGTTATTTGAGCTCGCAGTTCCCGATTCTTGCTATGATAAGGAATCGAAAACTGAATCTGGATCAGGTGACTGAGTTCATCAAGAGCCTGTCTCACATTATATTTGGGGATATCTTGTTGGCGCCGGTTAGCATGGCAGCAGGTGGAAAGACGGAAGAGAAAGCAAGGGCAAAACTGATTATCAATAAGATGTTCGCTTCGATGAGTGATTCTGAACTCAGTATTATGTTGAATTCCTCCAGCTACGAGTCGAGAGACGGTTTTCTTTACGAAGTTGTCGTGTGCAATGATTTCAGCAAACTTTTCGATAGACTGAAGAGTATTTTGAAAGGGATAGAAAAGAAGGCTTCCCTGTTTTCCAATATGACTATTGCGAGCGCTCTCTTGGACAAGGATGAGGCAACTGATTGTGTGGTAGAGTATGTCGCATATCTGAAGACTCTGGAGCCAACAATCGCAGTTGTACGATCGGGACTCTTGTTATGCATGAAATACGACTTTGAAGACGAGGAGCTCTTCAGCAAGAAGTTTTCTGAGATAACAGATGAGAAACCAGATCCGCCTTTGATCCGATCTCTTCTTCGGGATTCATTCGGTGATCTTGATGTGATCTATGAACATATGGCAGACGAGTATTCTCATAGAACGGCGATTGATGGTGTAATTTCGAACTTGAAATCGATTAAGGAACCTAATTTCATTTCGTTCGAGAAGACCGGCAGTCTTGAGTATTCACGAGTGCCGATGTATACGCTGATAAACTCAGCGATAAGTCAGAACGATATCGATCATGCATTCGATACCATGGTAGCTTACTGCAAGAAGTACCGGTTCAACTTCGAGTTCATGAATACACTTCTCTTCCTTTCCACAAGAGAAACTGACGAACTGAAGAAGCTCCTTCAAGTTGCGGGCGAGCTCGCTTTGAACGTCCTTCACGATATCGTTGAAAAGGATAAATGGGCATCACTTATAGAGAAGGAAGAGAGTCCATCCAACACCGAACTCCTGCAAGTCATCGAACATTATGTGGATAGCTTGATCGATCAGAAGGCATATAGCGAAGCACTAAGGGTTATAGATGAAGTTTTCCCCCTTGTCAGTCCAGATGATTACGGCTCCCTCTTAGCTAGCAAATTGATTGTGTGCTGGAGACTGAAAATGTTCGGTGAAATGGCCAAAACAATGGAGTCTAAGAACCACAGTGGCCATCCGAAGGCTCTTGCAGTATTGGCGCTGAAGAACTATGCCTACAGGGAGCTAGACAGAGCGGAACAGATTCTTCTGAACATTCTTCGCCAATGCCCTGACTTCATCAAGTATCTGCTGGAGGAAGAAGAAAACGATAAAAAGGACTTCGAGAAAGCAGAAAGAGGCAACCTCAGGAGTCAGAAAAGAGTCGATTCGCTGACTCTTGCAGAAGAGTTCAGAGGGGATTGGCTCAACCTGAGGGGCGGAAAGGAATGGCTGAAGAGAGTGCAGAAGGTTTTTGATGAAGTGAGGGACGGCAGTAATCTGCCGAAGAACCTTGACTCCTCAAGCTGGTAATGAATTAAAATGCCGGAGTTCCCGAAAGTGCCATCCATAAAGAAGGAAGCGATGAGCAAATCTCATTGCCCACCGCAGCCGGAACTGGGCTCAGTTGAAAGCTGAGACTGGCCGTACGCAGTGCGACTTGCCACCGAAGGTGACTGGCTTGTCATTATTGTCACGTTAACGCAATGCAAATAATGGAGTCCGCAGAAGAGGCATCATGGATTGCTGTAGATTTTTTCTCCCGGCTTCAGCGAATGATTGCTATGGAATCCGACGATTTCCATATCCCCTCCCTTCCCTTGGGGACTCCATTTTTAACCTTCCGTTAATATAAAGACGTCCCAACGAACATTGGGAAGCGCAAGAGTGGCTTTGCGGGGAAACACAGGAGCGGTTCATAAGAGCGGGTTGGGAAGTACGGGTTAACAAGACCGGGTAGAAGGAAATAGAACGGATGATACTTGTTTGTTGGTGCAGGCCAGTCACCTTCAGTACCGCTTTGCGGGCAAAGACCGCTGTTAGCTCATAAAAACCACGTTGACCGTCAAGGGTGCCCCGCCCTCTGAATTGAGGTAAATATACCAATTCAAGTTTCGTAAAGCTCGCACAGTTTGAGACGCGCTTCAAAGTGCACACTCCCCACCGCAAGCGGTCCCCCCCGCTCAAGCGGGGATTTAAGATCAAGAGCATAGGAGCGGTTATCCGTCATCCGTCCGCCGTTCTCCGAAATGAAACAGTGCCAGCGGTTCTTCGTTCAGACACTATGCGTCCAAGTTCTTGGTTAAGAGACGCGAGAGAATAACGGAGAAGGCGAGACTGAAGAGATGAGATCCCGTATAAGAGCATTACGGGATGACACGCGAAAAACGGGACAGACTTAAAGAGAATCGTCAGTCCCTACTTTGCTCTCGCTTCTCGTGAGCGCAGCGAACTCTCGTAAATGTTCTTTCTCGGCTCTTCCCAGCGCATAGCGGCTCCTAAATGCCAGATCCCGTGCAGAAGCATCACGGGATGACCCTAAACAGGACTCCCAAACAGGAGCATTTTGGGGCAGGCTCATTGGAGCAGGCTATACGGGACGACAAAGTGAGGCACTTAAGCAAGTCGCTTTGTTAAAACGATGCAAGGAGTCTTCGAAAAGCCGCTACCGGGATAATGTTTTCATCAGTACTGAGAGTGGTAAAGGGGTCAATCACTTTTCTTCTCGACACCCTACTTCACTCTAAATTCCCGTTTGAGGCATAATAGTATAAGGAAGATCTCTTAGCCTCTCCTCGATTCTTAACATTGTTTGTAAAGAACACGGATTTGCTGGGAGTTTTCGGAGGGTCTTTTGTGAATATATCAACCGTTGAAAGTAGTGGAATCGAACTGCTCATGTCTTTGTTTAGGCTCAACAACCACGAAAGAATGATCCATAACGATAGAAGATCTTCTGACTTTCTGTTGGAATGGGTCTCAAAGTCACGCCTGTCTATGCCTGCAGATTATCGTAAATGGCTGGAAAGGTTTTTCGGCTGGGAAGCCTTCTTTGGTCTCAGAGTCGTTCCCTATTTCTTCCTTAAGGACTCTCCTTCTGCTTCAGATCTTTTTGGCTTGATCAAGAAGACTTCTGCGGAGAGACTGCTTCATATGTTCTTGAGCAGCGATTTCAAGGAGCCAAATGAATTAGACGATATGATTATTGAGTCTTTCGAACGCGATGAGAAGGCTGCTCTGGATTTTGCCTTCTCAAACCCTACTCTTACCAACCCAGACAGATACGAAGCTATCGAAATGCTGAAGGATCAGTCAAAAACGCGCGACTCCTTCGTGAAGCTACTTGAATTTGGTAGGGAAAATTTACTAGCATCTCCGGATTTTACCCTTTCCACTTCCCACTCACTTGGACTTCTCGAAGAAAATCTCAAACAGTTCGGGAGCAGTTTTTTGCACTTTCTACTTGATCCTGACGCTCTTGATCCATCTGTTGAAGAGTTGAGATTACTGGTTACATGGTTTCTTGGTGGTTCCTCTATCACAATCGAGGTCCCCGAAAAGAATTCGATTATCTCTGTTGTCGGCGCCGACAGGATAAGCGAGCGGAGTCTTACGGTCGAAAAGCAAGATGCTGCCTGCATAATGAGTACGATGTCAAAGGAAGAGGCAATTGTGATCCTTCGCAACGTTCTACACTCGAGTCAAACTCTCTCGAGTATCGTAGGTTTGTCTGGCCTACATCGCCATAATGCAATAAACACTCTCGCTGGATTGTCCAGACAGGGGTTGGTAATTCCTGAGACTCACGATGGAGAATTGACTTTCCGATCTGAGATAAAGCTGCTTGACGAAGCTCTTGAAGAGATAAGGAAGCAAATAACCGAATAGCGGGCGCCTTGACGCCCGCTACAAAAGTGTCTTAGCTAGAAAATCTGAGGAAACCGAAAAGAGTTCCTCTATCCAGTCTATCCTCTGGTATTTATGGTTCGCTTCTTCCACTGTGTGAATACTGAGTCCCCTCTGGTCCGCGTATTCCTTGACCGGAAGATACGGAACTGATTCATCGTCGGATCCGTGTATTATGAGAAGATCGCCATGATAGTTCTTCAACTCCTCCGAAGCGTCTACTCTACGTCCATCTTCAAAGAAAATTGGACCCAGCTTCAAACCGAGAACATCCTTATACTGCTCTCCGCGATCGAAAGTATAATCCTCCCTTTGGAAGAACTCCTGATTCATTATTACGGGCGACCACAGAAGCAGTGAACTAATCTCGGGATGTCTCCCGGCAAAAAGCGAAGCAACCATACCACCCAGGCTGTACCCGACAACAGCGATCTTTTCCGAACACCAGCTTCTCGATCTGACAAAAGAATAGACTTCCTCTGCGTCACGAAGCTCAGTCAACGGTGACATCTCGTAGAATTCACCCTCGCTGTCTCCGGAACCCCTGAAATCAAATCTCACCGTTGCTATTCCCTTCTCCACGAGTCTTCTCGAGAGACGGGGAAACTTGAATGTGGAGACTATATGCTCCCCCGTGAATCCGTGGAACATCAGGACGGTGGGGAAACTTTTCCCTGAGGAAGGATACTCACATATTCCGAATATTCTTTTTCCTTCTTCACCAAGTGTGAAACTCTCTAATCTAGACAAATCAATCCCTCACTTCATCTCAAACCTAGCTTCATTTCTATATAGCTCATTGTTCCTTCAGATATCGGCTCCGTTCCCGTCGCTTCCTCCCAGGTAAGGATTACCACTCCACCCCCATTTTCTATCTCAAGATTTCTGGTACCGGTACCAGAAACAGATCTTCCACCTTCTTCAATTTCGACCATCCAAGGGAGTTTCTCAAACAGAAGCTTATAGCTCTCGATCGCAGGGTGAGTGATCTCCTTCCTTGCAAGTACAATAACGAGGAGCCCGCCGTTCTTAACATAATCAACGATGAAGTCAACCTGTTCTTCAGAAATTTCCATGAAGTCCTTCATGAAAGTGTCGGCATCCGGTAGGGGAAGTATGAGGACTTGACCGCTGAAAGTCGTCTTCTTTGTTAGCACTCCAATTACGGGCTTCACCTCACCACCGAGATCCTCGAAAAGCTGAGTCAACGGCTTCAACTCTGTCAGAAAGTAATTTTCGTGAGAAGTGTCAAGATGAGCTATGAAGCCCACATAATCGACGTTGATCCTGAATGCCAGTTCATCATCTACAAAGAAGTCAAGAGCGTCTTCTTCAGTTTCAAAGGTCTCGACGATCTCCTGACAGGCCATAGATGACATCTCGTAGTTCTTTGAGAATACGATAGTCTCTCCGCTCTTTACTTCAACTGAAATCAACTGATCTTCTCTCGAAGAGTTTATCAGGTCGAAACCGACATCAAATGGGAGTCCTTTAACCGGTCTTGGATCGATCGTCCTTGCATTTAGAAGGTATTTGCTCGTACTGCTCTGAAACCAGATTGGAGAAGAGACCAGCTCATTTCCATCCATCTGATCGATCTTGACGAAGTACCAGTTATATGAAAGAGGGTTTTCGACATCTATGTCGACTTCCCATTCATCACCGGAAACATCAAGTTCGATTATTCCGTTGTTGCTGTAGATCGCAGCTCTTCGAACACCCTCACCGGGGTCGCTGTACTCAACTTTAAGAGTGGCCCTGGGAAAGTCATACAGTGTATCGCCCATCTTCGCGCCCTCAGCGGAGAATGCCATGAAAGCGTTGCGGTCTTCAGTGGCGTATATATTTCTTTTCTTGAGAGCTTCATACACTTTTTCAGTTGTCAATTCATCAATGACGAAGGCCGTTCTCGCATCGTTTACTGTCGCCCAATTTTTCTGATGATTGTCTTGATTTGCGGATGCTCCTACATGCCAGCCGCGACTGAGAGCTCGCTGATACCTCTCAAAATATTCTTGCTTTATCACGTTATTCGAATTCGATCCGGCACCATTTCCAACTTCAATCGTGTTTATATAAAGATCAACTTCGGGAAAGTATTCAAAATCGAAGAAATCACCGTACTTCCTTCCAGGGTGGCAGAACTGAGCCGTTGCCTGCTTATCCACGATCCACTTGTAGATGTCGTAGAGATCCGTTGTGCTTCTATCAATCCATTCCGAAGTGTCGTATATCGTTATGTGTCCCCGACTGGTCAGAGTCCACTCGAAGCCTGAAATTGCTATGAATTCGCCTTCAACAGTGAATCTCTCGGCCATTTCGATTATTCTGTCCAGTTTCCATGAGCCATCTGGAAGCGGATAGTTCAAATCGTGGTCATGGTCGGTTATTGCCTGTATGTCAACGACATTTGAATTTCTCGCGTGTTCGAAGGCCTCCTCCGGAGTCCCCAGTCCGTCTGAATAAGAAGTGTGGGCGTGAATGTTTCCAAAGAAAACCTGACCGAAAAAGAGCGATGAAACAACTACGAGAACCGCTATCAAAATTCCTTTCACGAAATCACCTCTAAAAAAGGGGGCAGCCAACGACTGCCCCCATATGTCTTGCTATCGATCAAAAGTAGTAATCGTCGAGCACGTACTGAGCTTCCTTGTGCAGATTCTTCAGAATTGCATCAACATCTTTAGTCGGGTTAGACATCGCATCTTCCCATGCAGATGTAATCATTGCATGAACTTCTGGATATGGTCCGTACCATGGTCTCCTCACAGCGCTGTCTCTAAGCTGCTGATAGGTAAGAGCAAATCTTGGATCGTCTGTCATGATCTTCTGAATTTCTGGAGACTCGAAGGCAGAGATTCTGCTGGTCATGTAACCTGTTGCAAGTGACCATCTCTTCGTGTTCTCAGTAGAAGTCAGGAATTTCAGGAATTCCCATGCTGCCTCCTTCTCCGCTTGCGGTCTCGCAGAGAACATGAAGACATTCGCTCCACCTATCGGAACAACTTCCTTAACCTGACCGGGCATAGTGGTAGCACCAAGATCGAACTTCGCATTCTGCTTCAAATACCCAAGACTTCCGGTAGAACGGACAACCATCGCTATTCTTCCAGAGAGATCGAGTTCGTTTCCGCCGCTGACTCCAAATATGAATATTCCTTCTCTAACACCCTTCTGGAAGAAGTTCCATGCAGCCACTGTCTCAGGCGAGTAGATCAACATTTCTCGGCCGTCTTCGGAGATTATCTGCCCACCGAACTGCCAAATGTAAGCTTCGAGAAGCCAGTCATCGACTCCGAATCTGTAACCGAAAATGTCTTCCCCCAGAGTCTTTATCTGCTTTGCAGCTGCGTAGACTTCATTCCAGGTCTTTGGAGGATTGTCTGGATCAAGGCCCGCCTGTCTGAAGAGGTCCCTGTTGATGTACATCAACGGGGTGCTACAGTTAAGAGGGAATCCAAGGAGACCTTGCTCATAGGTATTAGCCTGAATGAATCTCGGCCAGAAGTCATCGAGCGTTGCCTTGAACTCGGGATCCTTGTCAATGAAGTAGTTAAGATCCTGGAACGCACCGCCGTCGACAAACTGACCTATTCTCGACTGTTCAATCTGTGCGAGTGTAGGCGTATCGCCGGCTACCATGGCTGCAAGAAGCTTCTGCATCGTGTCCTGGTAGTTCCCGGTATAGACGGCTTCCACTACGATTTCTCCCTCATGCAGCTTGTTGAACTCTGCCACAATGTCGAGGAGTGTCTGGGAGTATATGCCCGTCTGGGCATACCACATTGTTACCTTCACCGGCGCCGCGAACCCTATCGCAGCAACGGCTACTACTAGAAGTGTGATTAGAAATGTTCTTTTCATAAAAAAACCTCCCTTTTCAAGATTTGGGTCACTCTTTCAACCCTGAAATACTGATTCCTTCCACGAATTGTTTCTGAACAAAGAAGAAAAAGACTATTATTGGAATTACAGCCGTGGTTGAAGCGGCCATCCTAAGAGTCCATTGTGTCTCCCAACCGCTAACAAACTGGGAGATACCAACTTGAATCATCTGTTTCTTTGCATCATTGATTACAATCAACGGCCACATATATTCATTCCAGTGTGCAAGGAAAGTGTACAGGGCCATTGTGTATAATGCAGGTTTAGATAAAGGAAGAATGATTCTGAAGAAGATCTTCATTCTACTTGCGCCATCTATGATTGCAGCTTCTTCAAGTTCTTTAGGAATTCCCATGAAGAACTGGCGAAGCAGGAAAATCCCGAACGCAGAACTCATAAAGGGAATAATGAGAGCTTGATACTTGTCAATGAAGCCTAATTGCTTTACGATAACGTACAGCGGAACCATCGTTACTTCAGGAGGCACCATTAGTGTTCCAATAAGAATCATAAAGATCACGTTAGCACCTCTGAATTTGATTCTAGCGAGCCCGTAAGCGGCCAGCGAGTTGAAGATCAGCTGAAGCAGAGTTACGGTTAGTGCTACGAAAAGCGTGTTCCCTATGTATCTCGCAAGAGGAATTAGCTCAAAGGCTTTCACGAAATTCCTGAAGTCGAAAATTGTAGGAAGGAAGCTCGGGGGAATTGTGAAAGCCGCATCTTCCGTCTTGAAAGAGGTAACAAGCATCCAGAAAAATGGAAGATTGATAATTACAGCCACGAAAATAATCGCCAGATAGACAATGAGTCTAATAGGAAGGGCCGGTTTTCTTCTCATTGATAATGCACCCTCCTTTTGCTGAGTCTAAATTGGATCAGGGTTAATACAATCATCATCGCAAACATAACAACTGCAATTGCGGAAGCATATCCGAATTTCAAGTACTTGAATGCGTTTTCATACAGATAATAGGTGATAACCTGAGTACTCTTCGCCGGCCCGCCATTCGTCATGACAGATACCGAGACGAAGACCCTGAACGATGCGATGAACTGCATAATAAAGACGAAAAGTGTTGTTGGTGAAAGTAGAGGAAGCGTAATGTTTCTAAACTTATTCCAGGCCGTAGCCCCATCGATCTCGGCAGCTTCATAATATGTCTTTGGAATAGTCTGCAACCCAGCTAGGAAGAGAACCATGTTATAACCTATACGTTTCCAAACCCCCACGATGATCAAAGCAAGGAGTGCGTAATTCGGATCACTTAGCCACTTGATGTTGTTAATGCCGAATATTGAGAGAAAGTAGTTAACCAATCCGAAATTAGGTTCATATAACCAGCCCCAAATTACAGCCGCAGCCGCCATAGAAGTGATAACCGGAATGTAGAATAGCGTTCTGAAGATGCCCCTACCCTTTATCCATTCAATATTGAGAAGAGCGGCGAGCAGCAACCCTATAACAACCGAAGGAATAACCGTACCAAGAATGTAGATCCCTGTTACACTCATAGAGTTCCAGAAGTCAGCAGATGAGAATAACCTCTCGTAATTCTGAAACCCTACATACCTCATTGGCCTAATCATATTCCAGTTAAAAAAGGAAATATAGAAAGCCCACGCGAGAGGCAAATAGATGAAGATCACCTGAACTATCAGAGCCGGTAAAACAGTTGCCCAACCGGTGAGAGCTTCCCTGGTTCGACGCCGCAAACGTATCACCCCACTGTTCACAAATGAAAGAATCAGTATCACACAAATTATGACTCTCAAATGTTAATGAAAGATCATCTCAAAACAAAAAAAGCCGCCACCTAAAACAGGCACGACTTTCTCATCATCTCTGTCACGCTTAACATAGTCTAGCACAATCGGGAATGCAAAATCAACCTAAATGCCACTTACTCAAACCTAGCTTCATTTCTCTTCAATTTCAATACTAATGGTGCAATCAATCATATGATGTAACCCTGTTCTTACCCTTTCTCTTTGACTCATACAAAGCTATGTCGGCGCGGCGCAGCAAGGCATCGAAATCACTTTCATCCTTATGGAGAGTGGAAACCCCGATGCTGATGCTCAGCTTTCCAAAGTCTTTGTGCTCCTTCTCGTAAAGCCCCGATCTGAGCTTTTCGGCCATCTTAATTGCGCCTTCCAGATCGGTGTTCGTTACGAGAACTAGAAACTCATCCCCGCCCCATCTCCCCAGATAATCGCAACTTCTGATGCTTGACTGAACGTAAGAACACGTAATTTTGAGAGCTTCATCACCGGCTAGATGGCCATAATTATCGTTTATCATCTTGAGATTGTCAAGATCATACATCAGTAGTGAAAGCGGGCTTCCATAACGCCTTGATCTCTCCATTTCGGCTCTCAATAACTCGCTCAGTGAGTATCTATTCATTACACCGGTCAGCATGTCCGTAGTCGCAAGTTTCCTGTACCTCTCCTGGCTTTCACGAAGAGCCTCTTCAATCTGTTTGGTTGGGGAAATATCGATGTGGGTTCCAAGAATTCGCTTGGCCTTTCCATTCTTGTCTCTCTCTGCAGCTTCCCCCCTATCATGAACCCAGACCCACTCACCGCTTTTCGAAAGCATCCTATACTCTATGTCGAAGTAATCTTTCTCTCCGTTGTAACATCTCTCCATCTCTTCAAGTGAAGGAAGAAGATCTTCTGGATGCACAAACTCCTTCCATTTCTGAAAGGATATCAGCGAATCGCCGCCAGGATACCCCATGATCTGGTAGTATCGATCGTTTATCGAAAGCTCTCCCTTGTCTATATTGAAGTCCCAAAGACCAACATTCCCGCCCTTCACGGCAAGCGCAAGCCTCTCCTCACTCTGGCGCAGTGCGTCTTCGACCTGTTTTCTTTCTGTAATGTCTGTCAACAACGCGATATGCCCTCTGATCTTGCCCTTGTTGCTATAGACGGGGCTCTGCCTTATCTCTATGACTCTCTCTCGCACGTTCAACTCCCTCTTTTCGGAACCAGAAGTGAAGAAGCTTACAAGAGACTCGATATCGCCGAAGACCTCTTGAAATGAGTTTCCAATAGCATCTGAAGCATCTATGCCCAACATTTTGCAAGCCATCGGATTCAAATCGACTATTCTTCCGCCATCATCAAGAATGACTATCCCGTCTGGAAGCCTTTCTATTACAGTCTCTCTGGCTACGGGACGTATGTCGAACAATCTATATCTGAAAACTCCTGCGGCGGCAAAAACGCCGGCTACTGTAAAGGCAAAAGGAGTCAAATCCAAATATCCTATATCAACAAAGTCAAACAAGTAGTTAATGTTGACCAATATGGGGAATACCGTTCCCAGTAGAATAATCCTCAACTGACCCTTATACAGACCCGTCGAACGGATATACTTCCTGAAGACAGCAACGATTCCTGATAAAAGCAGGAAGTAATTGTACGACATGGCAACCCAGAACAGTGGCCCGTGAACCAATCTCTGCAGGGGGAAAGCTGATGTTTGATCTAGCTCACTAAGGGAGTAAAATAGCCAGTGTTGTTCATTTGTCCACATCGCAATCAAAACGGCAATGGGCACAATAAATAGCATCACAATCCTCTTCCAGCCAAACCAATCTCTTTTGTCTACAAGTGCCATGGAGAAAAGAAAGTAGAAGACCGAAACGGACATTATTCCTGGATAAGAAATCTTGTTCAGAAGCCTCATACTTTCAAGATCATAAGAAAGCAACTCCAGCGCATAGAAAAGCGACCACCACGCTATAGACAGCATTAGTAGACCAAGAGTCCTGGCTTCCAAAAGACTCCTCTGCCTGAAACAAAGGAACACCATAAAAAAACAGATACCCACTGGAAAGAACGTCAGAATCGCGTAAACATTCAAATCTCACACCCCGAAAATCTCCTGATAGTCAGATTATAAACGTTTTGTCAGTACTTAACAAAGAGAAGTAAATCATTACTTCGGTGACAGGCGTGTTCCTCAACGGACCAGCGTTTTATGAGAAGAGTAAAAACAGAAGTGAGGCTGATAGAACGCGATAGCAGGTGCGGGGTAGGGGGTTGGAAAGACCATCACAAATAATACCCATTTGCTGAACAAACCGGTACGGCTCGCTGACGCGAGCAAGCCTCTCAGGTCAACCGTCAACGGTCCACCGTCCTCCGAAAAGAACATCGAGAACGTATGAGCCGGGTCTAGGGTTGTGGGGTCTAGGGTCTGGCAAGAGCCTTAGGAACTAATGTTGTAAAGAGCGGTTCTTCGTTCCGACACTTCGTGTCAAGGTTCTTGGTTAAGGACCACGAGATA
>NPID01010430.1_pt1 | contig 21484 bp, 21 predicted proteins | sample 8637491 | NCBI WGS metagenome assembly NPID01 (sample SAMN07420843, study PRJNA396082) | bioreactor metagenome | isolation source: sample BA6 brine-fed electro-methanogenic bioreactor BA | place: Japan: Kochi | collected 2016-06-14 | reverse complement strand
GCGATCAGATCCCCTATGGTCCGCGCCTCGGCCTCGGAGACTCCTACCTCGAGAAAGACCTCCATACCGATTGCGCCCCTCTCCCTGTCCATGAGGTTCTGCAGGTTGAAGGAGATTATCAGGAACGTATCGAACACGACGAAGGCCAGGGATACCATGAGAAGCGTAACGAGCCTGGACCCGGGCCTGTGCCTCAGGCTCAGCGAGGTCTCGCGAAAGGCCTCCTTGATCATGCTCATTCGCCGTCCTCCAGTTCAGCCCATCTGTCGGCGCCTCTCAGCACACCCTTGTCAAGGAAAAGGAACCTGCCCTTTCCAGGGGGAACCTGCCTGGGATCATGGGTGGCCATTATCACCGTTGTACCCCCCCTGTTGATCTCCAGCAGAAGGTCTATTACCTGCCGGGATACCTCCGGGTCCAGGTTTCCTGTTGGTTCGTCGGCGAGAAGGAGCACCGGATGGTTCACCATTGCCCTGGCGATTGCAACCCGCTGCTGCTCACCTCCGCTGAGCTGATGGGGATAGGAGTTCCTCCTGTGGCTGAGCCCCATCCTCGCCAGCAGGGCTATGACCCTCTTCCCAACTATCCTCTCCCCTGCCCCGCATACCAGCAGGGGAAGGGCGACATTCTCGAAAACGGTCCTTTCAGGGAGAAGCCTGAAATCCTGGAAGACGATGCCTATCTTCCTTCTGAGAAGGGGCAGCTGTCTTTTTCCCGTGGTGTCCGAGCTGAAGCCGGCAACCTCCACCACACCTGTGTCCGGACGGTCTCCCATCCATATGAGCCTGAGAAAAGTGGTCTTGCCTGCCCCGCTGGGCCCCGACACCACAAGGAACTCGCCCTGCTCCACGGAAACGTCGATCTTGTCCAGGGCGGGCCACCTGCCGTAACTGAGCCTTACCGAACGCATGGTCAGAAGCAAGGGGGCTCGCTCCTCTCGATAACCTCGTAGAGCGACGTTCGCTCCTTCCTGGAAACGCTTTTCGTTTCAGGAACGGAGATCACCCTTATCTTAACGGTGGCTCCATGGGGCTGAACCAGGGTTATTACGCTTCCCTCTGACACCGGAGTGGAGGCCTTCACCGCTCCGCCGTCCATATGTACCGCTCCGGCGGAGATGGCCTTTCCCGCGATGGTGCGGGTCTTCAGCAGACCGGAGACCTTCAGGAAAAGGTCAATCCGCATCGCCGTCGCCGGTGTTGATCCTCACTGGGATCTCGGATGCCAGTGAATCCACCATTTCGTCGTAGTAGGAGTTCCAGACAACGGACTGAAGCATTGCCTGAAGCTCGTCATCCTCGAAGGAATCCCAGTCGATACCTGTCTCCTGATCCCTTCTGAAAACAGCAACCGCCATGCCCTGTTCCAGGGCCACAGGTTCGGAGATGTCCCCGGGCTGAAGGTGAATCACCGCTTCCCTGAGAGCCCCATCCCAGTTGCCTGTGTTCACCGTGCCTATGTATCCTCCGGTGGCTTCCGTCTCGGGATCCGCGCTGTATTCCCTTGCCAGGTCGGAAAAGTCCGCTCCGGACATTGCCAGTTCCCTGATATTCCATGCCCTGGCGAATGTGGAGTCCAGGTCAGCCTGAGTCGGGCTCACCATTCGCAAGATGTGACTGGCGCGGACCCTTTCTCCGTCCACATCCGTCAGTTTGACGAGATGTATCCCGAAGGGGGTCCTGAACGGGCCGGCTAATTCACCCGGCTCCAGTGCGTAGACCTGCGTCTCGAAGGTTGCGGTCATGTCACCTGGGCCGAACCACCCCAGATCCCCTCCCATGGAGGCGGAGCCGTCCTGGGAATACTGAACCGCGGCGGCGGAAAAGGTGGTCTCCCCGGCCTCGATGGCGGTTCTGAGCTGCGAGAGGAGAACCTCTTCATCCAGAGCCCCTCCGGGAAGCACAGGCAGATATATCCAGCTGAGTTCCCTGGGGGCCAGAACACTCTCCACTGATTCGGGATGCTCCTGGAAATAGGCTGCGGGATCCAGGGGGAGGGCGTTCATGACCCTGCCGGCCCTGGTCCTTATGTAGTTCTCCCCGGCGAGCCTGTCTCCCATAATGGTCCCGTAGCTGGCCCTCAACGCGCTTGCCGACATTCCCATGGAAGCAAGGTAGGAGGTGAACTCCGCCTCGGAAGAGAATGTTTCCCTTGCCTGGTCCATCGCAGCATCTACTGCGTCTTCGATCTCGTCCCTTGTGGGATACACACCGCTGCGTCTGGCGGCCTCCACAAGGAGTTTCTCCCTTACGAGGCCCTCGAGGGCGGCGGTGTACTCGTCTGAGCCCTGGTCAGAAGCCGCGGCGGATTCCTGATCCATTCCCTCCTCGATGAGCATGGTCACCACATCGGAATGAAGGACGGGCTCGGAGCCCACTACAGCCACCACCCGTTCCATGGTGAAAGGCTCTGAGATCAGGACGGCTGCGGCGATAAAAGCTGTGATCACAATCAAATCTTGACCTCCATGGTGAATCTTTCTTCCGCGGCTTGAAGCAGGCTGTCCATTGCGGCGTCGATACGCCTGCCGTACAGCACTTCCCCTGCGCTGCGCACCGCCCGGAGCGAGTCTTCCACTGCCCTGGTCTCCGTTACCCTGAATATGTGCCATCCCAGGCTGGACCTGACCACTGGGCTCAGGCCGTCCAGCCTGCCCACGTGTTCCGGAAGACCGTGGTTAAGCATCTCCCCTCCGGTGACGAAGCCCAGGTCTCCCCCTATTCCCGCCTTCTGACCTATGGAAACGTTCATGGCGGTGACCTGGAAGTTCTGGCCCCAGCCCAGCCTGGTGTGGATGGAGTCCGCCATTGCCGAGTCGGCCAGTATCATCTGATAGTAATGCCTTTCGATAAGGTACAGCTCCGGATCCTGCTCCATGAACACCAGTATCTCCTGTTCCGAGGGAGGTGATACAGAGCGCATAAGGCTGTCCACCATAAGGTCCCTCAGATATAGCTGCACTGCCCTCTGGGCAACGAACCTGCTCACGGCGGGGTTTTCCAGACCAGCCTCAACGGCTGCGCAGGCAAGCAGCTGGTCGTCGGCCCAGGTCTCCGCGGCGCTTCCTGAAGCCCTCACCAGGGCCAGGTCGGTGGAGTAGAGAACATGGTCACCGACCCTGGCCAGGGTGTCGCCCCTGCCCGGGGCTGCGGACGGGTCATCGAGCGGTGACTGGCCCTGAAGACCATTCCCGGGAAGCACGAACCATACGGTAACCGCAGCAATGAGTGCCGACGCTGCCCACGGGATCCACTGGGTTCTCAACTGATCACCGCCTAGATGTGGTTCAGGAGACGATCGGGCCATGCGTTGACCGCATGCTCCGCCCTGAGACTGTCCAGCATGTCCACCAGCAGTATCTCCTGTCTGGCTGAGATCAGCTCCATGGTTGCAAGCTCGATTATCTGGTTCCTTCCTGGAGCCGGGGAGATCGGTCTCTTCTCCATGAGCTGTATGATGTGGTAGCCCATTGGTGTTTCGATCACACCCGATATTTCTCCGGTCTCAAGCTGGCAGACAGCTTCCATGAATGATGGTGATGCCATGCCCCTGCTCATCCAGCCCAGATTGCCTCCTGAGGAAGCGCTGGGTCCCACCGAGTAGTTCGAGGCAAGGGTGGCGAAGGATTCGCCTGAGTTGAGCCGGGAGAGTATCGATGATGCCAGGGAGTTGTCCGGGAAGAGCATATGGCGTATGCTGTATTCCGTGGCATAGGTTTCCGACCATACATCCACATAGTTTTCCACCTCGAGCCTGGAGACCTCCACTTCATCCAGGACCTGGGTAATGTAAGCTTCAAGAACGATCTGGTCCACCGCGGACTGGATCATCGCCTGGATCTCAGGCTGGCGGGATATCCCGCTCTCATCGGCGGCGATCAGGATAAGCTGCTCGCGGATCCAGGATTCCAGTATCTCCCCCGCTGCCTCTTCCGAGGAAATACCAAGACCGGCAACGGACTCGGGCCCTCCGGCCATTTCCACGAAGGCCTCCCAGGTAAGTTCCCTTTCGCCCACCGATGCAAGGACGTCGGCGGAGGCGGAAAAGGCCGCAAGCAGAACCAGCGATGCTGTAATGTAAAAACTTCTCATCAAGGAATCCTTCCGGTTACTCCACAGAACCCCAGAGGTCTATCTGCGATACCGCGGCTGTGTCAACTTCTACGCCGTAGACGCTGCGAAGGGAATCAATCAGTTCCTCGAAGCCCTGATCGAAGAACTCCATCGCCGCCGACGCGGCAACCACCGGGTAGATATCATCCAGTTCCGCAACCCCCGGGGGTGCAACCTCCACTACTTCGAACCAGGCGGCAAGTTCCCCCTGCAGGAATACGGGTCCGGCTGGGACCCCCGGCTCCGCTGCGAATACCTCGGGGCCGAGCACCTCTCCGAAGGACTCCATTACCTGCAGCGGCGTGGGAACGGGATTCCCGGAGCTGTCAGCAACGGTCTGAAGCCCCTCGATGCCGGCAAATCCTCCCCGAAGGTCCACCGAGGCGGCGGAAACGCTGTCGGTGTATCCCAGCAGGACTGAACGCCTTTCCGGCAGAACGAAGTTCGAGGAGTTTTCATCGTACCACCGGGCAATGGAGGAGCTGTCGGGGATGGATGCCCCCAGAACCCGCTCCCTTACCACGCTCTCCGCCCTGGGATAGTCCATCGTGCCTTCATCAAGGGTTATCCCGGAGCTGGCTGCCATTCCAGCCAGTTCAAGCCTCTGGGCAACGGTAGTCACATGGAACCAGAGGGTCACCATGGGGCTGATGGTAAGCTGCGGAGGTGAGAAAACGGATATCTCTCCCGGCACCTGTCCGTAAAAGTTCTCTGGAGAGGCCGTTCTCATGATGCTGATCATGTCGGCCACAGTTGAGGTATCCCCGCCTGCTATGAACAGGGGTACCGGACTGCCGTCGCTTGTGGGGACCAGGGTGGTTCCTGAAACCTCGCAGTGGGAAGCAAGTTCCATTATGCCCCCGGCAAGGACGGTTTCACCGGTTCTGCGTGAGATAAGGTTCATCATTCCAGTGGAGGCGGCGTTCTCATCCAGTATCCATTCTCCCTGATGCAGATCGAGCATGCCCAAGCACCATTCTCCGTACATGGGAAGTACGATGGCCGTTCCAGGATCTGCATCCATGAACGGTATGAAATTCGTTGTGAGGCGGTGTATCGGGCCGGAGATGATCCTCTGACTGGAACCATCGGTGGCGCTCCATGGAGCGGGAAGGGATGTGACGGAAGCCGGGAAGGTCCCCTGGTTCCAGGAATCGGCCAGGGAGGCTGCCTGTGCGCTGTCGTCAAGCAGAACGGTCCTCAGGGTGAACGAGGAGTAACCGCATGCCGCCAGGGAATCCATGTAGGCCTGGGGATCGTAGTTCTGGGCGAGCCTGCGGAGCATGCTGTCAGCCAGGAAAGAAGCGGAATAGAGATATTCATTGTCGGCGGAGATGGATGGATCCTCTTCCCAGGCCAGCAGAAGCAGCCTTTTTCTCACTATCCTCTCCATCAGTTCCATACGGCCCCCCGGTTCCAGGACCTCCACCTGCTCCTCCGCCGGGAGTCCGTTGAAGACAGAGAGGTACTCCTGCCTGGTTATGGAATGGTCACCCACCCGGCCCAGTTCCTCGGAGCTTCCGCATCCTGCGGCAAAGAAAAACACTGCAATTACGCCAATTATCTGTGTCGCTGACCTTTTCGTCATCGGTTCACCTCAGATTCAGATTCAGATTCATTCGTTTTCGGGTTTTCTCCGGAAGTAATCGTAGAATATACGCAAAACACCCAGTACAGAGGAAATCCGCTCTTCCGGAGAGCGGTCAGGGAAGGTAGCCCTGAGGGATATCCTGTCGGTCTTGTCCCTGGAAACGGACCATTTCTCCCCGGCCAGGGCCTGGGTTTTCTTCACGGAAGGAGCCGTTCCGGGGGAGAAAACAAGCCCGGCGGAAGACCCGGATACCACTGCGTCCTCTATCCCGCAGGAGGAAGCCAGCAGGTTGATCCTGGCCCTCATGGCCACTCCGGCCACAGGGTCAGGCACCGAGCCGAACCTGTCGGTCACATAGTCGAGCCATTCGTCGATCTTCTCCTCGGAACCCGCCCGCCAGACCCATCGGTAGAAGTGTACCCTTTCGGCTGTGTCAGGCATGTACTCCTCGGGTATGTAGGCCGCTCCGGGTATCTCCACACGGGTGCCGGGTGCCCTTTTGCCGCCTCCTTTTTCTCCCTTCAGGAGACTTACCTCCCTGGCGAGGAGCTCTTCGAACATGGAATATCCCACGGCATCCACCTGACCGCTCTGCCCGGCTCCCAGGAACTCTCCAGCCCCACGGAGTTCAAGGTCCCGCATCGCGATATGCCATCCGCTTCCCAGCCTGGTGTACCTCTGTACCGCCTCCAGCCTGCTTCTGCCCTCGGGCTTCAGTTTTCCCAGCCCTCCAGGGGTGAGCAGATAGCAGTATGCCCTGTGATGGCTCCTCCCCACCCTGCCCCTGAGCTGGTAGAGTTCAGCGAGGCCGAAGTTCTGGGCGTTGTCTATGAACATGGTATTCACCCTGGGAAGGTCGATGCCCGACTCGATGATGCTTGTACACAGAAGCATCTGGTACTTTCCGGCCATGAAGGAGTGCATCACGTCCTCCAGCTGCGAGGGTGACATCTGCCCGTGACCCACGGCTATGTCTATGTCCAGGAAATCCTCCAGCTTCGACCGCACCTTTTCGATGGTGCTTATCCTGTTGTGAACGAAGAAAATCTGCCCGTCCCTCTCCAGCTCCCTGGCAACCGCTCTCTTTATGATCTCACGGTTGAAGGTGGTTATCTCGGTCTGGATGGGATATCTGTCCCTGGGGGGAGTGGCGATGATGGATATGGCCCTGAAGCCGGAAAGTGCCATGTGGAGGGTCCTGGGTATTGGTGTTGCGGTCATGGTCATTGTGTCCACGTTGGCCTTCATCTCCCTGATGTATTCCTTCTGCTTCACCCCGAATCTCTGCTCCTCGTCGATGACAAGAAGCCCCAGGTCGTGAAACCTCACATCCTTCTGAAGGAGCCTGTGTGTACCCACCACTATGTTCACGTCCCCCTGGGCCAGGTCATCCAGGGTACGCTTCTGTTCTGCGCGGCTCTGAAACCTGCTGAGCACGTCTACCCTGAGGGGAAACTCCGCCAGCCTGTCCCGGAAGGTGTTGTAGTGCTGTTCTGCCAGCACCGTAGTGGGGGCGAGCACCGCGGCCTGGTGCCCGGCTTCGGCCACACGGAATGCGGCCCGCAGGGCAACTTCAGTCTTGCCGTAGCCCACATCACCGCAAACCAGCCTGTCCATGGGCGAATCCTGCGTGTAATCCTTCATGACGGCGCCGATGGCATGGGCCTGGTCCGGGGTCTCCTCGTAGGGGAAGCTCTCTTCCATGGCCTTCATCATATGACCGGGCGGAGGGAGTGGGGTCCTCTTCCTCACCGCCCTCTCAGCATAGAGAATGGCCAGGCGCCCTGCGATCTCATGGGCCTTTCTGGCAGCCCTTGAAAGCCTTCCGGACCAGGAGGAGCCGCCGATCTTGTCAAGGGAAGGGGCGCTTCCTCCTGGACTCAGGTACTTCTGCAGCTGTCCTATCTGCTCCAGGGGGACCAGGAGTTTGTCATCATCCTTGTAGACCACCTCAAGGCAGTCCATGTCGCCGGTCTCCAGGGAGACCCTCTTCAGCCCTGTGAACCTCCCTATTCCGTATGCCTCGTGAACGACGAAATTACCGGGCTGGAGTTCCTCCCAGGAGGCAAGCACTTCGCCGCCCCTGAATCTCCTGACCCGTTCGGGTCTTCTCCTGGTGCTGAGAAGCCTTCTTTCGCAGAGAAGGGCTATGCCTCCCCCAGGGGCGTCCCTGGCTATGAATCCGTCGGAGATCGAAAGGGGGACAAGGTCCACGGAATCAGAAAGATCTTCCGGAAGGAGCGCCCTGAATGTTCCCAGCTCCGCAGAAGTGTCACATGCCACGGCTATCCTGAAACCCTCGTTCAGCCAGCTTCGCATCTGGCGGAACATCTCTTCCCTGTGTCCCATGAATCCTGTCTGGGGTTCAGTGGGAAGGTAGAAGTCCACATCACCTGATGGAACCAGGTTGTGCTCCAGCACTCTCCCGCAGCCGTCCATTCCACGGCTGATGGCGTCCCACCCGGCGAAAACATCCTCCATCGTGAAGGGCAGGTCCGCCGGGAAACCTCCCACCCGGGAGGAAAGGGTCTCCTGTATCACCGAGCGGAGCCTTGAGGGTTCTATAAGGATCAGAGTCCCAATGTCCGCCAGGTAGTCGAAGATGGTGTCCAGCTCGCTGAAGAAAAGGGGAAGGTGGTGTTCGATCCCCGGGAACCCCCCCGAACCGTACATGAACTCCTCCAGGGGATGGCCTTCCGGGATCAGATCCGCCGCCCTGTCCCACTGTTCGGGACCGAGTACCGCCTCCCTTGCGGGGAGTATCACCGTCGAACCGATCCTGTTGATGCTTCTCTGGGAATGCTGATCGAAGATCCTTATGGATTCTATCTCGTCGCCGAAGAACTCCAGTCTCACTGGATTATCGGAACCGTATGTCCCTATGTCCAGTATGCCTCCCCTTCTTGACCATCTGCCCTGCTCGTAGACCGCCGTTTCCTTGATGTACCCTGCGGAAAGGAGCCAGCCTTCCAGCCTGGCCGGGTCCATCCTCATACCGCGGTAGAGGGAGAGGGTCTGAAAGGAATCCCTGGGGGGAAGTTTCTTTGTCAGTGCCCTGGCCGGCACCACCACCAGTGTATCTGGCCTTGCAGATGCCAGCCCCGCAAGGCATTCGACCCTGTCGGCAATGACTCCCTGGTGGGCTTCCTCGCCCTGATACGGAAGGGTTTCATAGGCCGGGAAATACAGGACTTCCCTGCCTGTTATCGACCTGATGTCATCCCTTATGGATTCCGCGGTGGTCACCGTGGGTGCAACAACGATGGTGGGACCGGCCAGCCTGTGGGCGGAAACCACCGCCATCGCCAGGGATGCTCCCCCGAGACCCCCGGCTGTTGTCCTCGGCTTTTCCCCCAGGCTGTCCAGCATCCTGGAGAAGACCGTATCCCAGAAGAACTCGTCGGCTGCCCAGGAGCTCACTCTGCAGGCGTCTCCGGTTCAGGTTCCACGGCGGGTACGGGAAGGTCCATTCCCGAAAGAAGGCTCCACTGGGCCTCGAGGACCGGCAGCTCCGCCAGGAAGCGTTCCAGTTCCTGGCCCTCAAGGGGATCGGCAGGGGGCACGATCTCCTCCGCCGGGTTCACATAGGAGCCGTTCTTCTTCATCTCGAAATGCAGATGGGGGCCTGTGGAAAGACCGGTGGAGCCCACATAGCCAATGATCTCGCCCTGGCGGACGTAGCTTCCAACGCTCTGGCCGGAGGCGAACCCGTTCATGTGGCCGTAGCCGGTCTCGTATCCGTTGGCGTGCCTGACCCTGACTATGTTGCCGTATCCCCCGCTCCAGCCCCTCTGGGTGATCGTGCCGTCGCCCACGGCGTATATCTCCGTTCCCAGGGGAGCTGCGTAGTCTATTCCCCTGTGGGCCCTGGTGTATCCCAGAACGGGATGCATCCTTGCGGAGGAGTACCCGGAGCTTATCCTGCCGTAGGGTACGGGCATCTTCAGGAACATCGTCCTCAGGGAAGCGCCGTCGCGGTGGTAATGGTCGAGGATGATCTCAGCCTCCTCCGCTTCCTGGGGTCTGTGGAAGAAAGGCAGTGCTTCTGCGACCCCTCCTGCGGCGAAACGGTACTTAGCTGCAATGATCCTGCCGAAACCCGTTTCACCGTCAACCGGATATCGGTTCTCCTCTATGAGTATCCAGAGGCTGTCGCCCACCTGAACATCGTAATAAAAGTCGATATCGTAGCAGAAAAGCCTGTCGGTGAGTTCCCGCTGCAGCTCGGAGATGTACCCCACCGCCCTGGAAGAATCCCTGGATGTGAGGAGCATTCCCGAAGGGGTCAGATCAGAGGGGATGGCGGTGTCCCACAATGCGTCCCACACCGTGGTGGATACGACGCAGAATATGGCCCGCTGCCTAACCCACCTTTCCTGGGGAACATACTCCCAGCTGGAAGGGCTGCCCTCAAGGAAGGAGACCCTGTAGAAGCCCCTTCTGTTCCGAGGAAAAGCCCTCACCTCGGAGAGGATTCCTCTGCAGTAGATGGCGGTGAGTGTGTCGCCGGTTCTCTGGACCGACCATCCCAGGCTGTCCATGAGCACGTTGCAGGTTGCCAGGTACTGCCCGCCGGATAGCCCCAGCTCCCGCACCGCTCCGCCAAGGAAGCCCTCACCGATCGTTGAGGTGAGAACCTCGACGGTATCGGCCATCTCCGCCAGCATGAGGGTCCTGCAGGAATCCATGGCCCTGAGTTCGGAGGAGAACCCCCAGGGCTCCCCCGAAACCTTGCCTTCGGTGCCTATTAGAAGCCATGTGACGAAAGCGGCGGCGGTTATAAGCAGCACCGCTGCGATGTTCCTTCTGTGGCGCAGCAATGGTCCTCCCGTCGGGATCAGCAGTTGTCGGCGAAAAGCCTGTCTCCGTAGTCGCCAAGACCGGGACGGATGAACCAGTTGGAATCCAGCTCCCTGTCCACGCAGACCGTTATGATGGTAAGATTCTCGAACTCCTGCAGTTTCGCTATGCCCTCGGGCGCCGCAACCACAGAGACGAGGATGACCTCGGAAGCCCGTTTGCTGAAAAGATACTCTATCACCGCCCCTGCGGTTCCCCCGGTGGCCAGCATGGGATCCAGGACGAGGACCTTCCTGCCGGCAACATTGGGGATCGATGAGTAGTGCCAGCTTGGCTCTCCGGTATTATCGTTCCTGCTCATTCCGATGAAGGCTACAGGCGAATCGGGGAGGAGGTCCTGGAAAGCGCCGAGTATCCCCAGACCGGCCCGAAGTATCGGCACGATCACCGGAGGATCCACCAGCACTTCCCCCAGGGTTGTCTCCAGAGGGGTGGTTACCTGGGCTGGAACGGTCTTCAGATCCCTGGTTGCCTCCACAGCCAGGAGGTAGGCCAGCCTCGCCGAATACGCCCGGAACCTGGAGGGGGGGGCGTCGTGCCTGCGCAGGCGCGTAACAAAATCCCTGGCAACAGGATGCTCGAATTCGATTATTTCCATTTGTGGGTTTCCCTTTCTGCAGTTCGTTGACAAAATACAGAAAAATGGTTACTGTCGCCAGATGCCTTAACCAACACCGTGAAGGAGCGTAAGATGGAAGTGCTTCGGGAGCTTAACGACAGAAGCCTGGTCTACCAGACCACCAGCGAAGAGAAGCTGAACGAACTCCTCGCCCGCAGCTCCACGACCTTCTATATAGGTTTCGACGCAACCGCCGAAAGCCTTCACCTCGGGCATCTGGTCCCGCTTATGATAGCCAGCCAGCTTCAGAGGGCCGGGCACAAGCCGGTGATCCTCATCGGAGGGGCGACCGCGCTTGTTGGAGACCCATCCGGCAGGTCCGCGGAGAGAACCCTGGAAAGCAGGGAAACAGTAGCAGCATGGGCGGAGAGCCTGAAAACCCAGATGAAGAGGTTCCTGAAGTTCGGAGACGGTCCCGGGGAAGCGGAAATGCTGGACAACGCCGACTGGCTTACAGGCCTTAACTATATAGAGTTCCTCAGGACCATAGGCAGGCATTTCAGCGTGAACCGCATGCTCACGGCGGAGAGCGTAAAGCAGAGGCTTGAAACCGGCCTCTCCTTCCTGGAGTTCAACTACATGCTCCTCCAGTCCTATGACTTCCTTCACCTCTACCGCACCAGGAAGTGCGTCCTTCAGGTGGGAGGCGCCGACCAGTGGGGGAACATCGTTGCCGGAATAGACCTTATAAGGCGCAAGGAAGCCGCCGAGGCCTACGGATTCACCTGCCCCCTCGTCACCACATCCACAGGGGAGAAGATGAGCAAGTCCCAGCCGGGCGGAGCGATCTGGCTCGATGCTGAACTTACCTCACCCTATGACTACTACCAGTTCTGGATGAACGTAGACGACCGCGACGCCGTCTACTTCATGAAGCTGTACACCTTCATGCCCATGGAGGAGATAGCCGGTTACGAGAAGCTCCAGGGAGCTGACATCAGGAAGGCGAAGGAAAGGCTGGCCATGGAGGCAACCTCCATAGCGCACGGGAAGACAGAGGCGGAAAAGGCCAGGGATGCGTCCAGGGCTCTCTTCGAAGGGGGAGGCAGCCAGGAGGAGGCCCCCACCACGGAGATCTCCGCGGAGAGGCTCGCAAGCGGCATGAACGCCCTTGACCTCTTCACCGATACGGGTCTGTGCGGAAGCCGGGCAGAGGTCAGGAGGATGGCCTCACAGGGTGGACTGTACATCCAGGGAGAAAGGGTGGACGACCCCCTTGCCCATGTGGACCCCGCACTTCCCGAGGACGGCGTTCTCCTGCTCCGAAAGGGCAAGAAGAAGTATCACCGTGTGAAGTTCACCGGCTGATCACCGTCTTGCGATCCCTGGAAGCAGGTATCCCTCCAGTTCGCTCCAGGTGAAGAACAGCTCCCCATCGGGTTCTGCTGCCTTAAAGGCATGCGGATAGTCGAACGGGTACACGAAAACAATGCCGTCGCTGCGCATCCCAGCCGTTGCAAGATGCTCCACGGTAAAGACATGATCCCTCTGAGCGCTTACAGGCGGGTCAATGGCCGTTTCTGCCTGAATGTTCCGGGAAAGCTTATCGTTGCACAGAACGGCAAGGGCCTCCATTGCTTCCGGTGCAAAGAGGTCCGCCGGCTCCTGAACCATTCCGGTCTCCAGGCTGAAGAGGAATGACCTTTCATGCTCCGAGGGATAGGCCCCGACGAAGCTCCAGGCAACGGTAATATCCAGAAAGTCTTCATCGAGGTGGTTCACCCTGTAGTCCGATGATGTTATGCCCCGCCCGAATTCACGGTAGTTCGTAACGGTCTCCCAGAGCGATTCCCCGGTAACCTGCCGATAATCCAGAACTCCGTTGATCTCCCCTGCCTGGGGTTCGCCGCAGACCACCACGGGCCAGACGATGGCCAGATCCCCATCGGAAGAGAGAGGCCATTCCGCGGAACCTACCACCGGCAGCGACAGGACCAGCCAGGCGATCAGAGGGATCTCAGAACCTCCAGGGCCGCTTCATAGTCCGGTTCCTCGCCTATCTCCGGGACCAGCTGGGTGTAGATCACCAGATCTGACTGATCAAGTACCACAACCGCCCTTGCCAGGAGACCGGCAAGCGGGCCGGATGTCATCATTACTCCGTAGTTCCTGCCGAAATCGGGAGAGCGGAACACGGAGAGGGGAACGACATTGTCAAGACCTTCTATCTCACAGAACCTGGAATGGGCAAAGGGAAGGTCGGCGGAGATACAGAGGACAACGGCCCCCTCCAGGGATGAAGCCTCAGCGTTGAACCTTCTCACGGATGCGGCGCATACCCCCGTGTCGATGCTGGGGAAGATGTTGAGCACCTTTTTCTTTCCCTGATAATCCCTGAGTTCCTTCATGGAAAGGTCGGTTGCCGTCAGCCTGAAGTCCGGGGCCCTGTTCCCCTCTTCCGGGAGAGCTCCCGATGTTTCCACCTGATTGCCCTTGAGCGTAACTGTTCCCATATCATTCTCCCATCATATCCCTGATGCTGAACATCACTACGGTATCGTTGGCGGTGATCGCCCAGAGGCGCATATCGTCGTCTATGGTGAAGCCGTACACGCTCACCCCGGGGTCAAAGGTGGTTATGAACTCTCCCGCGCCGCTGAATACCTTCAGGTCGCCGAAATCGCTCACCCATATCCTTCCCCCGGGATCAACGTCCATGTCGAAGACCATTGAAAACATCTCATCATTTCCGAACCGGTCGGTGAACCGGCCGCCGGTATCGTACACCAGCACCGCTGAATTGAATGAGCCGAAGAGGTAGGTCTCGCCTGCGTTCCCGGCGGCTACGATCATCGAAAGTTCGCTGTCGCCGGTAACACCGCTCACCGCCTCACGGACATGGGTTATCATGTTCCCCGCCGGGTCGTAGAGGAGCAGGTCGTCCCGGTTGCAGTACCAGGACGCGGCGATGCCGTCACCAGGAGACACGTCCACGTCCTCGAAACCCCATCCGTCGGGGTGGTGGAGCATTCCCAGAAGCTCTCCTGTATCTCCGTCATGAACGAAGACCTCGCTGTCATAAGCCATGAACAGAGTACCGTCCCAGGAAGCGGACATGGAGCTCAGGTAGTACTCACCAGGCGAGGCGTATGACCACTGGCGGAGGAAGTTACCCGCATCGTCGAACACCTGGACCCTGCAGGACTCCCTTTCACCCACATAGATATTGCCCTCGCCGTCGGATGCGATGCATTCAGGATCGTCGAAGTAACCCCTCCCGGTCCCAGACCCGCCGAACTCCAGCTCAGGCGATACTCCGCCCTGGAAAACGGTTGTGGTGATGGGATTCTTGAAGGGCTGCTCCTCGGATGCAGCGGCCAGATAGAATACAAGGGCGGCTCCCCCTACTACCAGGAGCCCCGCAAGACCGGCCACAAGGGCGACACCCCTGCCGCATCCGGCCCCGGAGCTCTGGACCGTCTGCTGGTGAGAGGATTCCATGTGCTCTCCTGGTATTATTACGGAATTGCCGCAGTAGCTGCATACCGCGGAGTACTGTCCCCTTTTCACAGTGACCGAAGCTCCGCATGACGGACAGTCTATCTGATGCGCCATTCTTCCCTCCTTCTCGTTGAAGGATAGTATAATTCCACTCACTATCACGCACCATAAGAAACTGCATGACGGGAAAGAATGCTCCACCTGCTTGCCGCGATAGCCTGCAGCACTGCGATAGCCCTGATACTGAAGCACGGGGAGGAGAGGAACCACCAGCGGTTCGTGATCCTCTCCGCAAACTACCTGACCGCTACCGTGGTCTCCCTGTTCCTCGTTCTTCGGGCAGGGCTTTTCCGGTACATTCCCGTGGGGTCGTTCCGGGAGCTTCTCGCGCAGCTTCAGGAAGGACACACCACCGACGGATTCCTGGGGCATGGGAGCACGGCGCTATGGGCGCTTGTAATCGGCGTGCCCACAGGCGTTCTCTACTTCCTGGGATTCTACTACTACCAGCGCTCCGTAAAGGAATCAGGTGTCGGTATGGCCGGGAGCTACGCCAAAATGGGGATACTCGTCCCCATGATCCTCAGCGTACTCTTCTGGCGGGAATACCCCACCGGAATCCAGTGGGCCGGCATGGCCCTGGCCCTGGCGGCCATAGCCACGTCCAACCTGAGGTTCTCAGGGGGTCGGAACCCATTCAGGGAAGCAAGACCAGTACTTCTCCTTCTATTTCTCTCATGCGGTATATCCGAGTTCACCAACAAGCTCTATCAGAGGTACGGGATGATCGAGATGAAGGACCTGTTCCTTTTCTGCCTTTTCTTCACTGCTCTCCTGGTGAGCCTCTTCAAGGTACACGGCAGACCGAAGGCCAGCGAGGTCATCACCGGACTGGCGGTGGGAGTGCCTAACTTCTTCGCTTCATTCTTCCTGATCAACGCCCTTTCTCAGCTTCCGGCAGCGGTGGTCTTCCCGGCCTACAGTTCCGGCTCCATCGCGCTTATCTGCCTGGGAGGACGCTTCATATACGGGGAAAGGCTCAGCAGAAGGGAGATGGTCGCAGTAGCGCTTACCATGACGGCGCTACTGCTGATCAACCTCAGGGCCTGATCCTTCCCATTCCGCTCTGGTGATGGAGTTCATCACGAGGTCAACGTTACGGCCGTGATGGAAGAGCGCTTTCCTGAGTATTCCCTCCCGCTGGAATCCGCATTTCTCCATTACCTTCAGAGAGGCCTGGTTCCCCTTGATGGCGGTGGCCTGAATCCTTTCGCAGGGTTTCCTGGAGAACAGGTACCCGACCAGGAGCCTCAGGGCTTCCGACGCGTAGCCCTTCCCCATATCCCGGGGCTTGTATATCCTGTACCCGATCTCATAGCCGGTCCCATAGGGGATTCCTTTGAAAAAGAAGATCTGTCCCAGTATTCTCGAGTCATCCAGACTGGTCACCAGCAGATTGCCCGAGTGTTCGTCGAAGCATCCTGATTCCTGATAGTGCTTCTCGAGCTTCCTAAGGGACATGAAGTCGCATGGCCAGAAGTCTCCCATGTCATCGAAATCCTCCGCCAGTTCATGCACCGTCCTGATGTCGCTCTCCCTGAAGGTCCTCAGCTGTACAAGCCTGCCTCTTATCATTTTCGCTCCTTCCTGCTTCCTTTAACATTCTGTTACAGTATGGTAAAACCTCCTGGAAACGCAAGTCTCATTGTATTTCCGCCGGGGTGTCCCGGCGGAAGGAGGAAAAGAGATGAAGAGAACAACACTGCTCGTAACGGCCTGCATGACTGCATTCGTGTGGGGATGCGCACAGTCCCCGGAGGTAACCGACGAGGAATGGATCTCCTCGCTGCTGTCATCCTCGGACCTTGTGAGGGGTTACGGGCTGAACGGCACCGGGGACCCGGGAAAGGGATCCGTCGGTTTGCCGGAGGTCTGGTACAGGGAGCTTCTTTCGGAGCCTGGCAGACAGATCATCCTGGAGAACGACCCTGCGGCGGGGGTATGCACGGTGACGGTGATCCACAACATCGATGCTCAGCTTGTTATCGACACGGTTCAAGACGGCGTATTCGAACCGGGATACAAGCCGATATCCGACATCAGGTTCGTCAGGGCGGCACTGGAGCGGGACGAAACCGCCGAAGGATACGGAGGCTGGGATGTGGTCTCAGTTACGCCCGCCCGGCACATGCTCGCCTCCGGGGAACAGGAAGTGTTCATTGCTTCCATGAAGATATGGGTAGGCGATGAACTCATCTGGGAATGCGCCGATCCTGGACAGTTCTACGATGTTCGGTCCGAACTCCCCTGCCTCCGGGAGGGTGACCTTGCCAGGATGGAAGTCACTGTAAACCACATGAACCCTGCATACGACCCTCCGTTCTTCGTGATCGCCCACGGACCGCTTTCCGGGCATCCCAGGCACATCATGTACGACAACGGTCTGTACGGGGATCAGGCAGCCGATGACGGTGTGTACACTTATGAATGGTACGTCGAGTACACCTCCGAGCACCGGAGGATTGCCGCGGACGTTATCGACGCCGACACATTTGCCGACCAGGTGGAAGATGACTACGATGCCGGAGCCTGGGGAACAGCCTTCAGCATATAGGCTCACTTTTCATATAGTACCCCTCATGAGAGTTGCGATATTCGACCTGGACGGAACCATAAGCGATCCTTCAGAGGGCATAACCGCCGGCATCAACCACGCCCTGAGCATGATGGGGCTTCCGTGGATCGATCCACGGGAGCTCCTCATGTTCATAGGCCCGCCCCTCACTGAGATCTTCCAGGAACTTGCGCCGGGCCGCCGGGAAGAGGGAACCGCCCTGTTCCGGGAGTACTACAGGGAAAGAGGGTTTTCGGAGAATGTCCTCTATCCGGGCATCAGGGAAGCGCTTGAGAACCTCCGCTCGTCTGGGACCATCCTCTGCATAGCCACAGGAAAGAAACCGGAGACCGCCGTTGATGTTCTTGAGATGTTCCGCTTGAGGGAGCTGTTCCATGAGATAACCGGGTGCGGTCACGGAGGAACGAAGGCGGAACTGATCTCGGGACTCCTTGCTCGGTACGGCGACAATACTGTTATGATTGGGGACAGGAAGTTCGACTTCGAAGCAGCCACCTGCTGCGGTATCCCATCCGCCGGGGCGGCCTGGGGCTTCGGAACCCCCAGGGAACTGGAGCTGGCCACGATGGTAGTTGACAGCCCCGGGGATGTTCCCGGGGCGGTGGACCTTCTCCTGGAGGGTATCTGATGGAAACGAGAATGCCCGTGAGATCCGTATGTCTGAAGATAATTGGAGTCGAGGAGATGAGCGGCTCACTCCTGAACCGCATTCTGAACGAAGCAGGCGATTTCAGCAGAAAAACCGGCTGCACGGTATTCCCGCGCTACTTCAGCGAGGCCACGGGTAGGGCTGACTTCGTGGACATAATCGAGAAGCAGTTCTCACTGGGGCTTACCTTCGACAGTTTCTGGTTCCCCACGAACGGGCAAGGTCTGGCAAATCTGCCTGACGTAGAGTGGAGAAGGCTGGCTGACACGGGTTTCTCCTGGCTTCGCCTTGCTTTCCACGGCGCCGGAACCGAACACGATGACTTCCTGGAGAAGCCGGGAGCATGGGACATCCTGGTGAAGACCGCCGAAAAGGCCGAGAAACACGGTATCGACTGGTTCCCGGTGATATTCATCAACCGCGGCAACGCCCACAGGTACAGCGAGATAAGGTCAGCGGTAGAGAGGATGGGATCACCTTCCCTGGCCGCGGGATGGATGGTTCCCAACTGGCAGAACAACCCTGAGTACGATGCCAACAGGGTGAGCATCTCCCAGATAAGCCACCTTACCGAAGAGAGATCCCTCTGGCGCAGCGAGGGAGCCATAATCCAGATGATAGATGATGACGGGGTGCTGGCTTCATCCCCTGTTTTCGACTCGAACACGGGAATAAGGTATCTGGGATGTCTTCCAGACGGAAGGGTATGCTACGCCGGTGGCTGCCATGGGGAGCCCTTTACCGCTTTCAGGGAGAGCATGGTGATCGGATCGTGGAACGACGGTGACACCATAGAGGACCTTCTCCGGGCCGGGGATGATCCCCCCGAACAGGTGAGGGCCCTGGAAAAGGCCACCTTCAGGGAACTGGCGACATCCTTCGGCGTGCCAGGAGGCGAACTGGTCTACAGGATACAGGACCTGGTGGTGAACAAGTGGGGCAGCATGCACCTGTCCAGCCTCTGATCTACCCCGGATCTATCCTTCCGGCTCCGGAGACCCTTCTCTCCACTTTGGCGGGATCGCCGAAGTAGACCACCCTGCCTGCGCCGCTCACCTTTGCCTGCAGTTCCTCGCTGGCATGGACCCTTACCTTGCCCGCCCCTGCGATGGAGACCACCGCGCTTACCGACTTCAGATCGGAGCAGTCGATCTTTCCCGCACCGCTTATCCGGAGCTTAAGGCTCTTTGCTTCGCCGGAAGCGCTGATCTTCGCTGCGCCGCTTCCCCTCAGGGACAACTCCTCCGAAGACACCCCGGATATCTCGGCCCTGCAGGCGCCGCTGGCGTTCAGGGATTTAAGAAGAGGCAGGCTGATGGCTATACCGGGAGCTTGCTTCCAGATGGCGGGTTTCGAGATGGAGATGCGGAGTTCGCCTCCCGTTACCGATGTTTCCAGGTTATCGAGGAGATTGTCGTCGGTGGAAACGGTGACCTGCTGCTCCCCGCCGCAGGTAACCTCTACCGAAGCAACGCCTGAGATCCTCACCGAATCGAAGGGCTCCAGTACCCTGGTCTCGCTTTTTCTGTTCCCGCTTCCCTTTTCCCTGCGGCTGAAAACCACTCCCAGGAACGCCACGAAGGGCAGGAACACCACCAGCAGAACGAGGATCACCGCCACAACAAGAAGAGCTCCTGTGAGAACGGCGGCAAGCAGTGGAAGGACCAGGAGAAGGACAAGTGCGGCCAGGGCCGCGGCGAAAACCGCGGCCCCGGCTGCAACAAGGATCTTCAGGATCGGGTTCTCGATCTCGCGACCGAAGAACATCACCGTCATCAGGTCCTGCCCCCTCCGGAGGATGAGCCTGAGGAAGTGCCACTGCCGGTCCTGCCGCCTGTGGAGGAGGTGCCGCCGGTCCTGCCGGCGTCTCCAGGATTGGCCCCCAGTGCGTCTATCCTGCTGTCAAGGCTGTTGATCTGCCACTGGAGGTTCTGTATCTGAGTTCTCAGGGAATCGATGACCATCGCCTGTTCCTGGGCGAGGAGAGTCATCTCCTCCATCAGGGAATCATTGTCGGCGGTGATGCCGCCGATAATGGAGTCGGTCCTGTGGCTGACCGCCTCCAGCTCCTGATTTATGGATTCCAGGAGACCTTCTGTATCGAAGTCGAACTCGGGTATCTCTATCTCTCCCGTGGCAGATGTGAACCGTTCCTCAAGGGCTTCGATCCTCTCCTTCAGGTCATCGGTTTCTTCGGTGACCGACTCCATCTGACCGGAGATCTCTTCGACCTGACCCTCGATCTCCTCGGCGACTTCCTCCACGCCGGGCATCTGGCAGCCGGTCAGGAGAATTGCTCCCGCCAGGAAAAGAATGGATGCTATCCTCATTTTTCCTCCTTTTTCATCTTTTTCAGTCCATGTTCGATATCGTTTTCACTGAAAACCTCTGCAGTATACGAAAAGATTCGAGCCGCCGGGTCCCGCCAGGCATCCGGGGCAAGGCCAGCCTTCATGCATGTATGTGAAAGGAACTCCTCCCGGCCCCAGCCGTACTCGGACGCCACCTGGGGCAGCAGGGTTCCCGCCCTGTGGCCCATTATAACATAGAGCCCGTGGACCCCGGGCTTCACATCGGATGGGTCCACAGGTTCCATGGGAGAGAGAACGGATATCTCTATGGATAAACTGCCGGTTTCCTCAGGTGCCACCGGCATGAACCTGGGATCACCCACCGCGGCTTCCCTTGCCATGGCCCTGACCGTTTCCCCCAGGGTGCCAAGGCCCGAGAAGTGCCCTATACATCCCCTGAGGGCTCCGTCTGCCTTAAGCGTAACGAAGGCTCCTCCTTCAAGACGGAAAACCTCCTCATCGGGTATCTCCGGAGGAGGAAGCCGCCTTGCAGCCAGTTCCATGGAGCGTCTAGCCAGCGCCAGCAGCGCCTTTCTGTCCGCTATGGTCATGTGGTTACCAGTCCGGAGAAGTAGCCCACTACCTCATCCGTCCCCGCTCCGGCATCCGCCGAGGTTGAATAGCGGAGCTCAAGCGCCCGGGTTGCCTTCCTGAGAGCGGCCAGATGGAGAAGGGTCAGGATGGGATGCCTTCCGCATGCCTCGCCACCAGAATGCAGGGCTTCGCTGAAGGCATCCGGGGAGAGCGACAGGAAGCCGTGGATGCACCTCCGGTCGAGTTCCCTGGCGGTACTGAGGGGGTGGAAGTGCGAGAGGTCGCTGGAGGCCACGAAGAAGGATCCCGGCGCCGCATTTTCAACCAGCCGGGCGATGACCGCACAGTCCGGCGACTTGCCCAGGATAATCGGGACTATCTTAGCTTCGGGCCATCTTCTCTGAATGAAGGGCACCATCACTTCGAAACTGTGCTCGTTGAAAACGACCGTTTCGAGGCTCCCTGCAAGTTTTCCCGCCACCTCCCGGTTCACCGGGCAGACCCCCAGCGGTGTCCGTACGCCGTGGATATCGAAAACGGCAGCTTCCATGAGCGGATACCTGTGGCTGGGGGCGCATACCACAACCGTGGAGACATCGTCCGGGGCGGAGGAAAAGCCGAATCCCGCAGTCAGTCCGCTGTAGACATACCCGGCATGGGGAACCACCATCCCCACGGCATTCCCGTGGGGC